>Ga0099364_10014426_pt1 | contig 10516 bp, 5 predicted proteins | sample TergutTh196P3_FD_73070 | JGI IMG/M metagenome (GOLD analysis project Ga0099364, IMG submission 73070) | Microcerotermes parvus P3 segment gut microbial communities from Pointe-Noire, Republic of the Congo - Th196 P3 | ecosystem: Host-associated > Arthropoda: Insects > Digestive system > Gut ...
GTACGCGGCAATGCGGGATACCGTACAGGTATTCATATGAAGGAATATGAGGACAAAAAACCGGTAATTCTCATCGGCGGTACGGTGGGCAGTTTTTTAGGGGAATACCTTGCCGGCGGACTGATTGTCGTCTTTGGAATCGGTACGGAAAACGTACCGGTCGGAAACTTCACGGGCACCGGGATGCACGGCGGCAAGATTTTCATTCGGACGGACAGAGAACTCACGGGCTTGCCGGAGCAAGTTACCGCAGAGATTGCGTCCAAGGAAGATTTACGGACAATAATGCCGCAGATCGCCGAGTTTGCCGCACATTTCAATATGGAAGCGCAATCCCTTGTCAATCGCCGGTTTTATCTCCTTAAACCGAATACGAAAAATCCCTATACGCAACTGTACGTTAAGAATTGAAGATGGAAACGTTCGCTCACAGAGCCGCAATCGTTAGATTGCGAAGAGAGCGCAAGAGCGGGACGGCGTAAGCCCCCGTTGACGCTTGGACGTTTTGTGCTATACTTCTCGACATACGATAAACGAAGGCGTTTATCGGCGCAGTTAATGGTTCATTAACTGTGCCGATGAACGCCTTTTTTTTGGCCCCACCCTTTTGAAAGGAGACTGACCAATGACAACGGAATACACAATTACATTCGGAAAAAAACGTTGGATCATCCTATTTTTCCTGCTGATTGCGGTCAGCGTTCTTGGACTTTTCATTCCCGACTCCCTGTGGGAGTTGGACGAAGAGACCGCCAAGAGGCTCAACCCTTCGGACATTGCCTGGATGATTACGGCAACGGGACTCGTCATGCTGATGACACCGGGCCTTTCGTTCTTCTACGGAGGAATGGTGCGTTCCAAGAACGTCATTTCGACGATGATTCAGAGCGTGATGGCAATGGGACTGATGAGCATTGTCTGGCTGGTCGTCGGATTCAGTCTCGCTTTCGGTGAAAGTTGGTACGGATTCGTCGGCGATCCTCGGACGTTTTTTATGTTCCAAAATGTTGGTGCCAGTCCGACCGGTCCCGGTCTCGACGCACTGGGATTGACGATTCCATTGGCACTCTTCGCATTGTTTCAACTGAAATTTGCGATCATCACGCCTGCACTGATTACCGGTTCGTTTGCGGAACGAATCCACTTTTCGGGCTATATGATTTTCATGCTTCTATTTTCGTTACTGATTTACGCTCCTCTTGCCCATTGGGTATGGCATCCGGAAGGATTTCTCGGCAATATGCTGGGCGTTACAGATTTTGCAGGCGGAATCGTCGTCCATGCTTCTTCGGGAATTGCTGCGTTGGCGGGAGCGATTTATCTTGGACGGCGGCACTACAAGGGAAAACACATACCGGCGAACATGCCGATGGTGCTTCTCGGTGCCTGCCTGCTTTGGTTCGGCTGGTTCGGTTTCAACGGCGGTTCCGCTCTCGGTGCGAATGAAGAAGCGGTCAAGGCGTTTTTGAACACAAATATGGCGTGTGCGGCGGCGATGCTTGCTTGGGTTCTTTTCGATACTGTACGCAATCACAAGCCGTCCGGTATGGGCCTTGCCATTGGTGCGATTGTCGGTCTTGTTGCCATTACGCCGTGTGCAGGTTGGGTAACGGTCGGACAGAGCGTCTTTATCGGAACGCTAACGGCGATTTGTTGTAACATTGCCGTCCACTGGAAAAACAAGAGTAACGTCGATGATGCGCTCGATGTTTTTCCGACGCACGGTGTCGGCGGAATCATTGGAACCGTGCTGACGGCGATTTTCGTGTTTCACGGAGAAGGGACGATGGAATATGTCTATCATATTCTCAATCACTTGTTGGCGATTGTGATTGTTTTTGTGTACACTTTTGGTGGTACATACCTTCTCTTTTGGATTACGGACCGGATGGTCAATATGCGTGTTTCGACCGAAAGTGAAATCATTGGACTCGACCGCAGCCAACACGGCGAAGCGTACTCGATTGTCGAAGACGAAAAGTTGTTTGAAGAATCGGATACGCCATCCATTTAGCCGGTACTCCGGTATCAGAGCCGCAATCGGAAGATTACGCAACAACAATAAATCATTTAGCCGGTGCTCCGGTTCCCTCTGTTTTTTGTTGCGCAATCTTACGATTGCGGCTCTGTGGGCGCATTGTACTGTTTGACAATGTCGGCATCAATGCTCGTTTCAAGCATCTAGCGTGAGCAACTTTTTCGCAAGTTTCGCCGTCTTGCCGGAAGTCGACAACGCAGCAAGTTTTTCACGTAACCCCGCGAATTGTACCGGTTGTCGCAATTCGATGCAAAGTTCTAACAACAGTTCCAGCAAAGGGTTGTGTTCGGCCTTCAGTTCGACGGCAAGGGAGTGTTCCAACAGATTGCGAATAACCGTACCGTATTCTGGCGACTGCCGGGCAATCTCCGCAAGGTTCTTTGCCAATCGCGGCGGCCGGGCAAAACCGAGATCAAACAGTAAGCGAACCGTCGCCGCAAAGGATTCAATGTCGAAGCGATCCTCACCAATCGCGGCAATGGCAATATCGACCGCCGGAAGATGAACCTCCGGATTCTTGTGACAAAGACCCAACACCAACAATAATCGTGCGTTTTCGCCGAAACGCAAACCTGGACGAGAAAGCGGACCGAAAAAATGCTGGCAGTTTGCCAAGTTGCCGGGCAGGTCGATACACATGCTCAAATTGGTAATCGGAATAGCAAAAGTCGGTTCTTGTTGCGCAGGCCAAATGGAGGCAGTCCAATCGATGCTAAGTTTCGGGGCCTCGCCGAAGCCCCATTGTTCCAAATGAAAAAGCACCGTCGGCATGTCAATGTGAGCGGCGCGCGGTTCCGTTGTCGGTACTGCATCAACAGCAATTTTCAGTACATATTCCTTATCGATTCGGTAACGATAAACAGCCGCCTTCCCCGCGTCCGGTCCCCAGTCGGGATGAACGGCTTCGACCGTTTCGTCGTTCGTGAGGGGATTTCTGGCACGGGCGGCGCAAATCCAGTAGCACGGCGTAGTTCCGACGACGACATCGTCGGCACCGAGAGCATAACGAACCGCTGCAATATATTCGTCACAGGATTCCGGCAATTCGGCGAGAGCCTCCTTGCGATGTTCAAAGGAAAGCCGACACAATGCAAGAACTTTGTCCGAATTATCGTAACTTTCCGGTCGTTGCACGTAATCCTTGAGTCGCCGGACGAAAATCAGCGGATCGATCCAACCGAACTGGTGCGTCGGCGTCGAAAGCAACTCATGCGAGTTCCCGCTGGCAATGCGGGTGGCAATCGCTTGAACTCGGTTACGAAAGAAACTGGCGAGGGACGGTTTGACTTGTTGTAACCGAATAATTCCGCCCAAATGAAATTCGCCGATGCGAAACAATGTCAGGTGCTTTCCATGATTTGTAACATTTATTTTCTCCGGCATTGCGCCGAACAACCAAACAAGGATGGTTGTGCCAATGTCGTTCAACATACTTGCGTTCTGCGGATGGTAATTTCCTTCAACAAATGGGACACACCAGTTAATATCAATAATGTTCGGATATTGTTTCTTGAGTTGAGGATCGATGTCGGAATACTGTCTTTTACTGTACGTTTGCACGGCGCGTTTTGCCAGTGCGGAGGTTTTGCGTTTGAATTCGTCGTCGCGGCAGGGCGTCGTTCGAGCCATATAATCGAACAGCCGCTCCGCTTCGTCCATACTTTCAGGGACTTCCAGCAGCCGGATTGCCGTGTCGATGAACTCTTCCAGCGTCGTAATTGGCTGAAGCGGCAGCGGTGTCCAGGCGACGGAAGATTTTTGTTTCAAGATCGTTTCCGGTGCTTCGATATGTTCGCAGGGGATCCGAACACGCACCGAGGCGGCAAGCATCGGAGAGAGTTTTTGCAGACGTTCGACGATTTCCGGTTGCGAAAATTCCGGCTGCTTTTCGAGAACTTTCATCGCCGCTGCTTGAATATCGACGGCATCGTGTTCCAAGGCGAGAAAAACTTTGTCGAGAATCCTTTTTCGTAACGGTTCATTGCGGTTGAGCATTGCGGCAAGAAGATCGACAGTCTTTTTCGCTCGTTCCTTTGTCTTTTCACGGAGCGGTGCGTCGAGATGATCGAGCATCTGCTCATCGTAACGGGAATTCTCCAAACAGGCGACGAACATCATATCAAGTGAAAAACGTGCGATAATTTCGTTGCCGTGTTCGAGATGATCGAAATACGTTTCGATAAAGGGCGCAATCTCTTTCGACTTGGTGCCGAGTCCCTTGTGAACCTTGCACGCCCAACCGGCGCACGGCGAACCGACGTTCCGGATGATCTGCTCTAACGTCAGTGTTAGCAATCGGTTGCGGTCAAGAATGTTTTTCTTTCCCAGTGAAATGATCGTTTCGTCCCAGCGTTCGCCGCTCACTCGTCCACTGTCGGCGGTGTGCAGTGCTTCCGCCGGAAGATCGAAAAACTTCCAAATTTCCTCGTCGAGAATGCGCGGACATTGTTGTACGAATTCCCGAAGATTGCTCTTTTCTCTCATGCCGAAGAGACGACCACGAGTACAGTCGAGAATAAGTCGAGTCACCTCTTCGCTTCGTGGAAGTTTAAGAATATTTTGAATCGCCAATTCACAAAGAGTTGGCCAAAAAGCTCCTCTTGTGCGCAAGAATTGCAAATACTCATCGAACCAAGGCGGTTTTCGTTCCAACATTATCTCGAAAGATCGTTGTTCGTATAACGGAAGTTTTAGAAATTTCAAACTCTCCAAAGAAGCCGTCGCCCGAACAGCATAAGCGACGGAGTGCAGATAGCTTGTATGATCAACCTCTTCGGGAAATTTTCCCCTTAATCGCGCATCCTCGAAGAGTTCCTTCGTTGTTTCGGCCAGTTCGAGTCGTTCGTTTTCCTTCATTCCGGCGAAGAATGCGGTGAACGATTCGTGGTCTCCCCGAATGAGGATTTCCTTCAAACGGTCAATGCGATGCTGTAACGTCGACATGGTATTACGATTGATTTGAGTACAATTATTAATTTTCACACGGAGACACAGAGCCAAAGAGAATAACGATACCATAAACGGCAGGAAAGTGTAATTTTACTCGTTGGCAGTATACAACGCAAGTAACTTCTTTGCCAGTTTTGCTCCCTTGCTACTACCGGTAAAGGTCTCCAAAAAACGACGGCAGCGCTCGGAAGCAATCGGACGGTTAATTGAAACGGAAAGTTCATACAACAGTTCAAGAAAACCGCCCGACTCCTTCGACGGAATATCGGAAACGATATTCTCCAATGCCTCGCAAAGAACGCCGGTATGACCGATAGACTGAGCGGCGACCGTTTGAAACCGCTTGAGCCATCGGACCCGCTTCGGCAAATTGTTCCGAATCCAATAAGATAGCGCAACGGAAAGCGTCGAGGCATTCAAGCGGCCGTCTCCGATGCTTGCGATCAAAACGTCCTGCGCCAACATTGCAAGCGATTCCGGCTTGGCGACGAGTCCGACCAACATGGCAGTCGCCGACGTTTCTGTTACAGGCTCGTTCGGATCAAGAAGCGGTTCCAGAAACGCATTCGGACCGGAATAGTCGTACATATTTTCAATTTCCTGTTCGAGGATCCAAACGGAATGCCAAAAGAACGGCTCACGAATCGCCGGACAAAAATTGCTCCGCCATTGGAGCATGGCACGAACCCACGGACATTCGTAATGCGGAAGCCGCCGAAAAATCGATGTCAAGTAAAAACAGGGAATCCGTGACGGTTCCAAACGCTGGTCCGGCAAGGCTAAATTCGTATCGGAAATCGTATTCGTCCGCAAATCAACCTGAAATATCGGTTCACGACGCCGAATGTTCCGATCCGTTTTAACGGCAATCGCAAAATAGGAATCCGTAACGATAACGAATTCGGCACCGAGAATCGCTCTGACCGCATTGACATACGGATCGTTCGGCAGATAATCGTTCAGTATTCTCAATGCTTCCGAACGGCCATCCGGTGCGAGGCGGTAAAGCGACAGCGACTTGTCGAAGAAATCGTGACGTTCAAGACGATTCGGGTCTTGCATAATTCGTTCAACAAGAATAATCGGATCAATCCAGCCGCCGGAATGGGTGGCCGTCGAAAGCGGTTGCACGGCAATTCCTTGTGAAATACGATGAGCAAGAAACAGTTGCAATAATCCAAAGTACGTTTCCGTATGAAGTTTGTCGTTGATCTTGCACACCCAGTTGGAGTCACCGAATCTCAGAGAAACCAACCGCTTGTCAAGTTCGACGGTGAGCGAACTTGCAAGCCAGGAGCCGATCAAGACGCTGACATATTTTCCGAACGAATAATCCGTATAGGGTTTATGGGGAAGTTTTCCCGTCAACAGACTTTTGCGAATCGCCGAAGTTTTTCGTTCAAAATCATCGCCCCGTTGGAGATGCAAGCGACTGATTCCGTCATACAGACTTTCAATTTCATCGATGTTTGACGGCCTTTCAACGACTCTGACGGCTAGGTCGATCAGTTCGTCGAGCGTTTGGACGGAAGGAAGACGCTTTGTCGTTTCCAATCGCGGAACATCCAACGCCCCGAAGGAACGCGGCGCAATCGTTACAGAATTTGTTGCCGCAACATTTGCCGCTTCAACGGTTTGCGTCAACAGTGGTACAAGCAACACTTGAACGGAACTGCCGAGCGACGGGAGCAGAGTTTCGATTTCTGTGCGAATATCGGCATTGGGTGGATCATCAAGTTGCAGGATCAACTTTGCGGCGGCGGTTTGCACATCGACGGCTTCGTGAGACAAGGCGAGTAAGGCGACTCGAACGGCTTCGTTTCGGAGCGATTTGTTCCGCTTGACAATTCGTGCGATAATTCCGACGGCGGCTTTCGGCCTCGATTTCGGTTTCTCGTTGAAGACCGGCGATATGTGTTCGAGAAAGAGTCGATCATCCAGCCGATTGCCTTTGTCGAGTTTCGCAAGCATTTCGAAAGCAAGGGCAACGGTGCTCGGATTCTTGTTGTCGAGGAGATGGAGATACCGCCGTTCACGGGCTTGCATTTCGTCGAGCGTCGGTTCGAGTCGGCGGTGCAGATCGCTGTACCAGCGCATTTCGTGGTCGGTGTACGAAAATTCAAGCGTTTTCAGCGTTGCATCGAGGAGGCGGCTACGATCGATCAGGCCCGATTCGACAAATTCAAGGAACGTAATATTGAAACGCTTATTCTCATTGTAAGAAACGGAATCGTGATGAGCGAACCAATAAGGATCGTCGAATTCATGTTCGAATAAGTACCAAAATTCCTGCTCGAAAATTTCCGGATGTTTTTCAAAGGAATGTCGAAGCGGCATTGGGCCTTCCTTTGTCCAACAGGCGGAATAATCCATGAATTTTATCATGGCAAGAACGATCTCTTCCTTCAGCAGTCGTGAGCAGAGACCGTTTTTGTGCGTTTGCCAATAGAGCGGCCAAGCGGAGTGATAGTTATAGAGATGATTTTGTACAAAAACAAAAAACTCGTTACGCCATTCCAATGGACGTAGCGGCAACACGGCAAGAACAACGTCGTCCGTGTAGTGGAGCAACTTGTCGAAATCTTTTCCGAGTCGTTTTCGCACAAGATTGATGTCCGCCGTTGCAAGGAAGGCGAACCGCACGACGAATTCGAATTTTTCCCGGTCGTAGGCTCTATTGCCCGCCAGTGCATAGTAGAGCGTGCTCGGATGCTTTTTGATCCAATCGACGACGACCGGAGCCAGAGCATTTCGCTCTTCCTCGGTTTTCTGTTTCAAAAATTCGACGACCCGGTCGGGATCACTCGTATCAAGAACGGCGGCGAGTTCCATTGCTGAGGAACTCTGAGCGATATTTTGCTTCGGCATAGTTTTTATCACAACAAAAAGCAAAAGGACACTGGAGTAGCGGCGAAATTATTTATTGTTGTTGCGCAATCTTACGATTGCGGCTCTGTTGACGTATTGTACCGTTTGCCGCCTCCGCCGTCAATGTCGTGTGAAAAATCAACCTCATTTTTACCTTGTTTTTCTGACGAAACAACCTCAGTAGCCCAAGCGTTCCTTAACGCCTAACCTCATTTACCTCATTTTCCCGCACGATAAAATGAGGTAAATGAGGTTGATCTTTTTTATTGTTCCTTGCTACTGAGGTTGTTTTGTTCGTGTAAATGAGGAGAAAACGAGGTTTTAGTTGCAAAAACAAAAGAGCCGGGGACGGAGCGACACTTCGCGCAGTCCCCGGATGGAAGCGTTTCCTACTTCTTACGTTTTTTGAACGTTGCAGACAGTTGTTCGACGAGGCAAACAAAGTGAGGCACTGCTCCCAGTTCGTTCGCATGGTCTGCGCGATAGGTCAAATAAGCATCATCGGGAATTCCTCTCGTTTTTGGGCGAGGAATTGCCGCTTTCTGCGTCATTCAGAGTTTTTGGACAACCATGTCTGGATTCATCTTGAGGAGCAGAAAGAAAACTTTTTACTTTGTACTGAACGTAACTAGCTAACAGACCTGCCCCCATAAATAGTAGAAAGAAACAAAATGCAATTCCAGCGCGACCTAAATAGCGGATAAAAAAATGTGAACTATCCGCATCTAAGGTGATCGCAGTGACAAGTGAAATTATTACCACCATAAGAGATAATAATCCCATACCGTATAGATATGAAGATACACTCATTGAAATACTCCCGAAGTGCCTGTTTTGTTCGTGTAAATGAGGTAAAAAGGAGGTGCCATATTTTTTTGTTGCGTAATCTTGTAATCTTACGATTGCACTCTGTTCGCATATTGTACCGTTTGCCGCCTCCGCCGTCAAGGATGCAACGCCAATGGACGACAAAAAGGTAGGCAACCGACCGCCGGGCGGTTGCGTGCGGTACTCCGCACTTGGGGGCGTGTGCGGCAGGATTTATCGAACACGCCGCCAGTCGGCTATGCCGCCGTTGCCGCCCGGCGGTCGGCAACCTACCTTTTGCAAACCTGTCGACGAAACCGTGTGAAAAATCAAAAAGAGCCGCAAGTTTCACTTCGTTACACTTGCGGCTCTTTGTGTACGTTGATTCGCAATTTCCCGATTGCGGCTATGCCAACGCAATGCTACAATGACGGAGTCCTTTTGCCCTTACACTATCGTTAGTATTGTGGGGACTGTGTAAACCACCCTTCCTTTGACGGCAGTCCCTGATAGCCGTCGGGTGCTGGTCGCAAAGGTTCCGATCCTGTGGTAACAGTCGTCGGGTGCCAGTGCGGTCTATCCTGTTGCAAGGTTTTTAAGACGCTTGCAACGTCTCGTCTGCCGTCTGCCCTCAAGACAACCTTACCATCTGCGACAGTGAAGTCGGGAGCATACTTTGGCAAATCATGTGTCAACACCGCTTCGGGAATTCGTAACACCCTTGCAACGGCGGTCAACTCATCAAGAATTTTTCGTTGGTTGAGTTCCGATTGCAAGGCGACGTATTCCTGCGATAGCACCTGAAATTTTTCTAACAGTGCCAAGTGTTTTTCGGCATCGGTCAACGGTGTCGTCTGTTTTTCATCCGGCGGATTTCCCGGCGGGTCGGAGTAATTGCCTGACAATGCGGCGGCAATCGCTTCCTGTTCTGGGGTTTGTGCATAAAAGTCCATAAGGTTGTTCTCCTTTCGGGTTAAAATAAATCCTCCGGCACTGTGCCGAAGGTTGTATCGTTCAAAAATCTCCTTCCTTCGCCTGATGGTTATCGCAACCTGCATGGCTTGGTTGATACAATCGGCATGGACGTTCTGTGCGTCGGCAGGAGGCGCAGCAGGGCAGGTCGCCTTCAGTTACCACCGAGTCGGAACAATCTTTCGACTCGGTAAATGCGTCGAATTCGGACAAGGTAGAAAATTCATTTTTCATTGCGCTGCTATGTTGATTGTTGCTATTCATAGCGTATTTCCCGTGTTCTGCGCTATGAACGTCAACAGCAACAACGTCAACAGTAGATTTTTTTATTCTGAAACGTTCTGTACCGTGACTCCCTTGCCCCGTTTCCAAAACTCGTTCAACTTGTCCCAGTTTCAGTAACTCGTTCAACACGCCATCAGGATTTTTCATTTCCCGAATTTTCCTGCCGTGTCGTTTTAATTCTGCAATGGACGCAGGTTGATGTTTTAGCAAAACTTTCATAACCTCCTGCTGGTCGGGAGTAAGAGTCATGTCTCCTCCGAGTCCGCTGGCAAGTTTGTCAAGTTCGGTATAAATACGTTTGCCTTCGTCAATGAACCACTCGGCAATCACACAGGCTGACTTCATCGTCTCGCCCGGTATCGGCTTGCAATCGGATAAATTAGCCCCTGCCTCAATCAGGTTGACAACGTGTAATATCAATGCAATTCGGGCAGTGTTGGCTGAAAACTTTCCTTCCAGAGCGGACTCGTTAGCCTGCGAGTAGGCGGCTGGTATTGCATGCTGATGCTGGTATTCCTTCAAGATGTTCCACGCCGATGGTTCGATAGGAAAAACATGCGGAGTCAGTTTTCCATCTATCATTGCAGATTCACGCTG
>Ga0099364_10014427_pt1 | contig 10515 bp, 7 predicted proteins | sample TergutTh196P3_FD_73070 | JGI IMG/M metagenome (GOLD analysis project Ga0099364, IMG submission 73070) | Microcerotermes parvus P3 segment gut microbial communities from Pointe-Noire, Republic of the Congo - Th196 P3 | ecosystem: Host-associated > Arthropoda: Insects > Digestive system > Gut ...
ATAATAATAATAATAAATAAATAAATAAACAGCATTTCTAGAAACAAAATAGAACAATTATAAATCAGTGTATAAAAACACAAAATTGAAATCTGCCAATATGACTGCCTTGATATTTTTGCCATCAAATTAGAAAATATGGCACATATATGAAAGATTGAATGTCAGGCAAAACTGAACATTTTTGTCATAAAATGTACAAAAGTCAGTTACATAATTCTGACTGGAAGATGCACCTGACAATTTTTGTATTGTTTTCAATGCTCCAAAATTATCTTCATTATACAGTAAAGATATACCAAAAAATTGGGGCAGTATCTGTCCATGTCAGTCTACATGAAAACTGAGTGCAGTTTCAACACATATAAACTTGATGCAATGTCCCAATTCTGTTGGATTATGTACATTCACTGAGTCCCAGCAGCTAGGTAATGGAAAGGACAGGGAAGGACTGCAAACTGCCATCATGGTATGTTATGGCAAAAGTGTGTGAGGAAAGAGCCTCAATAGCACAGACAGAAATGGAAATAAACTCCATGTGTGTTACTGAGCAATGCTCATTTCCTGTTTCACCTGACTAGTATCATAACCTTTTGTTATCACAAAACTCTTGTTATAGTATGACTGATATGAATATGCAGACAGTGAACATGATTAAATTCTTTAGAATTATAAGCCATCTTAAACGACTAAAACTATATAATTACTCTACATACCATTACATTTATAATAAATACACATTTAATAAAATATCACAGAGATCAACATTGTTATGAAATCTGAAATTATGAGCTCAGTCTGCATCATTTGCAATGTCATTTCATGTATCCATAAGAAATTAAGACAGCAAAAATTGTATGAGATAGGGGTGGCTCCTACCTTGGGAATAACAGACACAACCAAATGATCCTGGGCTGTAAATGTCAATCAGACTGAGTTTGTTCATTGATCATCTTCAATGTGTTAAGACATTTTGTCACATGCAATTAACTAACTGTGATTAATTCCATCAGCTAAGTGTATTTAGTAACACAAGAATCCAATGATGCATGGCTGGCATGCAATTACAAATGATTTACATCTCTTAAATATCCTTTCAGCTGCCCTGTTATGAGCTATAGTAAATTAATATGGATCTTCTGACTGCAGATTATACATTTCAGTAGCAGACAGCATGAATCTGTCTGGTAAATTCTGTGTTTGTGCTTAAGATGACAGTAAAATTAGACCAATAGGACATGTAAAAACAGGAATTCTGCACAGTTTAAAGTCTGTGGAAATTAAGTGACAGATATTGCATATTGGAGATTGACTGATACATATCAAATCACAAAGACACTGAAGGGCATAATTGTGTTGTGGTTTATTTCATATAAGAATTTCACTAAATGCAACTACTTGAGGTCACTTTGCACATATAGGTGCACACATATTACATACACTTTAACAGTTAGGAACTCCTCATAGACATGATGCTAAATATTAAGGAGACTCACAGCCTCAAAATAAAAAAGTTTTGCATTATCATGCAAATAAACACATGAGAAAAGTGTCATGTGCTTTGTAAATAAAGAGTAACTGTATCTATCTCTCTAAGTCCAGAACTTAGAAACACCAACTGTAAAGTAACTGAGGTTTTCACGGTAGCCCTCAATTCCACCATGTGAACACTGAGAAAGTACAGAAAGATAATAAAATATCATGACTACTCCCACCCCAAACATTCCCAGTTTCCAGAACATGATCAACTCATCACACGCTCATTAGATACTCTCTGTAGTTGAACACTATAATTAAACAACCCAAGAATCAACCAGCCCCATCTAGCACCATAACAACCTCCACATATTTTCTTAACCACATCATGCATCACTGACTGCATTTATTGCATGCATGTATGTACTGTATTTACCCTAAGGATATGAGAGGGACAGTGATATCAAATTTTGATACAGCAGGCATGAATAATCAGTCTTATTCATGTAATTCATTCCTTCATGTTGCTAATATTTTACAAATACTTTCTCTGTGTGTGGAAAATAAATACAATTATTTGAAACATAAAAGATGTTGCTTATATCCATTTATGAGATACATAAATTTGCTGCAGTCAGGGAAGACATGAAATCCTTCCTTGACAGACAGTCCATCCCTGCATTACCACAGTGTATAAAAGAGCCTGAAGACGATGCACTCAGTTAACAAGAGACACCATGATAGCTATGTTACAAAATTTACATTACAGTCTAAATCTTAATAATCAATTCATCACTTCCTGGTACCAAACAAAGTCAAATACAAAACAGATAAGATGAAGTGAAAACAGAAATTATATTATTTCTGTAACACAGACTTTTAAAACAACATAAACATAATACTGTACAATAGTACTCTTTTAACGGTTTAAGCATTATTAAATGAATGATCAGAAAGTAAAAAAGAGTATCCCAGACCACACTAACATCAGAATGCTTTCAAAACAACTCTGATTTTAGATCTTTTTTAATAGAAACATCTGTATCTTGTACACCTTCCTGCCAATGGTGTAGTGTATTAATTATGTGATAGATGTTCAAATCAACACAGAGTGAGCAAGTACAAGGCCTTACATGCATCAGCAGACTTTCACTTTTAGTCAGTAAGTCATATATCAAGTACAAAAATAGACAAAACTGAGATCAGGTCAATGAAATAATGAGATACCTTCCTGATGTCACTTCACACCACAAGGATATGCTTTACATTAACAAATCAATGTCAGTGTACACAGGTGGTCTAAAGTACAATAACCTACTTTCTGAGCACCCAGTTTAAACATTTCTCTAAATTTTTGCAAACAACTGCACCGTCCACTGAGACTAATGAGGAGTACATGTATTTATATATATTATAATATGCAGTTTTATGTACAGTACAACAATGCCAAAGGCAATAAACTAGAATGTATGCAAAGTATATCACGTCCTTCCCCCTCCACTATATATTTATAACCAATACGTGAATCCAGTCAGTGTTAAAATAACACTTGTTATTACATATAGTAAAAGTGAGAACATTATTCCTGCAAGTTCCTCTCAGCATTTAGTGAATTTCGAGCATCAAGCACGATAATGTTATATTCAGAATTGTGGGAAACGAAGTAGCAGCTTCACAATTACATTAATTACTATAGCAGGACAAGATACAATGACACAGTAATGTACCAGTACCTCCTTCCAATGGCCACAATTATTCTTACAAAATAATATATCCAACAATTCCTAATAAGCAGACCCTATTAACATGTCTTGTTAGGAAGTGATTAAAGCATTAAACAAATATGATATTTTAAAATGAATATAGGATTTGACTGCTGAAACTATCACCTTAAACTTGCGTCTAAATAAAATACTACAAAATATATATAACACAGGCTAGCTGCAAGGCATGGGCAGTTTCTTTCTTTCAGCAAACTGTACATTTTTTTTTATAGTATTAAGTCATTCAGCACTCAATGCCACAGCTGCTTGGTCTGCTTTACTGTTACTGTATTTTATTCACAACCATATGATAATCATATCATTCAAATTTAAAGCTCATATTGCATTACAGAAATATATCTAAAGTTTTTTACTGTGTGATTTGTGACATCCTTCAGAACATTTCACCAGCTATTAGATCTGACCTTCTAAGTATGAAATGCATACAAACATTGATGAAAATGGTCCAATGACTTGTGTCCAATGGAAGCAGGTCGACAGGCCTATCTATAGATATTATAAGCACAATGTTATAACCCAACTTGCTTTCAAAAATAATGATTTTTAGAAACAGTAAAATTTGGTATTTGTTCAACACAGAATGGAACACAGGCAAGAAGAGAGAGACTTTGATGAGCAGGTAGTTGAGTGAGCCCATGCCAGGGGGTTGACTAATGGGGCCCATCTGAGGGAAGAGAGTACTTTACCTTCCGGTGACCACACACAATTACACACCACCATATGGTAACACATGATGAACAGTGAAAGAGCACCACATGCCAGTGGCCTGTATGCAGTACATCCCTTACTGCATAAAACCTTCATATGTCATGTCCTTAATGATTTCTGCTTTCTGATTATTTGTCAAATAAAAGCCTGCAAAACACAGCCAAACCATTCTGTAGCATACATGACCAAGAAACATGGTTCCGTGCACATTCAACTGTACAACATATTGCCATATGTTGGTACAGAATGGTTCTGAATCTCTCAGTGCCTCTGGTCTGCAAACATTCTTAGAAGTTGGTTCTTATAATACAAAGAGAAAACCAGTGTGACTAGACTGCCTAGCCCATGCTGCTGTAGATGTTGGTTCCCTCACTTTGCCACTTGCAGTACTGGCTGTGGGGCAGGTAGACTGGGGGGTATGATGGGGCGCCTTCGAGCCAGCTTGGATCTGAAGAGTAAATATCACAAGTTCCACAAAACTGCAGGTTGTGAAATTAAAAATTTATCAATGACAGAGGCCTTTACTCTCCTGTGATGTTATGCTGCATATCTTGCCAGTTGGTTGTCAATGCTGCAGGACAACATATTGGCCCAATCTTCAGGGTTCAAGCATTCCACGCAGAATGCTGATCCTTGAAGGTGGGACTGATACCCTGTCTTGAAATTTCAGTATCAGACTGCCGGCCTATGCCACGTGACATGCCAGAAGAGCAAAGGCCTTAAACAGACAAATGCACAGGCCTGAAATCTTTATTAGTGACACTTTGGAAGACAAAATAGCTAGTAAGCTGCTTTCATCTCATATGACAATGAGAATGCTGAGAGATGCATATGCTATGCATTTGAGTTCAGTATGAAGTAAATTATCAGAGTGGAAAAGACCCACCTTAAGGTGTCAAACAGGCATTCTTTACTCTGTAGTGACATTTTAGAATTTGTTTCAAACTTAATCATCCCTTGACATACTACATTTTTTACAACTTGTTACTTAACTAGACAAAACTGAAGTCTAAGTCAACTTTACTAATTCACCACCCAATTAAATACAACTTGACTGATCTTAAACATTAATTTTGTTGCTCTCTTGTTTTCATGACACAACATGTGGACTGCCAACTGTATGCATACATATACATTGTTACCCCAGAAGGGCTCATAGCTGGGAAGGGGTGAGTGGTGTGGCTGCCCCAGGTGGCAGAGTTCAAGAGGCGGCAGAATGGGCAGCAAAATGAATATATATATATATAAAAAAAAAATCTGCACTATACAAATTTTATATTACTGAGCTACATAGCAGGAAATTCAATAAACAAGTGAAATTTTTTAACATTCATAATTTCTGTTAGCAGCAGTCACTGTGATTAATTACCCTCTGTGCCAAAGTAACTAACCATGCCTCTGTTCATACAAACTTCTAAATTATCTGGTCATGACTTCAGAGGACACAGAATATTCAGTTTCTGTATTCAATTCTGTCCACTGCCAAGGAGTCCTAAAGGTTCAGATCATGTTAAGGCATCACATGGTGGCAATCAGGTCAATAGTTGTGTATGAACTCTAAGAGACTGACAAATATTAAGTGAGCCAATGTGCCAAAATAATGTCCTGAAAAATGTCTTAAAGTGAGAACACAAGGAGTGAAATAATTTATAATCTAAGTGTTTAAATTTGCATGTCTCACTCTTTCTTTAGGGAGTTGTAGGTGCATACTACATGTGCCATGAACTACAAATTCTCCTGTACTTGGGCTGCACAAATAATCAGAGAATGTTCACTTGTCAGTTACTTTCATTTTATCACGAAAAGGCTTCGGTTTTTCAATTATCTTACATCCAGTCATGAATGTAACTGACATAGCAAAGGTATATATAAACAAGTCTTCCTAGTATTAGTCATGTCATAATGAACACAATGACTTACAGGAGTGAAATAAAACAGGAAGTGACTGGGATGGGATGGGATAGGAAACTACAACTATAAGTTTTTCACTTGCACATTCTCCACTGTTCTTATGAGGATGCAATGCACAAAGATGAAGTGGACTTACCTGATCTGACCTGCTAGTAAAGGGTTAATAGCATACAGCCACTCATGCACCTCCTTGTCTCCCAGTGTCTGCAGTAAAAAGCCCCTATGCTTTGTGACAACACTGAAACATGAACAAATTACACTATACACTGTGAAACTAACATAATATATGCACATACTTCAGCTCCCTTGTAAATGTACTTTGTACTTGTAGTTGCTAAGGCACAGCATGCACGTTGACCTATAAGAGCTTTGCAAGATTATCAACAACTGCATGCAACAGAGTCTTTCTTGATACACTACCTGTGGTTCAGCTACTCAAGAGCTTTCCTCTCTTTAATGGATTCAAAGGTTCATTCCTGGGTTCACAAGCGCTGCCACAGTCAGACAAATCCAGTTCTCATTCTCATAATCCACTCCTTCAAGATCTATTTTAATATTGTCCTTTCATTCAAACCCAGGTCTTCAGAGTGGTCTCTCCCCTTCATGGTTTCCAACCAAAACTTTGTAAACAATTCCCTCTTTCCCATACACATGCATAAAGGTACGTGTCCATGCCATCCTCCTTTATTCAGCCACTGTTATGGTACACTGTAACACGGTACATATTATGGAGCTCCCCCTTATGTAATTTTTTCCATTCTCCCATTGTTTATCACAGGTCCAAAGTTTCTCCTCAGCAACCAGTTTTCAAAGACTATCAATTCCTTTTCATCTCCTAATGTGACAGACCAAGTTTTACACCCTAAAAGCAATAGGTAAATTTAATGTTCATGTTTTTATACAGGAGCTTGTAAGTCCACCAATTCTTAAAAAAATATCAGCTAATTTTCCCTTAATTTATAAGATTTGAGGTTCCCACGACAGTGATTATACACCAGCATTTCAAGAAGTCTGCTGCATCTGCCTTCTAACCTGAAGATGCTGCAGCAGGTTCTTGTAAAACATCGGTACCAACCAATCAAACTACATGGTGACACATTACGCAAAACCATGAGCTCAATTTACATGCATTTAATCTTGGGATATTGTGCAACAGAAAGAAATACACCTTGATCAGAAGGCAAAACACCGTGTTAACATTTGTACCTCAACAGAGATTATTCCAGCCCCTTGCCAATAATAAAAGATAACCACAATATGCAAGTAAAGTTCCTATCACTTTTCATCTTATTGTCTGGTTTGCTTTACTGTGTACTGTATTACAAATGTAGTATGTGGCATTATTACACACCATCAATGCAGTTATATTATACAATTTTGCTGAACATCATTGTCAGATCAGTGGTGAAGAGAATCTTTGGCACAAAACTTAACTGTTTCCAGGAATGTACATACTGTGCCACATAGTATGTCATATTTTTATCCCATTCTACATTTACCCAAGTACAGAACAATTTGCATGTAAGATGACCCTTTCAAAATCCTAAACGGTCAGGGAAATTCCTCTAAACACCTATTTTTCAGATGAAATAGGAAAAAATTTTCAGCTGATATTTGGGTACATATGGTAATTCAAACAAATTCATAAACTTTTCTCCCACAAATTTTTTAATAAGAAATTTGCCATCTACTGAAAGCCATGATTTATGAAAATGGTTCATCGCAGAAATTATCAATTTGTATTTCACATATGTGTTAAAGTGAAACATTTTCTTTAAGGAAAATGCATAGGCCCTGTATTTGGTTAAATGCTAACAACAAAACATTATTTTATTATTATTGAAGCTCTTAATGTATTTGTTAAAACAATATTCCCATCACACTCTTCATATTTCTTTGGAGTAATATTGCATCTCATCTATTGCATTCACACAGCTGCAGGTCACACAGCATGTAGCAAAGACAGAGAATGACTACTACAGACTACGTTTCCAGTTGCCTGCCATGCACTTTGTAACAGCAACTACCCCTTCAGACAATGTTGACGGAATTTTTCATAAAGACTTATTCCCTTCAAAAAATTACAGTGCAAGAATTGCAAGATTATGTGTATTATATGGTGAATCATGGATCTAAAGAATTCTGGCTGCAATTTTCATCGCATGCCATTTCAGTGGCTAGAAAGTTTCTGTAGACATTCTCAAATGCCTTCCAGGCTCTTCTTTTTGTAGAACTTAATTTTGTACTGAAGTCTTGATCTTTGAATAGTTAATTTGTAGACTAATGAAAATTCCTTCTTTCATCTTGGCCTCACTTAGTATGGGAAAATTTTGCCTCAAATAGACAAACCCTTTGCTTTCTTTACCCACCGCTTTCACAAGTATTTTTATCAAACTGAGCTTGATACATAATACAGGCAAATAAATTTTTGACTTATCCACTAATGCAGGATGTGCCACATTCTTCTGACCTAGTGTTGTTTCTGAATGGAGTGGTCATTTTTTTACCCCATAGTGGCAGTCCTTCTGCAGTCCTATTCACATTAAAAACAGCATAATTTAGTGTATCCACCTTGCAGTCCAGTTAGCATTGTTATAACTTTAAGTTGAGTACATATATTCCTCTGGTGTTCTTCAGTGTATATGTTTTAGACCAAAAACTGAAGGTTCCTGCATGTTTATTTCATGTGAACTGCATGAGCCTGTGGGATGAATGAGAACTGATTTCCACTGTGCATTAACACAAGCTTCAAACTGACCTTAGAAGAATCAATGAAAAGCCTCCATTGCCCACAGATGTGTTCAAGATGCAATTTTTCCATCACTTCTTGGATATTATTTCAGTTCACTAGATCACCATCCATTGAGTAATATGTTGCTATGTCTGCCTCTTCCTATACAGTGATACTATTACACCTTTCTTAAGAATATTCCACTGCTTAAGCCATGATCCAAGAAGTTAAGCCTTTATTTTGTTGCTGTGATAAAATGTCAGCATATTTAGTTAGACGTGTGGAAGGAAGCCTTTTCAGTTTGAGAAAATACTATTCTAGGGATTTAAGTGACCTAAGTAACTAAAAATAAATGAACAGTAAAACAACCTTTGGCCCACCCCAAATTTTGGTTTGTGGCCATTCAACTGAGGTATAAACTGATATAATCCAAATGGATGGTGATATAAACATTTTATTCACACATTAGAGTTTGTAAAACTATTCCCAATGCAAATCTATCACAATTATTGTAAAGAGGAAATAGATGCTGACCAATGTAATTATATCCAAACAACTCTCACAGGCTCTCCTCAGCTTACAATCATACCTGAATGTGTTTGGCACCTTTACCATCTCCTGCTGGTCCTCAGAGTATTCTACCTGTGCAGTTGCCAGGTTGATGAGTGCACGTTCGACTGGGTCCTTCTCTTCACGAAAAATGAACACGTAGGGTCGTCGAACAGCCTGGTCCAAAATAAAGAACACTTAAAAGAATTCAATGGGTTTAAGTGTATCCTCCGTAAATAGCACAACTTGGGTATATGGATGCCAGCAATTACAATGGTGGCATCAGTGGTTTACTTACTTACTTACTACATGCAGCAGAGTCCTTCTTGAGCAGCTAACCGGTTCTAAGCTAGTCAAGAAATTCCCCGCATTTTACAGGACCCAAAGATTCATTACCACATTTACATGAGCCCACCACCTGTTCCTGTCTTGAGCCAGATCAATCCAGTGCATGCCCCTCATTCCACTTCCTGAAGATCCATCTTAATATTATCCTTCCATCTATGCTTGGTTCTTCCAAGTGGCCCCTTTCCCTCAGGTTTTTCCACCAAAACCTTTTATGCATCTCTCCTCCCCCCCATGCATGCTACATGCCCCGCTCATCTCATTATTTTCGATTTGATCACCGAATAACATTTGATGAGGAGTATGGATTGGTGAGCTCCTCATTATGTAGTTTTCTCCACTCTCCTGTTACGTCATCCCCCTTAGTCCCAAATATTCTCTTCAGCATCCTATTCTCAAACACCCTCAGCCTACATTCCTCCCTCAATGTCAGTGACCAAGTTTCAGACCCATACAAAACAACAGACAAAATTACAATTCTGTGTCTGCACAAGGTAAAGATGTCAACACTCTGCACATATGCAGAACAGTGAGAAAAACACTCATGAACAGAACTGCAGGTCTTCATGTCACACTGTTGTTAAAATTATCTGAACTAAAAGAAAACTGAAAATGCTGAATAGTTTTTTTTTGTTTGTAAAGCCCTGTAATATCAAATTTAAAGAAGATCCAGTCTTCCATTATCACATGTTCAAAAATGGACAGCCCAAGAGGAGTTCTAAGAGGCACATGGCCAGGATGTCAATGCACATGAAACTGGAACAGCCTGCTGTATTCAAATAATGATAACAACAGAGGTGACCATGTTACTGCCTTGTAAGCAAATCAGATGTCCATTATCATTTTCACAACAGCATGCAACTGGCCCTTAATCCTCAAGCAACAGTGAATATTACAGTCAGTAAATTGTGACTTTGGAGCACAGACAGATATCACAGCCACATTTAAGGCAATGCCCAACTATTCATACAATGAGATAAGGTGCAGTTCTTACCACCCATCTCTTCTTCC
>Ga0099364_10014428_pt1 | contig 10515 bp, 6 predicted proteins | sample TergutTh196P3_FD_73070 | JGI IMG/M metagenome (GOLD analysis project Ga0099364, IMG submission 73070) | Microcerotermes parvus P3 segment gut microbial communities from Pointe-Noire, Republic of the Congo - Th196 P3 | ecosystem: Host-associated > Arthropoda: Insects > Digestive system > Gut ...
TGCAGTTTGTTCGCAAAATCCGCTTTGGGAAAAGTTGGGGTTTCCATTCCAAAAATCACAAAAAACTCTCCTCCCAACTGCAATGATGGCAATGAATTTGAAGAAATAACTCTGGCCTCCGTTCGCGGACAAACGCCAAATCCCACTGGAACCGCAACCGGCGAAATGTTCGAACCGCTTGCGCCGGATCCGGTCTTTTCGCAATTTCCTCCTCTTTCCAACTGGGACGATTCGATGGACTGGACCGACCCGAACCTCGGTGTTTCTCTTGCCGAGCCTAAGGAAGAGCAAAGGAGCCAACACGAGCAACGGGTCGCCCAGTACCAGGAAATGCGGGAATCTGCAAGGACAAATCCGGCAAAACCGTGGTTGGACCCGTTGCCGCACCCATTGGGACCGTTTGCCTATCGGGAACTTTCGCCGACACGCGGACTCGGAGGTGAAGTCGATCAATTCAAGCCGATTCCGTTTGATCCGGTAACGAAACAACCGAAAGAAATCGTCGATCTTTACGACTGGGAAATCAACACGGATAAGGAATTTGACTGGTCGAAATTCGATCCGGCAACATTTGTCACGAACATCCGTGATTGGATGGGAATGGGACCGGACGAACGCAAAGCCGCCGAGGCCATGCAAAGCGGATACGCGCTCATGCGGCAGAATTCCGACTTCAAAAATACCGAACAAAACGTGCAGGCGGCGAAATTTTTTGAAAAAGCCGCCAAGCGTTGGCCGGATTCCGTGCTTGAGGAAGACGCCTTGTTTCTCGCCGCCGAATGTTATTATTTCTCAGACAGATATTCCAATGCCTTGAAAAACTACGAGAAACTGATTACGAAGCACCGTAGCACGAAACACATGGACACGTCAACAATGCGGCTGTTCCGAATCGGGCGATACTGGGAAAAACGGTGCGATCAAGGTGTTTACTTCGCCAATTTTCGGGATAAAACCCGGCCAATGTTCGACACATTCGGTTATATGAAAAGGGCGTATGAGGCGATTTACACGAGCGACCCGACTGGTCCGTTCGGGGACAAGGCACTCATGGCACTTGCGGGAGCACACATGAATCGCGGGATCAATCAGGGAGATTCGCAATTCGTGGAAGCGGCGGCTCTTTATTCGTCGTTGCCGGATATTAACGCAAGGAGCGAGTACATTGTGCAGGCACGCAAGTTGGAACTTTTAGCGCGGAGCAAAGCCTACGTCGGGGCGGAATACGACGCGAAAGCCCTGGAGGAAGCGACCAAACTTGCCGACCAAACGTTACGCCAATTCGGTAACGAACTCGGCGGCGAAAAGAACAATGTTCTCGATATTAGGGAATCGCTCACCCTGCAAAAAGCGGAGCGGCTTTACGAGTCAGGCGTGTATTACGAAAAGAAAAGAATGTATTCGTCGGCACGATTCAATTACGAACGCCTGTTGCAGGAATTTCCGACATCGCCGCACTACGCGGAAGTCGAAAAACGGTACGCGAGAATCCAGAACCTCGAAGACATGGATGATAACTTAAAATGGTTCAAGAACGCTTTGACTTGGCCGGGAACTTCAGGGAAACGCGCAGAAAGGGACGAAAGCCGTTGGGAATCCCAGCAACTTGCCCGTGAAGCTGCGACGCAAAAAGAGGAAACGGAAAGACAAGGCGTTGTCAGCAGTTTCATCAGCGGATTATTGAATCGGAAAGAAACCAATCGGTAGGTAAAATCGAAGGTTTATTTGCTGTTGTCTTTCACTGACAACAAACGAACCGTTAACGCGAAAGAGCGAGCGATCTCTTGAAATAATCCGGGAAGCATTTACAATGAGGAACGAGGACTTGGTTGAATTTCCAGTTGAACCTCCGATGCAAAAAAACGAAAAGCGTGGATCGCATCACGATTTGTTCGCAAAATCGGTGTTAATCTATCCGGAAATCGTCGCCGATTTGATTCGGCATTATGCGGATCCGGTTTTGAGCCGAAGAATCCATTTGGATTCATTGATTCCCGATTCAACACATCGAATTTCGCAACACTTGCAGGAACTCGTTGCGGATATTTCCCTGGTTGGAGAACTTTCGGACTCCCGATTTACCAAAGTGTTGGTTCTTATGGAGAATAAGAGCCGTCCGGAAAGGGGAACACGTTTACAAATCGGAACGCTCGTCATGCTCGCTCTTCATTACCATTTTTTGGCAGCGAAGAACAAGAAGAAGCGTATGTTACCGATTGTTGTTCCTTTGTACCTTTACCACGGGAAAGCGAAAGGTGATGTTGTGGAACCGCCTCATATCCACGAGCTGATGCCGCCGGCAGGCGATTTGGCACCGGGGATACCGCAGATTGGTTTGTGGACGGTGAATTTGCGGCGTTTTCAACTGGATGATTTACCCGGCCTGCCGATTACCAAAGCATTCGTGGAGACCTTGCTTCGCGGGACGGATGGGACATTGGGAACCCATATCGTATCGGCGATCGGGCATTTGAAAAATGTTTCCATTGACGATTTAATCCGGGATATTGTCCGAAAAATCGTCGAATACGGCGACCGTGTTTCTCAGGTGGATGAAAATGGACTTCAACAATCATTGTATGATATTTTTGATGAAAGCGAGGCTGCAAACATGACCAGACTTTTAGAGAAAAAATGGACTGCTCGGGCAAGAATCGAGGCTTTCGCGGAAGGAAAAACGGAAGGAAAAGCCGAAGGAAAAGCCGAAGGAAAAGCCGAAGGAAAAGCCGAAGGCAAAGTCGAAGGGAAAGCCGAAGGGATATTCGAAGGAGAAGCATTAGGAGTGCTCCGGGTCTTGAAAAAACGGTTCGGGCAGCTTCCGCAAAACCTCGCACCTCAAATACTTGCCCTTAAAAATGGAGAAATTTTTGAAACACTTACCGATTGGGCGGTCGATTGCGAAACATTGAACGAATTTGTTAAAAAATTTAAACAGATCACAAAAAAATCGTAAACGCCGAGGCAAGGAAGCTGAATTCATGCGTTGTTTATTTATTCTTGGGATTTTCTGTATCTCGTTACTGAGCGGTTGCACCGGCTATCGAGTCGGGACGTATTCGCTTTATAACAACCAAATCAAAACCGTTTATGTGCCGATGTTCGAATCGGATTCGTTTCGGCGTGACCTTGCCGAGCGGTTAACGGAAGCAGTTTGCAAGCGAATCGAGGAGCGGACGCCGTACAAGGTTGTGGGGCGTCCTTCGGCGGACAGCGTGCTCACCGGGCGACTGGTTTCCGATTCACAAGCGGTTTTGACGAAAAACAGATACAATGATGCCCGGCAAAAGCAGGTCTCGCTTTGCGTAGAAGTGGTTTGGGTTGACCGGCGTGACAATGAGTTGAGGCGTTCCGAATCGATCCCTTGGGGTATGACACAAGAAGGGATCACGACGAGTTGGGATATGGTTCCGGAAATGGGGGATTCCACCGTGTTGGCTCAACAGAAAGCCATCGACCGCATGGCGGAACAGATTGTCAATATGATGGAAAATCCCTGGTAAGGCGGCTCGTTAAGGGAGCGTCTGAATTTCCGTTTTCACAACGACCGTTCCCGAATTATCATGCAGTTCCGCCGGGCTGTCGTTGATTCGAAAAAAAAGCGTTCCTGATTCAGAGGCAGTCCAGGCCGCACTTTCGCCAATGAGGAAAACGTTAAAGTTTCTCTCTTTTGGTTCAGGAAGCACCGCTCCGAGCAAAAGGCCAAGCGGACGGGACTGGTAGTAGCGGATCGTCACACCATTCGGCTCCGACCACCAGATTTTGCGCCCTTCCTGAGCCAATTGAAAGCGTCCTACGGCTTGAAAAGAGTAGGTTTTCCCTTTTTCCACGAAAATCCCGGCGTTTTGCCAACCTTGGTCGGCTTGCACGACGGTTTCCAGCCCGGTGTGTTGGAGCGGTTTTCCCGGGGTTAAATCCTTGATCGCGTTGTGCTTAAAATTATAACCGTATTCCAGCCGGTCTAAAAAATCGTTCCAATCAACATGAATTCTTCCGGACTGAATGGATTCGAGTTTCGCGCGAAACCGCCGGGTAAATTCGGCGTGAGGCCGTGAAACATCCACAATGACGTCCCGGAGCAGGTCGCTGTACAAGGGATGTCCGTTAAGAAACGCCGCCAACCCCCAGCTCCAGGCGTAAGAGGGCGTGTTGTCCGCCCCGTCGAACGACATGGTAAAAACCGACTCGAGACTTTGCGGTTGATTTTCGGCACAAAGGTCATTAAGAATACGAATGCGCCCCCATAAAGGAACAATTTCACGGTTTTCCGGGAAATACGGAACCGTCAATTTTTTCGTTTTTTCGTCCCAATGATGTGTGCTGAGCAATTCCGCGAGACCTTCCATGTACCAATTCGGTCCGCAGGAGCCGAAAAAATGGTTCTTGAATCCGTGAACCCCTTCGTGAAGCAAAAGATGCCGCTGGTAGTAATCGCTTTCTTGTTCGCGAATCCAAAGCCAATTTCCGACCGAAAAGCCATGTTTGAGATTCGGAACGCGGTTCAAAAGCGTCGTGGAGGTGAAATTTTTGGGATCACCGACCAAAATGCCAAGCATTTTCCAATCTTCGACCGTTTTATAATCCAAACGAAAAAACTCCGCCCAATGGGAAACGGCGGCATCAAACACCTGCGGTAAACGGTCGATCTCCTGCGAACGCGGCAGATCGGTGATGAGGTGAAGATGCCTGCCGCGAATCACCCGCAAGCGGGTTCCGGTCAGTTCCGGTTCCTTGTTTTTCGCGGATTCGAACAAAAGTTCCGGGGGACATTGGTTGCGGACTCGTGTTCCAATAGCCAAAGCCTCCCTCAATGCCGCACTTTGCGTCGTCTCAGCGGCGATCAAAGCGAGCGGCATTACCAAAAAAAGCAGCAAGAATAAAGGGAACCGGGCATCGGGCATGGGATATAATGAAAAATCAAAAATCGGGGATCATTTAACCGCTACAACCTGTGTGGCGACGCACCCCCCCACAGTATAACACGAAAACCCAACCGAGTAATGTCCCGATTGCTCCCAGTTTGAACAAGAACGGGTCATAATCAAACGTAATACGGCATTTTCCCGATGGAACCTTGATTCCGCGAAAAATTTTCTCCACCGGGAACACTTTTGCGGGATATTTACTTTTTTCACTGACCACCTGCGCTTGCCAGCCGGGCCAATACTGTTCGGCAATCACAAGCGTTTGCGGGTGGAGGCTTTCTGTTTCCAAAACAATTCGGTTCGGTTCATAAGAAACGATTTTGACCGCTCCGATGCCATCGGAGAACCATGCAACCGGACCGGGCTTCTCAAGTTTCCATAGCGAAACGTCGTTTGTCGGGTCAGCATAAAGCCGCACCGCTTCCCGGCGGTTTAACGCTCTGTCTGCTGGTAAAATCACGTACTCAACCCCTAGCCTCGCAATGCGGTTTTCGAAGCCCTCACCGGCGGAACGGATTTCTTTGAGTTTTTGCTCGTAATCTTGAATGGACATGGTTCCCTGAACATTGACAATGGAAATACGCCCCTTTTCCCGTGTGTCTGCCAGCGAATACTTCGGCCAAAGCGTTGCCCGGTCAAAAGCAACGCTTTCCGCCAGACGATTTGCGCTGGTTTGGTTCCTGAATTGCGGTGGAGACCAGATCGAAAACCGGTAAATTCGCGGCGGATGCGGACCTTGATGCGTTTGGGTAATTTTTTCCAATACTGGCGATTGTGCCGTAAAGTTTTGACGGTCAACCGTCGGAATCATCCAACGATTCGCAAGGTAAAGGTCAAGGCAACAAAGGAGAACAAGAAGAATCGGTCCAACGTGCTTACGGGCAAACAAAAGGCCGGTGAAAATTGCAAGCACGGCAACCGTGTGCAAAAGCGAGTAAACCACGACCGACTTGGCAAGGTTTGCTTGAAACGGTCCGAACATGGAACATCTCGGAACGTTTACCGCGATCTGGTCCCAGTAGGATGTTCCCCAAAAAACGGCGAGAAGTGCAAACGAAAGAAACAAAACGGGAAAAATCAGCAGGAAAATTCCCTTTTTATTGGCCACAGAGAGCACAGAGGACACAGAGAGCACAGAAAAAAGCACAAAAGTTCTCTCTGCGGTCTCTGTGTTCTCTGTGGTGGAGAAAAAGGTTTTCATCCGGTCAAAACCATAAGCGGCGAGGATCGCAAAGGGGATCGCGGCAAGCGTCAGGAGTTTGGCCGGGTATCGAAATTGGACGTACCCCGGCAGGAGCAAATTCATCAGCCAATAAACTCCGCCGAATGAAGCAGCGACAAGAACGAGAAAAATCAGGGCGAGAAAACGCCGCTGGAAACTCCCGATCACCGCAAAAACAAGTCCGAGAATGCCGCAGTAGAGCGACGGTACCCAAACCAATCGATCATTGGGGCTTGCCGAGAACCACCGGGTATTTTGTGGGAACTGTTTTCCGCCGATGTTCGGCCAAACCATTTCCGTCAATCTCCAGGGGGGGACACTGAAATTGTACGCCGCCCTTGCGTGTCCCCGTTGGTCGATGTTTCGACAAAGCAACCCATCAAGAATGGCGTTCTTGTCTTTCGCAAACGGCACTTCCCAGAGAGACCGTGGAACGCCGGTTTGTGTGCGGTTGCTTGCTTTGGAAAACTCCCAAGCAGGCAAAATCTGGACGGCGGCCAGCAAAAACGCCAAAAGCAACGGTCCGACGCTCTTTTTGGGGCCAAGAATGAAAAGGACGACTAACCCGGCGTGATACGCCGCCTGAACATCGCCGCCGAGCACCATTAGAGCGATGAGGATCGGCGGTCCGCAAGAAAAGGATTGTGCTTGCTTTTGGCGGAGCGTCTGGCGAATCAATTCGGGAAACCAGGCGGCTCCAATCAGGAAAATCACATTTAAGTGTTGGTAAATCACCGATCCGCCGAATGCGTAGGTGATCGCCGCAAAGGTGGACGCCGCCTCGCTTTTTCCATAAAATCTGGCAAGCCGGTACATTGTCGCCGCCGCGCCAAAAACATGCAGAACGATGAACCAGTGGTAAAGCGTCGTAAAATCCACCGGCAAAAAGAAAAGCAACTTGCCGGGATAAAACAGACCAGCCGCCGGATTGCCTGCAAGCGGTTGTCCCAAATACTCATAAGGCATCCAAAGCGGCAACCGTCCGGCGGAAAGTTCTTCCTGAATGTATTGGTAGAGCGGAAAATAAAAATGCGCTCCATCCCGGAACGCAAATTGAGCCGTTCCCAAGAGAACATTCCCGAAAAAAGCAACGAGCAGGAATGTTGTGCTGAAAAGAAAAAGACGAGGCATTGCTCAGTTTAATGTTCCGGGAGACAATAGTATTCACTGTCGCGGATAACGCAACCAGTTGGTGATTCGTTTCGCATGAGTTCTGTGCAACCGCTACATGCCATACAAATCTGCTTCGTGTCCATTTCCCCTTTTGACAAAATGTCTTTCGGAGCGTTGGGATAGGCGAAACTGCCGCGTCCCTGTCCAAAGAGTTGTGCGGCCCCGGAAGCAACGATCCCCGCCGCCGCTTTTGGTGTCAAATGCCGCAACCACGCCGTTCCCGCCCCGATCATGGGAATGTCCGATTGCGAGGCCTGAATTTCCCGGACAATTTCAACGTACCGGCAAACGCCGATCAAGGGATTTTCATCGTAAGGGACCGCACCGCGAATCTGTTTGGCGTAAGGCCGGTTGTAATGCGGATTAAAGTAGGGATTTCCAATCGCGATGTTCAAAAGCGGAGCACCGATTGCCTTGAGGTCTGCGGCAAGTTGTTTTGACTCCGTTAAATCCCATTTTTTGTCGTCATTGGGATCGGCACCAAAACCCCAGGGAAATTTCACGGCGTCATAGACGTTAAAACGCGATGTGACAAAAATCGCCGGGACTTCGTCCCGAACCAGTGCCATTGTTTCCCGGAGGAGCCGTGTCCGGTTTTCGTAAGAGCCGCCGTATTTTCCTTCCCGTGTTCTGGCACCGAGGAGTTCGTTCAACAGATAACCGTGACATGCTTTAATATCCACGCCGTCGAACCCGCACTTGGCCGCGAGTTTGGCGGCAACAAGAAACGTCTCCTGAAGCTGGTCAAGTTCGGCATCGGCGATGAGCGGAGAGTCCAGCGGAAGGTTTTGCGCGGCGGCCAAAACATCGTTGTGTTGGGCAATGATCGGTGCCCGGACGCCGCGTGTCGGTTTGCTGTAACGCCCGGAATGGGTCAATTGCAAGACGGCAACGATTTCGTGACCACATGTTTGCCGGGCAATCGCTCTGGTTTTTTTCAGCAAATCCGCGAATCGTGCGGCGGTTTTCTCGTGAAGCCAAAGTTGTTGCGAGTTGCACCTCGCTTCGCGAAGAACCGCCGTCGCCTCGAACCAGATCAGCGACGCACCGCCGGTTGCGAAACGTTCGTAACGCCGAAAGGTGAGTTCCGAAGGTCCACCATCCAACTCGGAATCAAACCCCTCCATCGGTTGAACCACGAAATGGTTGGCGAGGGTGAATTCCTTTTGGCTCCCTTTTTGACCGCCGAACAGGAGCGGCTTTCCCAAGACGGAAAGGTCGTCAGATAACGGCAATGTAAGACCGAGCTGTTTCAGCCCGGTGTCAAGTTCCTCGTAAGATTTCAGGAAGGGGTAGTTGGCCATTTTTTGAATAAGTCGGTTAGCGTCGGGGCTTGCCCCGAGATGAGGTTGTGCAAACTCTACACCTGGATAGCTCGAAGCAACCCCCCCACACCGACTTATCATCCCCAAAACGTTAGAGTTCCGCAATGGTATGGAATGCACACAATATTTGTATACCCCTCAACGGTGTCATCAGGGTACACAGCTTCTACCATTTCTTGCAGGGTTTTCGCCACGTTATGACTGACTTCCCAATCGAGTTCATACGATATTGCCTTGCTATGGCAATTTCACCATATTTCCGTCTGTTGGGTCGTAGAGGTTCTCAATCACTTTCGATTCCATTGTATTTGAGACAAATCGAACATGTCCGTCACAAAACCCCATATTGACACCGCCGGGATGAGGACTGCTTAAATAAGCCCAAGCATCTATTCGCGCAGGGTTGGGATTTGTATTTCTATCGCCGTTGTAAAAATACGGCGGTTGGAATTGAACTTGCGATCTCAAATACGAATAGGGATTATTGGAATCCGCTTCCGACGCATTAAGAGTGGCGTGTATGCAGGAAAAGTAAGCCGTCCAAGCGGACATGAACTGGTTTGTTGATTCACCAAAAAGAATCGTATGGGAAGTTCCGTCTGTCATTGACTCCACGGGTCTTCCTTGGGGACTTTTGCTTTTGTTATTCGCATCCATAACCCAATTATTGGCAAAATAATGTGTTCTCGCACTATTGATATCAACAATATTGGGCATAAAACAGATAGACACCATTTCACTGTCAAACTCAAATTTTCTGTATTTACCTCTTTCTGCACCGTTTTTGTGAGACAGCAGCGGAGCAATTGTTGCGTCATAGGCAGGACTGGGCGCGGAAAGACAGAGCAAATACTTAAGTTTTACCTGGGTATATTCCGGTCTGTCGTAGAATGCGTTTGTACCGGCTAATATCACCGAATCAAAAACAGGCAAAGGCTGATTATTGTTCTCAATATAGGGGCCGATTAAGTAGGGCCACGATGGTCCGGCGGAATTAGCGTATTGTTCTCTTCCGTTGGAATCAATATAGGGTGGAGTCCATACTCCCGGTGCAAAAAATCCATGGGCCGAATGGAAATTATGCTGCGCTAAAGCAATTTGTTTCAGTTGGTTTTTGCAGGCCATGTTGCGTGCCGCCTCTCTTGCTGCCTGGACTGCCGGAAGCAGAAGAGCAATCAAAATGCCGATGATGGCGATGATGACCAGGAGTTCGATGAGCGTGAATCCGGAAACGGGAAAATGGGGCAAGCGCGTGGAATCGTTGTTGCGCAACTCGATACGGGGGAGCGTGAAAGACATACCAAAGGTCCTTTCTTTTTCGAGAACTTGGAAAACTTGTTACCGCCTTTCCCCTTCGTCCTTCGCAAGCGGGGAACGGCACAATAAGCAAAGATTGGTAGGTCTTCTGACTCTCGGCGAAACATTGCGTCTTCTCGATCTTTCGATCAATGACGATTAGAAATCAATGTTTCTTAAAGCCGATTACAGCGGCGAGGACCGTTCCGGGATAGGCTAAAGAGCCGCACCGGATTCCCTGTTCTCCGCGAAAATCGAGATGAAATTCTGCGGACACCAATACTTAGTGCTTGCATTTTAGAGGAGGTTCTTAAAAAGTCAAGGCCAGCTGAAAAAAGAATTGCAAAGCGGGTGTGTCAAAGTTTAGTTGGCGTTTTTCCAGACGGCTTTCCACTGGTGGGAGTAGAGAACGGCACAGAGAAACGCAATGCGATTCGCACGCGGCAACCGCCAACACGTCTGCTTCAAACGACGCCCCACCAAGTTCTTACAGATGATCGGCGGCAAGACGATACGACCAAAGTCCGCAACAACGGCTGACAAGACGCTTCAGTCCGTTGGTGTAACTCTTGTCCAG
>Ga0099364_10014429_pt1 | contig 10515 bp, 4 predicted proteins | sample TergutTh196P3_FD_73070 | JGI IMG/M metagenome (GOLD analysis project Ga0099364, IMG submission 73070) | Microcerotermes parvus P3 segment gut microbial communities from Pointe-Noire, Republic of the Congo - Th196 P3 | ecosystem: Host-associated > Arthropoda: Insects > Digestive system > Gut ...
GCTCCAAACCCGCCCTGTATCAAGCTAAAAGATGGAGGGCAGGTTATGAAACACGATAAAACAGATATAAGATTGCACAAAGTAAAAATAAAATACGGCAAAATAAATATAGAGTTATTCGTAGAATTTGTAGTAATCCACGAGGACAGCGTCGAAATCAAATTCGCGTTCAACAGAGGCAGTCCGAATAATCCTGCCGAAGCGTATGCAAATAATAATTATGACGAAACCTTGAACGCAAACAAAACAATCGAAACAGAAAGAAAGCCCGTTTTATGCGGGCTTTCTGAGCCGGTATCTGTAAACACATACTGGCGTGGTGGAGGCGGCGGGAATCGAACCCGCGTCCGAAGACCTTCGTCTAAAACTTTCTACGGGTGTAGACCATGCTTTTGTTTCCCGCCGCGCATACGCTCACGGTCAGGCTTATGCCGCGGTAGCTTCATCGTTACAAATCAAACCGCAAAGCTTGAGTTTGATTCGTTCACTGCTGTCGTGACGCCCGGAACCGGAGCCGCAGTGCTCTGCCGGCCGGACGGCAGCGGGCTTAAGCCGCTGCTGCTAATTTATTATTGTTAGCGTTTAATTTTTAATTTGCTCGAATTTTAAGTGATTCCGCCTCACTACCCGCTTATTTTAGACTCGAATCCCCGTCGAAACCTTTACGCCCCCGTTTTTTTAGTTAATAGCTAATAAATAATAGTGAATAGCTATTAACTGTTATTTTATTCCCTGATTCTCTCTTTCGCATATCTCTCGCTCTCCCGTCTGCGGGACCTGTCCGCTATATCGTCTCGCTTGTCGTAGAGTTTTTTGCCCTTGCATAACCCTATCTCAATTTTTACGCGGCTGTTCGAAAAATATACGCATAACGGAACAAGCGTATACCCGTCTTTTGACACGTAATAATACATTTTTATTATTTCTTTTTTATGCATTAGCAATCGTTTTAATCTCAAAGGGTCTTTATTAAATATATTGCCTTTTTCATAAGGCGATATATGAAACCCCGTCACGAATAATTCGCCTTTGTCCACATAACAGTAAGAATCCGTAAAATTTATCTTTCCCGCTCTTATGGATTTCACTTCCGTTCCGAAAAGTTCAATCCCCGCTTCAAAAGAATCCTCCACGAAATAATCATGACGGGCTTTTTTATTCTGCGCGACGATTTTTCTCCCGCCATGCGTTTTATTTCCGGTTTTATTTTTTTCTCCCGCTATAACCGTCACTCTCCTTTTGCGTCAGCCTGAATAAATCAGTTTCTATAATATATACTATTATATCACACTTTTTTATTCTTGTAAACAGGAATTTTCAATTTTAATCTCTATATTTTCAAAACCGGGAAATTTATCGAAATTCTGCTCTGTAAAATATTTGCCGTCCGCAAGTTTAACCCCCAGGATTTCTTCGAGTATTACCCGGTAATACCATGCCGAAGAACCCGTGTACCAACTCCAGCCGCCTCTGCCCGTATGGGATTCGTTCGAATATATATCCCCCGATAAAACATAAGGCTCGATTCTGTATATATCCGCGAGTTTTTTGTCCGAACATCTTATTGCCGGATTAAGAGCCTTTATAATTTCCAAGCCTTTTTTATAAAACTCTTCAGACCCGGACCCGATTCCGGAGTTATGCGCGGACGCAAGTTTTGCGTAAGTCAAAAATCCAAGCGCGCCCCATACCGCCGCGTGCGTGTACTGTCCTCCGTTTTCCCTGATTCCCGCGACGTAGCCTTTTATATATCCCGGATTCTGCGCGCCGTTATAAAAAGGCGGCGTAAATAATTTCAGGATTTTATATTCTTCGTCAAATAAATTCCGGTACGCCGTATTAAGAGAAACTTCGATTCTTCCGAGATATTCGTCTTTTAATTCAGAGTCTTCAAAAATTCCCGCCGTAATCGCCGCGAACGCCTGCGGAAGTATATCGATTTTACATTCGTCCCCGTCTTTCGAACCGAGTTTTACTCCGTTGTCGTAAAATCCCCTGATATATCTGTCGCCTTCAAAGCAATGCGTTTCTATTGCGCTCCTGATTTTTTTTATTTCTTCCCTGTAACGCGCCGCAGTCTCCGTTTCGCCCATTCTCTCGCATACCGGAATAAACGAGTCTAAAACGATAATCAGAAACTGAGCGAGCCATACGCTTTCGCCTTTTCCCTCCGCTCCGACGAGCGTCATTCCGTCGTTCCAGTCGCCCGAACCCATCAGGGGCAGATTATGCTCCCCGAATTTCAAGCCGTATTCTATGCTTTTTATACAGTGTTCATATACGCTCTCTCTGATTCCGGATTTCTCCGGTTCGCTGTACCTTTCTTTTTCGTCTTTTCCCAGAGGAATATCTTTAAGATATTCTATTTTTGCGTCGAGAATATTTATATCCCCCGTTTTTTCTATATAAAACGCCGTGACGTACGCCAGCCAAAGATAATCGTCGGAGCATTTCGTTCTTACCCCTCTGTGCGCTTTCGAATCCGGCGTTTTTATATTATGCCACCAGTGCTGAACGTCGCCCTCGGTAAACTGGTGCGCCGCCGCTCTGTATATATGCGCTTTTACAAGCTCCGGCGCGGCGTATACGAGAGCGCTCATGTCCTGGAGCTGGTCTCTGTAGCCGAACGCCCCGCTCGACTGATAGAACCCCGTTCTGCCGAATATTCTTCCGGTTATATTCTGATACGGAAGAAAAGTATTAAACATAAATTCAACCGCGCGCGACTCTGCCGAATCGTCTCTTATTTTCAGCTTTATTCCGGGCATATATTTTAATATAAATTTTTTACTGCGTTCCGTCATAGTTTCAGTAAATTCACATTCGCCGAGTTTTTTATAGACGTAATCGAAATATTTACGGCTTTTGTAGCAGCCGAGAGCGAAAACCGCCCTGTTTTTATTCTGCTCTGATAAATTTAAATTAATATTTTTGGAAACCGCGATATAGTCGTTTTCACAGGCGTTTATTTTCGCGTCCGTGAGAAATTCCGCCATATCGTGCGATTTTATTTTTCCCCCGATTGCCCTGACAAATCCCGTCCAGCCGTGAAAGTCTATATTGCATACGTTTCTGAAAGTTATTGTATCTCCTCTCTCGTCGTTTATATCGAGAAAATTAAATTTATGCGCCGCGACTCCCATTACCGGCTTGATTAAATACGAGATTTCTATTTCTGTCTCTGTTTCTGTTCCCGTTTCGTTCTGAACGGCCGCCTTCGACGGGTAAAATTCCGCGGTTATTAATTTAATAAATAGTTTTTCGTCCGCGGTCACGGAGATTTTATACTCTATATTTTTTATTTTCCCGTAATATTCCCCTGTGTTCGGGGATATTTTAAGATACGAGGACAACGCGCACAAATCGTATTTTTCTCCGTTTAGGCTTAATATAAGCCTCTCGCTTTTCATATCGGATACGGGGTCGTTTTCCCATGCGGTCAAACGGCGCTCCCTCGCGTTCGAATACCATGTGAACCCCAGGGATTTATGCGTTATAAGCGTTCCGAACTGTTTATTTGTTATAATATGCGACCAAGGCGCTCTTTTATCGGTATTATCTATATAAAATATATCTTCCCCCGCAAAATATCCGCCGTTTACTTCGCAGACCGGCTCTTCGAACCTGAAATTCTCAAATTTATTTAAATTATTATTTTTATTTTGTTTCGTTATGATTTCCGGCAGTTTCCCGGTAATTAGTTCGCGCGGGGGCATAACGACCGAATTGCAGGAGTTCGTCTCGTATTTATACGCGGCGCGCGCGTAAAGCAGACGCAGCCGGTCATGCCCGAGATTTTCCCTGTCCAGAATAAAAATCCCGCCCCGTTTTTTTATATAATGCCCGCAGCCGTTTTTCTTTATTATCCCCGCGATTTTGTTCCCGCACGGTCTGCCGTATTTTTCCGGCTCTGAAAATATAACCGCGAAGTCGTATTTCTGCCCCGCCGAATTTAAATATTTGTAAACCCGGAGGTATTCCTCAAAAATTTCGGCCTGCTTCACGTCGTTTATAACGAGCAGAACAATAGGCAAATCTCCCGATATGCCTTCTTTCCACAGACTTTTAACGGAAGAATATAATCCCGATACGTGTTCTTTGTTCGGTTTATTATTCAGGGTTTTGCAGTGTATGCAGGATAAAATTATATCGAGAAGATTTTTTTCTTTTGGCGTAATCCCCGAAACGAGCATTCTGTTCTGACTGCTCTCGGTTATTTTCTGATTCTCCTTTTGTATATTTCTGCGCTTCGCGCTCTTTAATATATTTACGGCGTCTTCTTTTTTGTCCGCGAACGCGATAAAATAGAGCGCCTCGTATCTGTTTTTGTTTTTCCGGGATTTATGCGGCGCGAGTTTTACCGCGCAGACGGGGTTTATGCACGCGCCGCATATATTTCCGAAATCCCGGTCAAAAAGTCCGGCTATGTCCGATTCGTCGTATAAATGCGGCAGTATATCGTCTCTTCTCGTCTCAAACGTAAAATCGAGGGATTCCGTTTTGTTTGTTTTCGCGTCGAAATATCCGGCCTCCAGCGCGAGCCATTTTTCCGGTTCGTTTTCGCGCATGGGTCTGCGCTTATAAAATAAAGTCTTGTTTTTTTCGTCGTATTCGGCTTCGATGAACAGCGACGAAAACGCGGGATGCGCGGCAAAATCCGCGGCTTTGGCGATAATCGGCTCAAAATAAAGCATTATTTCCGGCTGCGCTCTATTTTTATTATTGTTTGATTTGCCGGTATCGAGAATATTTACGACGGTTTCTATAACGAAACAGGACGAGTCCGAAATCAGGGAGTAAGACGCTTCTCCCGTTATATGGGTTGAATCTATGATTTCCTTAACGCGGTAATGCGCGTAGGAATCGGTAAATTCATAGGAATACCCGGCGTTTTCCCGATTAATCGGGGTTTTGGACTGCGAGAAGACTTCTTCGCCGTATTTAAACATTACTGAAAAGGGCTTTAAATTATTATATCTGTCAAAATCCGAGTAATTTATATTATATACCCCGTCCGAGAGCATAATATCGCCCGACGACGACGCCGTTATCTTCGATTTTGAGTTTGATATAAGCCTGCATACGGGATTCTCGAGATTGATTTTCCCCGTGTTTTTCTCTATTAGGCCGTAACTCCTGTTGATTTTTTCTGGTACTTCGCGGGGGTTTATATCCTCGAATATCACCGCGTCCACCGGGATTTTTTCCTGCAGTAATTCGGCCGCGCTCCTCTGCGGAGCGTCTCTCATGAAACGCTTCTGAAATATATTGTCTTTTAACGTATTGGCCGCGGCTATTATACTCATGCCGAGATGATGCGCCATGTAGCTTTTGACTATGCACATACCCCGTCCCGACCTGCTCCGGGTAAAATCGCACGCCTCGTAAAATCCGTATTTGCCGTACATTCCGAGCTTTTCAAGCCTCGCTAAATTATTCATAGCGTAACGGGGAGAAATACTCAGGGCGAGAAAAGACGAATACGGGCTTATCACGAGTTCTTTGTTCAATCCCCGTTTCAATCCCAGCTTCTGAACCCCGAACGCCTGATACTGATAATTCATGTCGAAATCAAAGGCGTAAAATCCGCTTTCCGAAATTCCCCATACTTCGGTCCCGTTATATTTTCCCCTGCGTTTCGCCTGCTCCCTCAGGGCGAACCTGTGCGCCTCGTAAGTCAGGGAGTTTTTAGACAGGGGCAGTAATAAATTAGGCATAAAATACTCGAACGCCGTGCCCGTCCACGACGCGAGCCCCATATAACCGTTTTCTTTTATAAGCGTCCTGCCGAGTTTCTGCCAGTGCTTCTTGGGCGCTTCCCCTCGCGCGATGGCAAAATAACTCGTTATTTTCGCCTCGCTCATATATAAATCATAGCAGTTTTCGCCGTAACTGTCCGAATCTTCGTCGTAACCTATATAAAATAAATCCCGCGAAGCGTTATATAACGCGGAAAAATCCATGCCCGCGAGAATTTTTTCTATGCGCGCAATCAAATTATCTATATTATCCGGATTATCTTTTCTGTATTCGCGCAGACCTTCTTTCAGCGCCGTGAGACAGGCGGCGAAATTCCCGCTGTCGACCGTGGAGATAAATCTCGAGCCTATAACTTTCAGGTTTTTCGTGTCGTACCAGTTATACAGATGACCGTCGCGCTTCTCCATTTTTTCAACGGCCGAAACGGTTCCCTCAAGCTTCGAACATAATGCGTTCGAATCGATTAAATCAAAATCTCTCGCGGAGAGAACGGAGAGCATATATAAGCCTATATTCGTCGGCGAAGTTCTGTGAGCGGTCGATTCGACCGGGAAAAACTGTATATTGTCCGGCGGCAGATAATTATCCCGTTTCGTAACCGTCGCGTTATAAAACTTCCACATATCGGAAATATATTCCCTGAGTTTTTTCTCCTGATTTTCAGCGAGTCTTCTCTCTGATAAATCCTCCGTTTCTCTTCCCGTTATATAAGCCGTAACCGGGAAAAACAGCCACATTAACCCCAGTATCTTAAAAGCCCCGTAAGGCGCGAAAACCGCGAACGCCAAACCCAGAAGGGAAGACCACAGCATTTTTCTGATATACAGCATAAGGCCTTAAAGCTGCGCCTCTCCCTCCGAAGCCGTAACCCACGACAGCATTTTCCTTTTTGTTATGAACATTCTGAAAAGCGAACGGGATATCGCGTCGAAACTCACGAACGCCCTGTATGCGAGCGACGACAAATCAAACAGCGCGCCGAATATATTCCGCCATATACTCGTCATTACTTTGGAAGAGAACCGTTTTGATATATTCCGGAACGACGAAATCATAAATATAGAAATTATCCCCGCGAACATCGGGAAAATTATATATAAAACCGCGAGAAGACCGGCGTTCAGAGCCAGTCCGGCATCGGGATTTATATAATAAAGCAAGAGAGCGAAAATCATTGCGAGAACGGAAAATACGGGCAGCGCCGCTCTCCTTACGTTATCGAATATCTTATATTTCGAAAGCCCGCTCACGGGATTTTTTATAATCTCCCCGTCCGAGTTTTTTATCCTTCGTCCGATAAATCCGAGAGCCTGCATATCCCCCCTTATCCACCGGTGAAGCCTGTCGAAATAAGACGCGGGGTTTTTCGGGATTCCGTCGGTCAGTTCCAAATCGGATATAAGCGCGCACCTGAGTCTCGTTCCCTCGAGTAAATCATGGCTCAAAACAGTTTCCTCAGGATAAGCCGAGTCGAGAGCTCTGTAAAATATATCGGCGTCGAAAATGCCTTTGCCGCAGAAATTCCCCTCTCCGTAGATTTCCTGATATAAATCGAACGCCGCCGAAGAATATATGTCGATTCCTCCCGAACCGCACAGCATTCTCGTAAAAGGCGTTTTAGAAGAAGCGGATAATTCAGTTCCCATCCTCGGCTGCATTATTCCGTAGCCGTCCGTAACGATTTTTTTCTCCTCGTCGAAAACGGGAGAGGCGTTCGGGTGGAGCATCGCCGCGAGCATTTCTTTTACGCTGTCTATTCCCAGATTCGTGTCCGCGTCGAGAGTTACGATATACTTAACGTCTCTTATAAAATCGATATCCCCCAGAACGGTCTTGAACGTCGTGTCCGGAGAATTTTTGATAAATCTCACGAGTTCGACCAGCGCGCCGCGTTTTCTTTCCCACCCCATATATTTTTTTTCGCTTTTTGAATATACCCTGTTTCTGATAAACAAACTGAAAGAATTATTATATTTTTTATTTAAATCCTCTATTTTTTTCGCCGCGTATTCCGTGATTTTCCCGTCGTTTTCAGTCTCCCGGTTTTGATTGTCCTTAAAATCCCCGAGGATTGCGAAATTTATATTCTTGTCTTTATTGGCGTTGTAATAATTCTCGAGACGTATAAAAAGTCCGTCGTCTTTTCCCTCCCCGAAAAGAAGAGTCGTGATACAGACGAGCGTTTTTTTGTCTCCCGGAATATTTTTTAAATCAAGCTTGGGCAGAGGCATAGTTTCTATAAATCTCGCGAAGGCAAAATCCGTTATCTGTTTCGCCAGTTCCCATAATGGGAGAATCAGGAAAATAAACGCCGCCCCGGCAAGTCTGGACGCAAGAAATACAAAAACGGCGAGAAGAGCGAGAGTAATGGCGAAATAAGATTTTTTCGGCGTTCTTTTCTTTAAGAGATAATATCCGATATGGGTCTGTTTTTCGTGAGCCCCGCGCGCGGCCGCGCCGAGCGCTTTCCCGTATATTTTTTCGGCGGTCTCGATTTCGTCCCAATTATTCTCCGCCGCGATTTCGGAAAGCCTTCTCCTGTAATAATTTTTCGTCGCCTTGTCCATGTTTTTATATATTCCGGCGGGGTCCCCGTTAAATATTTTGTCCGCGCCCGAGCATTTTTCGAACAGGGTCTCAAATCTGTAGACTGAACAGAACCGCAGGTTTCTTATGCAGAACCCCAGAGAATGGGCGAGACTGTCCGGCAGATACAAATTATTTCTATTTTTGTTTCCGCTTAAATAATTCAGATATTCGAGAAGCTCCCCGCATATATCCGCGATTGCGGAGCACAGCGAAGCGGCGAGCATGATTCTCGCAAGAGAAAGCTCGCCGACCGTTAAATAATTCGAACTGCCCGGACTATTCTGAACCGCTTCTATATAATCCTCGATAATCCGCGGCGTGATTTCCCCTCCGCAGTTCCCGACGAGACCGTTAAGGACCGCGTAAATCCTGACCTGCGAACTCCCGCGGCTTCCGTTTAAGTTTACTTTTCCGTTTAAATTTAAATTTACCCCCCTCACGGCGGGCAGACGCGGCGCGTATGAAAAACTTTTGAGTATATTTTTGATTTCGCGCTCTATTATATAATAATTATCGCAGAGCCACTCGAAATGCACGGGTAAAAACAGATTTTTATCCGTTTCCTTCGCCTCCGCGGCTTTTGCGTAGACTTTTTTTATAAATCCGAGATTTTTCTTCTGAATCCCCGCGAGCTTCTTAACGCTCGTATATCCCGCGTTCCTGTACGAACGCGATATATCGTAACCCCAGTTCCCCGCATTCCGGCTTATATCCTGCATAATAAAAATAACCTCCGAACTTTAAAAGACAGATATTCTTATTATTTGCAAAATAATGCCTTATTATTCTAAATACGGCAATTTTTATTATTTATTATTTATACACGTTCTTGAAAAGCTCGTGATTTTTAAGAAGCTCTCCGACTATGCGCGCGTCGAATTTTTTTCCCGCGTCCGATTCTATTATCTTAATCGCGTCCTCGTGGCTGAAGGGCGGCTTGTAAATCCTCTGGCTGACCAGAGCGTCGTAAACGTCGACGATTGAGACGATTCTCGCGGACAACGGAATATCGTCTCCCGATATTTTGTCGGGGTAGCCTTTTCCGTCCCACCTCTCGTGATGATAACGGCATATATCATAGCAGTGCCTCAGATACAGGTCGTCTCCCTCTCCCATGTTCATGGACTCTATTATCGCGCTTCCCTCGGTCGCGTGGGATTCCATCTGGCTGAATTCCTCGGGGGTGAGCTTGCCGGGTTTGAGCAGTATGTCGTCGGGCACTCCGATTTTTCCTATGTCGTGCAGAGGCGCGGCTTTGACCATCGACTTATAGTCGCTGTTAATCAGCTCGTTCCTGAACAGCGGATTTTCCAGCAGTATTTCGGCGATAATTTCGGTTAAAAGGGCGGTTCTCTTGACGTGCTCCCCGGATTCGAGGCTTCTGTGCTCTATAAGCGACGCCATAGTCGTGAGCATTTTTTCCTTTGCCTCCATCATCGCGCTCACTTTTTTTGCCGCGGCGCGCTCCACGTCTTCCCTGTACATCGCGAGTTCCATCTGGTTATCTATTCTCAGCTTGACTATATCGCTCGAAAAAGGCTTCACTATGTAATCTATCGCTCCTACCGAGAGTCCTTTCAGTTCGCTTTCGGCGGGGTCCGCCGCTGAAATAAACATAACGGGTATTTTGCTCGTCGACGCGTTCGACCTCATTTTTTTCAGCGCCTCGAACCCGTCCATACCCGGCATCATTATGTCGAGCAGAACCAGAGACGGCCTTCTGGCGCCGCTGTTCGGCTTCAGTTTTTCCAGAGCCTCGTATCCGCTCGACGCCTGCTCTATATTATATTTATCCTGCAGCATATCGTCGAGTATCATCCGGTTTATTTCGACGTCGTCGACGATTAATACCGTCGGCTTCTCTCTCTCCTTTTCTTTTTCCAGTTTGAAATTAAAATCAAAATCAGACATTTTACCCGTCCTCCGGTTATTATATTAATATTTCAAATAATTTATTTATATATATATTTATATTATTTTATCACTTTTATTTAAAAATGTCAATATTATAATTACCGGAATCCACGGTTTTTGAACGGGTAAACAAATTATGAACAAATGTGAAAATCATCGCGGAAAGCCCTCTTTTTTAAAGAGGGTGGCAGTCGCGTAAGCGGCTGACGGGTGTTTTTGAAATTTGATGTTGCGTACGGGGAGACGAAAACA
>Ga0099364_10014430_pt1 | contig 10514 bp, 6 predicted proteins | sample TergutTh196P3_FD_73070 | JGI IMG/M metagenome (GOLD analysis project Ga0099364, IMG submission 73070) | Microcerotermes parvus P3 segment gut microbial communities from Pointe-Noire, Republic of the Congo - Th196 P3 | ecosystem: Host-associated > Arthropoda: Insects > Digestive system > Gut ...
TTGACCATACTGAACTCGCCGGAAACATTGTACGCCGCTATCGGAACGCCTTCAAAACGATCCCGAACCATCCGCACAATGTCCAAATAGGCTAACGCCGGCTTGACCATAATAATGTCCGCCCCTTCGTCCAAATCAAGTTGCACTTCCCGAATCGCCTGACCCGCCGATGCCGCTGGGTCCATCTGATATGACCGGCGATCTCCAAACTGCGGCGCACTCCCAGCCGCCTCACGAAAAGGTCCATAAAACGCACTCGCATACTTCGCCGCATAACTCATTATCGGTAAGTGCGTGAAACCCTCTCGATCTAAACCGGTGCGCATCGCTTGAATCATTCCATCCATCATTCCGCTGGGGGCGAGCATATCGGCACCGGCATGGGCATGAATGAGTGATTGCTTGACGAGGTTTTCCAACGTGGCATCGTTATCGACATCGTGGCGACTCGTAAGTACGCCGCAGTGTCCGTGATCAGTGTATTCGCAAAAACAGACATCGGTAATAACGAGCAGTTTATTGCCGAGCGTTTGCTTGACGGCACGCACCGCTTGGGGAATGATTCCGTTTTCACTTAAAGCGTCGCTGCCGATAGCGTCTTTCGTTTCAGGAATACCGAAGAGGATGATGCCGCCGATACCGAGGGCGGCGGTCTCTTCGGCTTCTTTGACGAGTTCGTCGATGGAAAGTTGAAAGTTGCCCGGCATAGCAGAGATTGGCTGCCGAATGTTTTGCCCGGTGCGCACGAACAGGGGCAGAATTAACCGTTCCGGTGAGAAAGATGTTTCTTGAATCATCCGCCGGAGGGCAGGTTCATAACGCAATCGCCGAAGACGGACAGTGGGAAAAGGCATGGCACAAGTGAATTACCCAACAGGCATATCGGGATTGTAGCATGTGCCAGCCTGAAAACAACTATACCATAACCGGAGACAGTCCGTTACGGGAACCTCTAATAATACAATTCCTTGCATCCCTTGCGGATTCTTTGCGTTTTGCGGTTAAACAAAAAAGATTTAACCGTAAAGAACGCAAAGAGTTACGCAAAGTATGCAAAGAGTCGATTCGTTGCGCATTCGGCACAAATCAATACCAATATAAAAGATTGATTTTTAGATGTGCCGTTTGCACCATACCCGCCACAGCACCCTTAAAAGGGCCCCGGTATTGGAGCACGGGTGAACACGTCGGAGCGGACGCATGGATCGCACACGGGCTCACAAGGATTACACGCAACCGGCTCGCAAGGATTGCACGCAAGGGGAGTGCATGGATCACACTGTGAATATAATCCCGCCGGCATATAAACATCTTGCGGTGCCGTGCGCGATTGGGAGGTGGGAAAAATCGAACCGCTGCGGCACCAACTCGTTAAACCGCCGTTCCCATTACTTGAACAGCCAGTCGTCAAAAACGAAATGAACAGGGCAACGGTGCAAAATAATGCAATTTTTTTCATAGTCTGGTCTCCTAAAATAGGGTACAATGAGGGGAGTAAAATAAGGGGATGGGCCGTTTGTCCCTTGACTTGTCAATGTCTCCTGACTTGTCCAAAGTCATAGTCTCAAGGGTCATAGTCACAAGGGTCATACCAACCTGTACGGCTGGTTAAAAGGACTCTACCCCAAGATGGGAAAAAGGCAAACGGCAAGTTCTTTTTTTGCGATGTTTCCCGGCACCCCCTTGTATACAACCCGAAAAACCGGCAAGGTTGATGATGCTCCATCCCGAAATGGGGGAGACCGTCATGGAAGATTCTGTTATAGACCGACATTGGCCGATAGCCGACATACTGAAAACGGTATGAAATTAGACTTTGCGCCCCTTGCGCATACCTTGCGTGCTTTGCGGTTGATTCTTTTGAACTGCAAAGAGCAAGAGGCAAAAGTATGGTATAATGTGCCGAAGTTGCCCCGTAATGTCTAAACATCAATGTCCGACTCCAAAAATGAAATCGGCGGTTATAAAGACCGGTTTTGGTATCTCCGCTTCTGGGATGGTATGACCATGCGAGCCTGGCGCAAACTGCTCAAAGCCGGAAACTACCGCGTGGCCTTTATCTGTCTGGGAATGGTCCTCATCATCACTGGATTGGCAATCTTCGTCAATTCCCGATACGCCCTGCTACAAAAATGGTTCTACGGTAAGAAAATCCGTGAAACAAAACTTGCCGGAGCCCCCCTCTTTATCATCGGACATTGGCGGTCGGGAACGACGCTGTTACATGAATACCTGATTCGTGATCCCCAATTTTCCTACGCCGATACCTACGCATGTTTTGCACCGGAACACTTTATTGCAAGCCGGTTTACCGTCCGTCCGCTCTCCGCACTGCTGATGCCCAAGAAGCGTCCCATCGACAATATGACGGCGGGATTCGACCGTCCGCAGGAAGACGAGTTCGCCCTAGTCGCGATGGGACTGCCCTCCCCGTATCGGAACATCATTTTTCCCCAAAACGGGTTGAACATTGATCGCGAATATCTCACGTTGCGTGAGGTCTCCGATGAAGACCGAAAAACTTGGCTCGATGGGATGGATACCTTTTTGAAGTCCCTGACGGTGCTTCATCCCGGCAGGCGGGTGGTGCTGAAATCACCGCCGCACACGGGAAGGATCAAAACCATTTTAGAGCGTTACCCCGATGCGAAGTTCATCCACATTCACCGTAATCCTTATTCGATATTCCCTTCGACGTACAACCTTTGGATGCGGCTTTCCAAGGATGAGGGAGCCCAACTGCCCCGCAGCGAGGGAATGGAAGATTACGTGTTCAATTCCCTCAACACGATGTATGATGCGTTTGAAGAGGACATCAAGATGTTAACTCCGAATCAGTTTTGCGATATTTCCTTCAAGGAGTTGACGGGCAGTCCGGTGGGAACGCTGCAGAAGATTTACCAAACCCTGCAACTCGACGGCTTTGATGAGGTTCAGCCTGTGTTTCAGCAGTATGCCGATTCGCAAAAGGAGTACAAAAAGAATAAATTTTCCATGGAGCCGGCGTTAAAGGCAAAAATTGCCGAAAGGTGGAAACGCTACTTCGAACGGTATGGCTATGAAATTTGATGTTATACCCATCACGGTTGAAAATCCCCGGATAACATAGCAAGAGTCCCTTGAAATAGCGTTATTTTAGTGTTTTTTGCCGGGGATTTTCAAACCTTTTCGGTATATTTCTGTACACAACCTTACGCCGCGTGAAGCATGGATTCCCCAGCTTACGCCACGGGCTCTGTGAACTGTTCCCGCCCGCCGCACACCCCTTGCTCCGTTGGGTAAAAAATGCTAGATTTTCAGAAGTATCTTTGTGTAATCTACGATGACCACGGAACCGCTCCCGCCCTACCTGGAACTGCGTCGGCAAATCGATGAACTCGTCGCCCAATTGGCAAAATTACGGGCACAAGAAAATGAAATCATCCGGCAAATGCTCTCCGGCACGGAAATTCCCGAAATCCCCTTGCAGTTTGATGATAAAACCCAGACCGTCCAATGGTTCGATAAATCCCTAAAACTCGGCGGAAAATCGTACCTCTTCATTAAAACACTCTGGCGGGCTCCTCAGCATCGAAAAAATATCGAAAGACTCGAACAAAGTGTCTGGAACCCCCAGGAACGATGTCGGCAAGTTGCCGTAAAAACAACAAAGGGAATCCGCAACGTTAAGGTCGCTTCCCGATTCCTTTCGCAAAACACGCTGAAACTCTTCTTGTTCCGGTTACAAAACCGGCTCCGGTCAGCACAATTCCCCTATAAAATCGTCTCCGTCAAAAGCCGAAAAAACGGTGTAACCGGTGAAATTGTAGGATATAAACTCAAATGTATCAAAAGGTACATAAAATCCCAAAAAAAGTACCGCACCAATAGCCGGAGGGATGTATAATGACACCGCTTGATTGCGCATTTTACACGCTAACCCTTCCCGCTGCCATGACACGTATAACATTTGTCCTCTCTTTGTTCGCTGTGATAGCGGTTTTGTTTTTCTCCGTCTCGTCGGCTTCCGCTCAGGTGAGGACACCGAGGGCGAACGCCGGACTGATTCAGGGGGACTACGAGGACTATGCCCGGCAATTCAGGACGGGAAGAGAGCCTAACTTTACGACCAACGAAAACTGGCGGAGGCGGTACACCAACAACCAATGGAACGCATTCGCTTTGGGAACAGAATTCAGGGATCCCATCGTCCCGGCACAGACGTTGGCGGGCATTTACCTTATCTCACACATTGATGTTCAGTTGAAGGGGCAAATCAGTGATATTGTCTGGAGTAAAGCCGGATTCGGCGCTGTGCTTTCCGAGGGGTTAGCCTTGGACAGAGTCGCATACTTCCTTTCCACCACCGAAGATGAAGGCATTGTTGCCGCAAGGGCTACGGCGGGCAGTGATGCAGACTTTCGTTCCGAAATGGAGTTGAACCGGATGGAACTCTTGAACCGCGACCTCGACTTGGAAATACGGAAAGCCATCGTAAATCCCGCCCGGCTGACGGAAGGGGGGCGAAGAGATGCGATAAGTCTCCAAAACCGCTTCATCGAAGACGGTACCGACTGGGTATCGAGATACTATTTCATGCGGCAGCGGTTTAATCTGCTGGATGATCTTGCCGCCTATTTCCCCTTCAACTGGACGGGCGATGAAGGACAGGCAAATAGAGCCCGGGAAAGAGAAAGAATGATGCAAGACGAAGACTTGAGGCAAAGAATTGAAGCGGAGGTCAGGGAAGAACGATCGCGAAGGGCTTCCAGCACTAGTTCGTCCAGCGGCAGCAGTTCGTCTGATTACTCCTCTTCCTCATATTCATCTTCCTCTTCGGATTACGATTCCTCCTCTTCATCAGGTGATTACAGCGACAGCGGCGGCAGCAGTTATTCCCCTGCACCGCCGGTGCAACAGCCCGCCGTCTCCCCCGCGGCGGCAGCCATGGCAGCGGCAGTGGAAGAAGCAGCAATCCAAGCGGATGTGGACAGACTCTTGCGTACGAGAGTAGCAACACTGGTCTCCGATAAAGAAGACCGTTACAAGGCATTCAGGTATCTTGTCGGCTCTTATGCAAGTTCGGAATACTACTTTGTTATGTTGCGTACCATTCGCAGGCACTTCGAGAGTGCGGCGAATGCCGGTGATCCCATCGCACAGTATCACCTTGCACTCTTCCTGATATACTTAGGGGACATTGTGGATCCTCATGCCACGGCGGAAGAGAACAGATCCGAAGCATTAAAATGGCTGGAAAGGGCAAGGATGTCGGAACTGGCGAAACGGCGTGTGGATGATGTGGAAAGACTGCTTGCGGATGCCGCTACGAAGGAACCCCGGCGGCGGATGGACTACGCCCGAAGGCTGAACACGCTGATCCAAGTGGAGGAGGAAAAAATTGATATGTATATCGAGGTGCTTATCAGAGTTCAAGAAAGACTAGGCAGCGGCGGATCGCGTGGAACCGGCACCGCCCGCAACAGAAACTTCGGAAGCAGCGACAGCGGAAGCAGTTCAAGCAGTAGCGACAGCGGAAGTTATTATTAGGCTGTGCTGGCGGGAAAATGGCACAGAGTCCAACGTTCACTGAGTCAGGGAATCGTTCGGTTATTCCCTGGTTCTGTTTTGTTTTCTGGACTCCTCTCAAAATCGGTTTTTGCCTCTGTTGTTTTAGGCGAAAATGGTGCGAATCATTACTTTGCGGTTAAAAAAGCGGATTTAACCGCAAAGTGCGCAAAGACCGCTTTCATGCCGCTTTTGGTCTATTGTCCCAAGGCACGCCCCTCATTGCGTCAAATCGTCTTATCGGCAACGAGTTCTTTGATTAAACCTCCAATCGCTTCCCGCGTCGGAGCGATTTCGGTAAAGCCTTCCTTTTTCAGTACGACCGATTGTATCTTAAAGACCTTCGTCGGCGAACCGGCAAGGCCGCACCGGGCAAGGTCAGCATTGATTTCATTGAGTCCCCATTGTTCGAGCGGAGCGTTTTTGTACTTCATCATCCGTTTCGCCGCCCAGGGACGCGGGACATTTGCCGTGTCCACCACGGTAAGCAGGGCGGGCAACTTCACCTTGACCTTTTCCCAGCCGTTGCCGATGTTGCGGCGTATGGTTGCCGAATTTTTGGTAAGTTCCAGTATTTCTTCGGCGTAGGTTACTTGCGGAATGCCGAGTTTCTCCGCACATTGCGGTGCCGTTTGAGCGGTGTCCCCGTCAATCGCCTGCCGTCCGGCAAAGACAATATCGAACTTGCCGATGGTTTTGACCGCTTGCGAAAGGATGTAACTCGTTGCTAACGTATCACTGGCGGCGGCTCGGCGATCCGTTATTAAAATAGCCCGGTCTGCTCCGCGATAGAGACAATCCCGAAGGACATCGGCAGCCTTCGGCGGTCCCATCGACACGGCCGTTACGGTTCCGCCGTACCGCTGTTTAACTTCGAGTGCCATTTCTAGGGCGTGCAAATCTTCGGGATTGAAAACGGTCGGCAGAGCGGCTCGGTTGACAGTACCGTCTTCTTTCATCGCATCGGCAGAAACGTTTGCCGTGTCGGGAACTTGTTTAACAAGGACTATGGAGTGCATCTTTTCAGTGAGTCTTCTCGCCCCGCGAGAGGAGTTGGGAGTCCGTTTGGGTTTTAGGCGTGCCGCTTGTCAGCACAAATGTTCCACCATTTTACACTTTTTTTGTTTGTCGGCAAGTGAAAGCCGCACAATGCGAAATGGGTGTCCGTAGGGTGTGTCCAAGTTTACTGGGTCTTTTTCCTTTTCTTTTTCCTTTTCTTTGCGAACTTTGCGCCCTTTGCGTTTAAAAAAAAGAACTAACCGCAAAGTGCGCAAAGGGTTGTGCAAAGGGCGCAAAGAAGAGAAGGTAGTAACAAAAAAAACGTTTACCCACTAAACTTGGACACACCCAGTCCCATCCCAGCCCGGCTTTCCCCGCTTGTCAAAAGGGGGCAATGGCGTTAGAATGGGATGGGTTGTAGTTTTTTGTTGTCAGGGAGGCTTCCTTCTGTGATTGTTGCTGCTTCGACATCCTCTATTCCGGGCGAGCCGTTGGCGGATATTTTTGACCGTCTGGTTGATTTGGAATACACCAATACAGAACTGGTTATTAGCAAGCGGAGTGCGATTTTGCCCTCGCAGATAGCTGAACGGTACGAGGCGATTGTTCAACTTCGGCGTACTTCACGGCGAATTGTGCCTGTCGCGATTTTTTTTGATGTCGAATCGCCGCCGGACGATCCCAGCGATCCGAAGTATCTCGAATATGTCGAGCAGTTTACCCATGCCTGTCAACTGGCAAAGAACTGCAACATTGCCGTCATCACGATTCACGGAGCCCTTCCCGAATCTTCATTTAATGGAGAAATTGACCGCCTCCAAAAACTGGTCAAAATCGGTGTCTATCACGGAGTGGTTGTCGGTGTGGCGACCGAGGCGGGACGTTCGATGGACACACCGGAAAATGCCGTCAGTCTTTGCAAACTGGTCAAAGGGCTGGGGATAACGCTTGATCCGAGTCACTATGTTTATGGTTTGTCGAAGCCGAAGGACTACAAATCCCTTTTGCCCTATGTTTGTCACGTCCGGCTTCGGGATACGACGCAAGAGCAGTTTCAATCGCGGGTCGGTCAGGGCAGTGTCGATTTTGGCCGACTGGTCGATCTACTGAAAAATGAGGATTACCGAAGGACATTATGTGTTGATCTTGCACCGCTCCCGGATACTGATCCAATGGCGGAACTCCGAAAAATGCGGTTGTTGTTGGAATCTTCGCTCTGAGTGGGGTGCGTTTTTAGAGGTCAGGACGCAAAGAAGAAACGTATTCACAGAGCCCGCGTTCACAGAGCCCGTGGCGTAAGCCAGGGGCACGTTACGGTAAATTCCTGGCTTACGCCACGGGCTCTGTGAACGCGGGATTGACAACCCCCTGACCGGCATTTACCATGAAAACATGAGACGTACCACGATAACCGCACTGCTCCTCTTCCTGCTCGCCGGCATCGCCGCCGCCTTCGAACCAGCAGAAACAAAACTGCTCAAGTCCGGCGATAAACCAATACCGCTCCACGTCAACGTAAACGGCATCGACGACCTCTATCTAATCGCCACCTACGGCGGAGACTCCTACGATTACGACCAAGCCGTCTGGGGAGAACCCACCCTCTACGATGCCGAAGGCAATGCCGTAAAACTCACCACGCTCACGCCAGTCAAAGTACAAGTCGGCTGGGGAAATCTACTCACCGATAAAAATCATCAAGACCGACCGCTTACCATTGCAGGCGAAGCCATGAAATTCGGGTACTGGGCGCACGCACCATCTATGCTCCATTTCAAACTGGACAAGAAGTACGTCCGCTTTGAAACCAAAGTCGGTCTCGATACCGCCTCGCAACGCGGCACCGTTGTCTTTCAAGTGCGCAATGCGCCGATAGAATATCCCAGCGTTGAAGAATACACACGGAACTATCCGCAACCCGCCCTGCCTCCGCCTGTGCCGAGTGTTCCCGCCGCTGACCAAACGACGTTTCAATTCAATGCCGATGCCGCAAAACAGTTGATCGAGCAAGGCATCACGGAACTTGTTTTCATCCGCCGATTGACCTACACGGCAGACCACGTTTACACCGAATACGTCAATAGCCGATGGATGCCCGGCGGAGGACTCTGCGTCCTCGATCTGCGAACCGGCAAGGTGCGCGAGATCGTTCCCGAACTCACACAAACCGGCGTGGTCGGCTGGTTCGACCTCTCCTTCGACGCTAAAAAAATCGTCTTCGACTTCAAAGCCGCCCCCAACGACGGCTATCGCATTTACGAAGTCAACGTCGACGGTACGAACCTTCGGCAGTTAACCTTTCCCGAAGAGAACGAAGCCGAACTCGTCGCAAAATACCGGCGAGGTTATCATCACGGCACCGACGACATGGAGCCGTGTTATCTGCCGGATGGCGGAATCGTTTTTGCAACGACGCGGTGTCAATTCGGTGTGTTGTGCGATAGCGGCGATACCTTTACCGTTAAAAATCTTTATCGCATGAACGGCGACGGCACCGAAATGCGTGCGCTGACATACAGTGCGTTGAGCGAAGCGACTCCGACCATTCTTTCCGATGGTCGTATTTTGTATCACCGCTGGGAGTACGTCGATAAAGCGGCGGGCAACGCCAAGGCTCTGTGGAGTATGAATCCCGACGGCTCCGGTTCCGCCGAAGTCTATGGCAACACGATTTCCTATCCTGAAACGATGATCCAAGCACGAGAGATACCGGGCGTGCGGAATAAAATCGTCATGCTCGGTGCGTCGCATTGCTGTCCGAACAACGCCGTCGGTACTGTGATTGTGGTCGATACATCGGGGCATATCCGCAGTCTCGGTTCGATGCGTTATGTTACCGACGATGTGGCGGCGTTCCATCATAACGGCTTTCATTTCCGAGACGAAAAAGGGGAATGGTTTCATGACATGACAGGCATGCCGGGCAGACTTTTCCGCAATCCTTACCCGCTTTCCGAAGAACTGTTTCTTGTCTCGCACAAGCCGAAGGGACTTGTATGGTCGGAACCTGCCGGTTACGATCTTTCGCTGCTCGACGGACAGGGACGCGAAACGCTCTTGCTCAAAGACTCGGCGGTGTCGCTTTGGCATCCTTATCCGTTGGTGTCGCGGGAGCGTCCGCCGGTTCCGGCAGGCGGTGCAGTCGATGCGGAACTTGCCGCACAGGGACTCGCCCGATGCCTTGTTACCGATATTTACGTCGGTATGGAAAATGTCGAGCGCGGCGCAGTGAAGTACATTCGGGTACTCGAACAACTTCCTCGTCCTTGGTCGGCACGCAAGCCTTACGGATACGATAATGCAGGGCACGCTCACAGTTTCGTGGGGGACGGATCGCTTAGCGTCAAGGTACAGCATGGCGTTGTTCCTGTCGAAGAAGACGGCAGTGCGCATTTTCTTGTACCGGCGGGGAGGGCGATTTACTTTCAAGCGTTGGACGAAGACTACCATGCGATTCAGACGGAGCGGACGTATGTCAATTACAATCCGGGCGAGGTTCGCAGTTGCATCGGTTGTCATGAAACGCCGGACATTGCTCCGCAAAATGTTGCTTCTCAACCGAGGGCGATGTTGCGTTCTGCGTCGATACCGGGTCCGCAGCGTACGCAAACGGCGGCGGGACTGGTGTTCGATTATGATCGGCAGATACAGCCGATACTGGACAAGCATTGTGTTAGTTGTCATGGCGGCGGTGAGGAGATGCAGTCGGGACTTGATTTGCGGGGAACGCCGGTGGAAACGTCTAGTGTTTCGTATCGTTCGCTTATTCGTCTTGCGAAGTCGGAGCGTCAGTTGCTTGGTTTTCGTCTGTATCGGGACGAGGATGCAGCGATGAATGACATTCATTATATTCCGCCGTATCAGACGGGTGCGTTATCGAGTCCGTTGGCGGCGATGCTTTATGGTCGGAGTCAAACGACGTTGGACAATCCGGCGGTGAATCAATACACGGCAAGATTGGCGGAGGT
>Ga0099364_10014431_pt1 | contig 10513 bp, 7 predicted proteins | sample TergutTh196P3_FD_73070 | JGI IMG/M metagenome (GOLD analysis project Ga0099364, IMG submission 73070) | Microcerotermes parvus P3 segment gut microbial communities from Pointe-Noire, Republic of the Congo - Th196 P3 | ecosystem: Host-associated > Arthropoda: Insects > Digestive system > Gut ...
CTGGACAAGTTCGTAACCACCAAGTTCTTTGCATCCCATTCAACCTTTTCACCCCAGTCGCCCAAGGCACCGCCCTGCTCGCCGCCCTGAGACGCAGCCCAAACAGCAAGGTTACCCAAAAGTATCGTTTCGGTGAGAGGGACCGCTCTATCAACTGCATTCGATTGAGCAATACTCGGATCATTCGCCGCCACTGCACGGAAAAGTTCGTACATGTTGTCGACATCCATATTGGCGACTTTTTCGGCCAACACCGTCTTATCCGTCACGGCTTTCCATTTTTCGTCCGACTCGTCGATTTTTGCTCCGCCGACTTTTCGGAAATCACGTACCGCACAGTAGTCGTCGGTGCTGTACATTGCTCCTTCCTCGCCGATAACAATGACGCCGGAGTGGGGTATGTTCCCTTCGATGCCGTACTTGGCGAAGAGTTCGCGCGGCGGCGTGTTCCCTCGCCGGTCATACCACCAGAATGGTATTTTGCCTCGGTTTTCGTTTTCGGGGAATTCGAACTCGATGACCGAGGCGGCGGGATAACTGTCGAAGTCGTGTCCGGAACTCTTCGCCCGCACCCAGGTTGGGTCTTGCAATCCGGCGGCGGCGAAGGGAACCGTCAGCATATGACATGCCATATCGCCGAGAGCACCGCTCCCGAAATCCCACCAACCGCGCCATTGAAATGCGTGGTAAAGACCGGGGAAATAGTCCCGATACGGGGCGCAACTAATCCAATTCTTCCAGTCCAAGTTTTGGAGATGGGTGTTAATCTCCTCGAACTTAGCCCATATCAGTTTGTCGGCGGCTTGCCGGTTCGGTGCTTCTCGGTAGCCTTTTTCGGCGAAGCCCGACATTGTTTCGCTCCGTCCAGGCCCCTGTGCCCAGACGGGTCTGTTCGACCACACAACGACTTCCGTGATGGTGCCGATGATACCGGCTTTCATGAGGTCGATGGCGGTACGTGAACCGTCGAGTGCTGTCCCTTGGTTGCCCATCTGGGTGCATACGCCGGATTCTTTGGCGACTTCACCGAGTTTTCGGGCTTCGTAAATCGTTCGCGTGAGGGGTTTTTGGATATAGCAATGTTTCCCCATTCTCATGGCCATCAGGGCGGCGGGGCCATGCATGTGGTCGGGGCCGCTGATCACGACGATATCAAGTTCCTTTTCGTGTTCGGTGAGGAGTTCTCGGAAGTCGGTATATTTTTTTGCGTTTTGGAAGGCGCCTTCTCGGGCTTTTCCTTCCATGATGGCTCGATCGACATCGCAGATTGCGACGATGTCTCCGAATCGTGCGGCGTTGTTTGCATCGCTGCTTCCTTTTCCTCCGACTCCGATGCACCCGACTTTGGGGCGTTGGTTGGTGCCGGTTGCACCTTGTGCTCTTCCTTCGGCAACGAGGTATCCGCTGGCGGTAAGTGCGCTGCCGACGACGGCGGCGGTTTTAAGAAACGATCGACGATTAGGTTTCTTCATAAGATTTATCCTTATTGTTAGGGGGTTAGTGTGCCGGCTCGGGCAAGCGACGGAACGTCTAGGATGCTATCTTATCATGGGATGCATGCGAATGCAATAGACCGGTCGAGGACGCAACAGAGCCGCCGCCGGACACGACGTGCTCTCAAAATCTCATCTTCGTAGAAAAAATTGTTGCACAAAAAGCCCGGACGCTGGTTAACCTTTACCTGCCGGTATAGTAAAATACGCTCAGGTATTATCCAACAAAGAACGAATCCAGCGACACAATGCAACATATTTTTCATACTTTGCTCTTCCTTTTCGTTTGCACCGGTTTTCTCTATGCAGATTTTCTCTATGCAGAAACCGGTGCCGTCGTTGCCAAAATATCATTCGACGCCCCCAACGTTCTCGGCCAATGGTCGGGTTCCGGAGCAGCGCCGATTGCTTGGGACGAAGGGGCACTCCGCATTTCGCTCCCGGAAGACGGAGATGCAAAACACGCTTCGATAACGAAAACGTTGCCCGTCGAACAACTGTACGGCACCCGGTTGCGCATTACAGGCCGAATCAAATCGGACAACGTCAAAGAACCGCCTCGGCCTTACAACGGTATCAAAATGATGTTAATCCTCGACTCCCCCAACGGAAAACAATGGCTGCAACGAGACAACGTCTGGGGAACTTTCGATTGGAAGGAGGTCGTCTTCCTCGCAAACGTACCGGAATACATTACGGCAGCAACGTTGCTCCTCGGAATCGAAAACACGACCGGAACCGCCTGGTTCGATGATATTACGATTACGGTCATCGCCAAAAAGCCGGTGCGGCCCGACACAAAACCGGCAGGCCCCGTCTATAAAGGACACGATTTACCCCGATTACGCGGGACGATGATCAATCCGAATTCATTCACATCGGAAGACCTCAAGGTTCTGGCAGGCGATTGGAAAGCGAATCATATCCGTTGGCAATTTCTCTGGGCTGGCTTTCCGAACGGCCCCGCCGACACAGCGACGGTCGAAGAATACGACGCTTGGATCGACAAGCAATGTGCGCAACTCGACGCATTGCTCCCGGAACTCAAGCACTACGGCGTGCGTGTTTGTCTTGACCTGCACACTCCGCCCGGCGGTCGAATGCCGAGAGAAACAGGCTCCGCGATGAGACTCTTCCAAGAAAAGCAATTCCAAGATGCCTTCGTAGCAACGTGGAAAAAACTTGCCCGAAAGTATAAAGACGTCGATGTGGTCTGGTCGTATGACCTCTTGAACGAAGCGGTCGAAGGCGACATGCCGAACATTGAAGGACTGCTGGACTGGCGTGAACTGGCATTGAAAACCTCAAAGGAAATCCGAAAAATTGACCCCGACAAGGCCATCGTGATCGAGCCGGCACCCTGGGGTGCACCGAGTGCGCTGCAATGGTTCGAACCGTTCGACCCAAAAGAGGTTCCCAATGTCGTGTACAGTGTACACATGTATATGCCGCACGAATTTACACATCAAGGAGTGTATGAATCCCCCATCGGGTTGGTCTATCCGGGCCGAATGTCCGACGGTAAACATTGGGACAAGGAGCAGATCCGTCGTTCGTTGCAGTCGGTCATCGACTATGCTGACGATTTCGGCGCAGCAATATATATCGGCGAGTTCGGTTCGATCCGTTGGGCACCGGAAAACAGTTCGTATCGGTATCTTCGTGACTGTATCGAAGTCTTCGAGGAGGAAGGCTGGGACTGGGCATATCATGCATTCCGTGAATGGCATGGTTGGAGTGTCGAACATAGTTCGGACAAAAACGATAACAGCCGGGTATCTGAACCAACCGACAGGGAACTGTTGTTGCGAAGTTGGTTCGAGCAAAATGAACGATAGAGCGAGCGCGCCGCCGGAAGGCGGCACAAAAAACCGCAACGGAGTTGCAATACCGGGTATTTATTTTGCCGACATTTCGTGTAGAATCGGCGTCATGTTAACTCTCGATAAGTTTTACGAAGCGGAGTCCGTTCTGCAAAATGTGATTCTGGATACCGGTCTTGTATTCAGCCGGTATTTTACTCAACAGACCGGCAACAACGTTTACTTCAAGCCGGAAAACATGCAGTTAACCGGAGCGTACAAGATTCGCGGCGCTCTGTACAAGGCTTCGCTTCTTTCGGCCCAACAAAGAGAATACGGATTCATCACGGCATCCGCCGGCAATCACGCTCAAGGCGTCGGCTTCGCCGCCCAACATTTTAATGCTAAGGCGACGATCGTCATGCCGGAAACAACGCCCCTTGTCAAGGTCAACAACACCAAGGCCTACGGTGTCAAAGTGATACTCCATGGCAACATATACGATGATGCTTACGAACACGCACTCAAACTTGCCGAAGAACACCAATTCGAATTCGTGCATCCGTTCAATGATCTCGATATTGCCGCTGGTCAAGGAACGTTGGCACTTGAAATTTTAAAGGCCTTGCCGGGGACGGACATCATTTTGGTACCCGTCGGCGGCGGCGGACTCATTGCCGGACTCGCAACCCTTGCCAAAATGTTCAAGCCGGGTATCCAAATCATCGGCGTCGAACCCGCCGGGGCAGCCTGCGTAAAACAGTCCCTAGATGCCGGAATGATTACATCGCTGAACAAAGTCGAAACGATTGCCGATGGTGTGGCTGTCCGAACGCCCGGGAGCATTGTATTCCCCTACATCCAAAAATATGTCGATGACATCATTACCATCGAGGACTCGCAACTCGTCGAAGTCTTTTTGGATATGATGGAAAGTCATAAGATGGTTGTCGAAAATGCCGGTCTGCTCGCGGCGGCAGCGATCAAAGTGCTGCCGGACCGAGGCGTACAAAACAAAAATGTTGTTGCGCTATTAAGCGGCGGCAATATGGACGTCATCACAATATCCTCGTTGGTTCAGCATGGACTTCGTTTGCGTGACCGGATTTTTACATTTCGGGTGCGCTTACCGGACAGACCCGGCGAGTTATACCGCATTGCCGGAATCATTGCAAAAATGCGCGGCAACATTGTCGAATTGCAGCACAATCAATTTGTTGACATTAACCGAACGAGCGACAAAGGAACGGAATTGGTCGTTACGGTGGAATCGTTCGGCACAGAGCACAAAAATACGATATTAACGGCGTTATCTCGGGAAGGATACTCTGCGGAAGGGAATTAGGTGCGGAAGGGAATTAGGTGCAGCGTTCACATAGCCCCCCGGCGAGAGTCGCCGACTTTGTCGGCGCAATGCACCGGAGTACCGGCTAAATGATTCACGCTGCTACGAATAACACGCTCCGCATGATTGTTATCACTCGGTACTCCTTCTCTATAATCTGCGATATTGATGTGCCGACACAATAATGTAAAAACGCTGACAATACAACTGTACGATGACCGATGGGTGCTTCGGTATATGTTCTAGTATACGATGTAAATTATATTACAAGTACGGGGGGAAGACGCAACAAATAAATGAGGTGTTACACGGAATGTGATAGTATTGCAAGCAAAAAATCTTCTACGTTTTTATAACGAGGGAGGCGAAACGTTTATGAGTCCGCAAAAGCAACAGATTGAAAGGACAATCGGCTATTGCGAAGATAAAATTGATGCCGCCGTTTATGAACTCTACGGTTTGACCGACGAGGAAATTGCCGTTATAGAGGGAAACTCATAAATTTGACAAAAGTACGAAACTATCAACGATTTTTATCGCACTCATTGACAACTTCGACACAATCCGGTAGAGTGTTGTTTATCACATGGTTGAACCTTCCTTTCCGCGACGAATTGCCGTGCTGGGTGCCAGCGGGAGCATCGGGCACAATGCACTCGACGTCATCGCCCAATCCGATGGCCGTCTCGTCCCCATCCTGCTCTCCGTCCATCGTCAAACCGATCTCCTCGTGCAGCAGATTCGTCAACTGCGTGAGCCTCCGCGATGGATTATTATCACCGACCAAACTGCCGACCGAACACCTCTTGGAGAATTACCCAAAAGCATTGAGGTTTTCTTCGGGCACGATGCTCTTTGTGAACTTATCCGGAGTCCCGAAGTTGATATTGTGCTTTCGGCTATCGTTGGCAGTGCTGGTTTAACGAGCACTTGGTCAGCCCTTGAGTCGGGTAAAATTGTTGCGTTAGCCAACAAGGAATCGCTCGTTATGGGGGGTGCATTGCTTGCTGACTTGTCCAAGTCTCGCGGCGGCAAACTTATTCCAGTGGACAGCGAGCACAGCGCTGTGATGCAAGCGTTGTGCGCTGGTTGGGGAACCGCACCGTCCGCGATGCACTCTGCCGAAACGCACTCTGTCAGCAGGGCATCGAACGTTGCCAAAATTATTTTGACGGCCAGCGGAGGACCGTTTCGCTCCAAGACGCTCGAAGATTTGCTCCATGTAACCATCGAAGACGCTCTTGCCCATCCCACTTGGACGATGGGTAAAAAGATAACCATCGACTCCGCAACCATGATGAACAAAGCCTTGGAGATTATTGAAGCCCGATGGTTTTTCGATGTGTCTGCCGATAAAATTGATGTTGTGATTCATCCTCAATCATTGGTTCATTCGATGGTCGAATTTGTCGATGGTTCTGTCATCGCTCAGATGAGTCCTCCGGATATGCGTTTGCCGATTCAGTTGGCTTTTTACTATCCTTATCGTTTTTCGGGCCCGGCGTTTCGTATGGATTGGTCACGGATGCAGACGTTGGAGTTTTATCCTCCTGACTTTGTGCGTTTTCCGGCCTTGCGTCTTGGTTTGGAAGTTGCGGCGTCTGGCGGTACTTCGGGTGCTGTCGTCAATGCGGCCAATGAAGTTGCGGTATCGGCCTTTCTTTCGGGTAATTTGGCATTTCATGACATTGTTCAGGTCAACCGGACGGTTTTGGAACAACACCATTTTGAACCGCACCCAACGCTTGAGCGGTTGCTGGCCCTTGACAGTTGGGCACGTACGGAATGCGGGCGGCTGTTAAAAAAGTCTGGTATCTAATTTTTCTTGGGAAAACCTACTCCGGCAAGGGGTTGTGTGTAATGGTTCTTGGGATGCAATTTTAACGATTGGTATTTCGGTATTCATTGTATTATTTTTTGACTCCCGCTCGTTCGCCTTGTACAATTACCGGGGAAATTATGCAAACAACGCTGCCGTTTCAGGATAGCCGAACATCAAATTGAAATTTTGTACCGCTGCACCCGACGCACCTTTAATCAAATTGTCCACAACACACAGTGCAATCACCCAGCCGCCCGAAACTCGAACCGTTATGTGCACAAAGTTCGTCCCCGAAACATCTTTCGTTGCCGGTAAATGCTCAACAATATGCACAAAAGGTTCATCACGATAAAACTCCCGAAGCACTTCCAATAGTTCGTTCTGGTTCGCCGGCTTTTTAGGCTTTGCATACATCACAGACAAGATGCCGCGGTCCATCGGCACGAGATGCGGAGTGAAAATGATTTTGACAGGCTGTTCCCCCTTGTATGTTTTATTGAGTATCTGCTCAATTTCCGGCGTGTGCCGATGCGTTCCGATTCCGTAAGCCGTGATGCTTTCATTACACTCCGGATAAAGCGTCGTCAACTTCGGTGTTCTGCCTGCTCCGGAAACACCGCTTTTTGAATCGGCGATGATGTCCGCCGGTTCAATCCAATCCGACTGCAACAGCGGAGCGAGGGGCAATATGATCGACGTCGGATAGCAACCGGGATTGGCGACCAAATCGGCACCGATAATTTGTGTTCGGAATAGTTCCGGCAAACCGTAAGGCACTTTTCCGAGCCGGGTTGGGTCTGGATGTTGAGCGTCGTACCAAGTCTCAAAAACTTTTGGTGAATCGAGTCGGTAATCTGCTCCGAGGTCGATGACTTTTGCTCTGTAGTTAAGCAGTTCGGGTACGACCTTCGCCGAGGCGGTATGCGGGAGGCAGCAGAAAACACATTCGGCACGTTGTGCAATTTCTTTCGGCGTAAGATTTTCGAGCGTCAAGCCGATTTTGCCCGCCAAAGATTGATGCACTGCACTTACAGGCCGGATTTCTTCCCGACTGGTCAGAGCGGTGATATTGGCTTTTGGGTGTCGGAGCAGAATCTTGATAAGTTCGACAGCCGTGTAACCCGTTGCTCCGAGGATTGCGATTGTTTTCATACACGTATTTGCCGACCGATAAAAAGCATCGCCGACGCGAAACAGCAATATGATATTACCATAATAGCAAGTCTGAAACGAAAATACAATCAGGAAAGCAGACGGGGTTTTGGATGCTCATTTCAGGGTGTGCGTTTCCTTGCTGTTTTTTTTTGATATAATGCGTTGTCATGGCAAAGTTTTTGGCAATCGATTGGGACGAGACAGAATGCCGTTACGTTGCTGCTGCGCTTCAACATGACCGGATCACCGTGCGTGAAGCCGGTGTCGTGTCCCTCGTCTCCACCGACAACAACGAGGCCGACTCCCTGCTCTATACCCTCGCAACATCAATTTACGCCCATTGCAAAGAGGAACAAATCGGCAGTTGTCCCCTGCTCATTTCGCTAGGCCGAAACGAAGTCGAATGGCTCCAACAAAAACTGCCTCCCTGCACCCATTCGGAAATTCCTTTGCTCCTGCGTAACCAGGTTCTCCGGGAAATTTCTGGGAGTACCGAGGCAGACCCGATTGATTATATTGTTCTCGAAACTTCCAAAGAAGGTCACCGGATTCTGGCGTTGTTGATGACTCAAGCCTATCGGAAATCGTTGCAGCGAACCTTCCGTTCGCTTGGCTTTCCGCCAGCCCGAATCGGCATCAGAGCGGGAAACGCCGCCGAACTCGTCCTCCGCAATCAGGACTTGCTCGACGGTGCACCGGAATCCCCGAGATTGATCGTCAATGCCGTTGGACACGACGTTGATCTTATTATTCTTTCCGAGGGTTGTATTGCGGCGATTCGGTCTTTCCGTTTGCCGACAGAGGAGTCGCAAAAAAACCTTGCCGACGAAATTGAACGTACTCTGACTATCGGTTTGGACCGAGCGGAACCGTTATCGATTCAACACGTTGTTCTTTTCGGCGACGGTGCTGCAACGGAGTTGCCCCAACTGTTATCCCGAAGCGGTTTGACGGTTCAATGCTTGGATCCGTTTTCGTTACCCCATGTTTCAATCCCGAAGGATAAGCGTGTTCGCGAGCCGGAGAAGTTCGCCCCGATTCTTGGCAGTCTTCTCGTTCAATCTCAACGTTTTCAGCCGGCGGTTGACTTTTTGCATCCGAAGGAAGCCCCGAAGCCGCCGAATTATACAAGGCCGGTTTTGTTGGTGTTCGTTTTGTTCTGTATTGTTTGTTTTGGTTTGTATTATTGGAATCAGGGGGTTCTTCGCGATATGGAGTCGGAGTTATCGGAGATTAAGGAGCGTCATCATCAGGTATCGGGCGATTTGCAGCATGTGATGCCGGCTTGGAATGTGGTTCGTCACACCGTACATTGGGAATCGCAGAATGTTGTATGGCTCGACGTGCTCAGAGACTTGTCGTCGGTCTTGCCGAGCAGTACGGATTTAGTTGTTACCCAGATGTCGATGTCTCACAATACGAATCCTCGGTTTTCGGGAACGATTTCGTTATCCGGCATGGTTCGCGATCCTTCGGTTCAGCAGAAATTGCAACGTGATTTGCAGTCTTCTGGGCGGTATATGGTTCAGCATCCGCAGTTGAATCCCAATCCGGCTGGGGGCGGATATCCTTGGTTGTTCCGCACGACGATTTATCGGTTGCGTTGAGTGTTTTTCCGGGGACAACACCCGTCGTCAGATTAACAGTGCGCCTTGCCCTTAGCAGACTTTTCGACTACAATAACGGTTTTCATTCTCCAACTTTTTCCCCTTTACTCAAAACGCACTATGCCGACATACGAATATCGCTGTGATTCCTGTTCTCACGAATTTGAAGAGTTTCAGTACATCAAGGAAGCACCCCTCAAGAAATGTCCGAAGTGCAGCAAAAACAAACTTCGCCGTTTGATTGGCGGCGGTGCTGCAGTCGTGTTTCGCGGCCAGGGTTTTTACCAAACGGACTATCGGAGCGATTCGTATCGAAAGGCGGCCAAAGCGGATACCGCTCCAAAAACGGAAACCGTCGCACCTCAGTCGGGTTCTTGCCCGGCGGCTTCGGGCTGCGCCGTGGCGGCATATTGTTCTTCCGGCGAAAGGGCTATTCCGGCAACGTCGGCACAATCTTAAAGTCGAGACTCTCTTGGGCGTATTGCATCGACCGGTCATTCAAATCGGTGATGTTGACCCGAAGTTGATACTGTCCCGGCGGCAACGACGCCGGCAACAGTCCCGTGATTTCAAGGCAATAATCACGTTTTCGGGTCAGCGACCGCTCTATCGAAGGTTCGCCCCCGTCCTGCTTGACAATAACCGCTGCCCGGTCATCACGAATTTCGTAACTGATCAACACGCACGTCTCGAACATATCCGTCCGGTTAACCGTCGGGTTTTCGATTTCCGCATAGACTCGGAAACGTTCGCCGGGATGAAACTCATTGGAATGAGGTACAAACTGTCCGTAGCCAAACCAGTCTTTGACGAACGTTACATTTTTAAGTCTAATGGGACAGATGTTTTGCAAGTCCATCAAACCTTCATTAAACCGGAATGCCGCTGCGATGTTTTTGCTTCGGCTATCCTGTGCGGTATCGTCCAGCAGGGCTGCGAATCCGAGGACTTGGTTTCCCATAAAGTTGTTGACTGTTTCGTTGGCCGACTGCATAGGTCTGGCGGCTTCGGTCTTGTTGCCGAGCAGCGTTTCCATTAAGCGGAGTCGCATTTCATTGGAGATTGACCGGCCTGTCGGTGTGTGTTCGATTGCATAGCGGAGTTGCTCGACGGCTTGCCGAGCCGGTGTTTGCCAGTCCCCCGCTCCAAAGCCGGTATGAGGCGTTGTCGGAGCATGGACCTGATGTTGATACGCAACTTGAGCAACTCCGGACGATGCCCGGGGGGACGATGCTTGGGGGAGTTGAACCAACTGGGGATAATCCTGTGCGGCAGGCCGCATCGTGTTC
>Ga0099364_10014432_pt1 | contig 10513 bp, 9 predicted proteins | sample TergutTh196P3_FD_73070 | JGI IMG/M metagenome (GOLD analysis project Ga0099364, IMG submission 73070) | Microcerotermes parvus P3 segment gut microbial communities from Pointe-Noire, Republic of the Congo - Th196 P3 | ecosystem: Host-associated > Arthropoda: Insects > Digestive system > Gut ...
AAGTTAAAATTAAAAAATTAAAGAGTGCAAAGAAAAAACACTCTGAACTTTGCACTCTGAACTTTGAGCTCCTAATCGTTGTACTTGATCCAGATATTACGATATTGCACCTTGTTACCGTGACCTTGCAGATAAACGCCGCGAGGTTCGTTGGCTTCGGGTTTTTTGCCGGGCGTCTCTTTCGGCAGTTCAATGTTGTCATGGATGACCACACCGTTGTGTTTGACGGTGATACGTGCGTTGGCCACCTTTTTGCCGTCTGCGTATTTCGGCGGTGTGACGTCGAAATCATAGGTCTGCCAGGTCAGCGGCGGGAAGCACATATTGATACTGGGGGCACTGATCTGGTAAAAGCCGCCACATTCGTTGTTGGCCAGTTCCAGTCCAAACGAATCGAGAACCTGGCACTCGTAGGCTTCGTCAATATAGACGCCGCTGTTGGAGCGTTCCTGTCCGCGTTTGGTCGGCATGTAGGAAAGCATGAACTCGACGTGCAACGTGTAGGGCTTTTGCTCAAACGGCTTGGCGGTGGCTTCCGCCCAAAGCGTGTTGCCGAATCCCGGTGGCATGGCCGGTCCCGGTCCCTGACCCTGCGGACGATTACCGCCCTGTCCCTGGCCTTGCGGCATTTGAAATTCATTGATTTTGGCACCCGGTTCAAATTTATCGACATTCGTGCCGTCAAAAATCACGACCGCCCCTTCCGGCGCGCGGGCACCGAACGTTTCGCTGCGACGCTGTGTCTTGGTGAACGTCACTTCCGTATCGCGCATTCTCATTCCTTCAATGACAACGCGGGGAAAAGCACCGAACGCCTGTCCCTGCGGTCGTTGACCGCCCTGTCCCTGGCCTTGACCCGCTTGGCCCTGGGGACGCTCGGGACGTTCTGTTCGCCAGGTGGCCTTTTGCTCAGGAGCGTTTTCGATGGCTCGCTCATTGCCGTTCACAAAGATTTTTTCAGCTTTGAAAACAAGGCCGTTTTCGCCGTCAACGGCCGCTGTTCCGAGAACCCGGAACTCGCCTGTGTTCCAGCCCGCACCGGGCAAGCCGCCACGATAGATCACATAGCGGAATTTGCCACCACCATCGGCAATCAGTTGCATGCCGGATTTCGCATCTCCGGATTCGGCGAGATACTCGCCTTGCAGGTTAAAATCCCGTGCCAGGGCTTCGTCCTGCCGGACTTCGCGGACGCTGGTGTACTCCTGCGCCATGACCATCGAAACGCCAAGGAACAACAGGGAATAAGCCCCTGCCGTTGCCAACATGGTTTGGAAACTTGATTTTGTCACAAAAATCTACCCTTCTTAAAAAAGTGTGTCGGAAAAGAGTGGGGATACTTTACCCACAATATGCAAACATAGCTTGTTTTTAGCAGATTCTCACGGCGTCTGCAAGCCACAGGCGGATTCTTTGCCTAAAAAATATAAAGATAAACCGTGTCACTTGGGTTTCTTACCGCCCTGTTGCGGCGGAAGCGGCTGCGTGATGAAGCTGAGAAACTTGAGAATGAACCAAAACGACACAACAATGAAAATCACAATCGGTGCAATTTGTGGAAACACAACCACTGCAAGAATAGTAATTGGTGCGAAGATGTAGAACCACCGGGGCAGGCGCAACAGGTCGTCCCAGGCAAGCCAGACGACGCCCAGCAGGATGGACAATCGCAGGAACGATTCGCCCGTGTGTTGCCAGTTGGTGTGCCCCGAGCAAAGATAGACGCCGAGGAAAAACAACGCAAAAAGGCCAATCATCTGGTGACGCAGCTTGTTGGTCATGGAAGTGAATCATGCATAGTGAATCGTGGAGAGTGTAAAATCGAATGAAGAACGGTTACCAGTATTTCCACGATTCACGATTCGTTTCTTTAGTCGCGCGAACCGAAAATTCGCAACAGATAAATGAAAATACCGATAAAGTCCACGTAAAGCGCAAGAGCACCGGCAACAGCCAACCCCGTCCCTGTTTCGCCCGCAACGGACATTTGTTTGATCCTTTGGGCATCATAAGCTGTCAACCCGACAAAAATGATGACACCGAGAATGCCGATCGGGAGATCAAGGGCTTTGAAACTCAGACTAAACAGGAAAAACGCTCCAAATTCAATAAAGATGAGCAAAATCAATCCCCACACGCCCATCAGACACAAGGAACCAACTGTGGTCAGGTCTTTTTTGGTCACAGTACCGTAAATCGCCATACCGGTGAACATCCCAGCCGTGACGAAAAATGTTTTGCTGATTGTTGCAAGAGGGTGAACCAGAAAAACGGAGGAAAGGGCGACTCCCCAAACAAACGAATAAAGCAAAAAGGCTCCGATGGCAACCGGAGCAGGTAATCCGGCGATTCTGGGAGCAACAAGAAAGGCAAACCCTATCAGAAAACCGAAGCAGACGAGGTAGATCAGAGGATTACCCGCAACCACCTGGGGGGGCATCACCATTCCGAAAATCCATGCAGTAACCGCTGTTACGGCAAGTCCAAGACTCATCCAACCGTAAACCTTGTTCATAAACGTCACGATCGCAAACTGTTGCGTCATCGCAAAGTCATCTTCATATTGCCGCTGCAAATCCATCGTCATTTCTCCTGTGGTTTTGGTGATCGATAATCATTGTGGAAACTCTCAATAATAATATACCATTTTCAGGGAAAATCGCAAGATCATTTTTCCATGTTTCGAATGGGGAGACTGTCAGATCTACCTGATGTGTTCCGCTTGATTTTCCACCGAAACCGGCTGAAATCTGCACGTCACAAGGTGACAGGACTATCTTTCCCATTTTCACTCATCAAACAGCCGGATTTCGTTGGTGGCGACAAAAATATTGTTGTGCTGCAACCGGACGGTGAAATGCAGTTCCAGAGCGATCGCTTCGAGATCATCCTGCAAAACGGCGATGGTATGCCTGGCCGGAATCTGCACTTGGGCAACCAGCACAAATTCCTCGTTTTGACGCCGACCGTAAAAATCGAGAATATTGATTTCCCTGTCGGCCAGATAACGGCAAAAGTCATGCACAATTCCCTTGGCGTCTCTGCCGAAGGCGGAGATAACAAACACATCGGTATCACCCGGACTCGGTCGTGTTGCGTCCCTTTCCGGGACGGCCAGAGCTGTGATTTTGTAGGCGTCTCCCAGCAAGGGATGAGATCGGATGTGCCGGGCCAGTTCGTCCGCGTCCCACGGTTGCGGAAGAGTCACGATGAGGATCAACGTAAAATAGCCGTCGAGAACCGTTTGGCTGCACGAATCGATATTCGCGTCGATTTCATACAGCGCGGTACTCACCCCGGCAATAATTCCCGGATGATCCGAAGAAACAACATTGAGTACGTAAGTGTGTGACTGTGCCATAACCAAAGTAATATTGGTAATATTGTGTTGTGAACCGACCGTCAAGTTCGGACAAACTTCAAGGAAAAATTGCCATCAGAGCGTCGGAAAAAATTTGCATCGCTTCCGCCTTGGGATGGTTGATGTTGTTACTCATGAGCGTCGAATACGGGATGCCTTGCCGCCAAAGACGGCCGTATCGTGCGGCAGCATCGGCGACGGCAACGTTATTTTCTCCGGCAAAACGTCTGACAAACTTCACATAAGGTCGCGGGTCCTCGTCAATTTCCCGCTCGCGGTCAAGTCCCATCCAGTCGGGACGCACATAATGTGGTGTCAAAATGACCCACTCGATGTTTCGTCTGCGAAAATCGTTAAGTAAACCCGCATAGACAGTTTCCAGCGTGTCGAGCGGCAAACCGGCGTCGTTGACAAATTCCATCACGATCAAATCCGGTTGGCGATCAAGCACCTTTTTCTGATAATTGCGTTCGCTGTCAGGCGGTTCGGCGAGATATGCGGTTGTCGTTCGGCCTCCCCAACCTTCGGTGTCGAGTTCAATTTTAGCTTCCGGGAAACGCGACTGCAACTGCAAAACGAAACGCTCTTGCCAACGTTGCGATTTGTCTGCGATGTAAACCGCTTCGGTCACACTGTCACCCCATGCGAGTATGCGAAGCGATTCGCCGTTCCGCAGTTTCGCCATCGTGTTCGGGAGCAGAGTTTCGGCAATGGTTTCGCCGTCCCGCGTTTCCGGCTCTGGCCAGACGATTTCTTCAATGGGAAAAAGCAGTTGAGGTTCCAGTTTTTCGATACGGGCCTTGACCCAGAGGTTGGCCAATCGTTTGTCACCGTCGCAAAGTTCCGGCGGCACCGGGATCGTGATATGCGGCGTTCCCTTGCGAAGGAGGATTTTGCCGTCAGCGGTCAGTACGATGGAATCAAGCCGCATTTCACCGAAACGATAGGAGAACCAGACTGGCTGGTTTTCTCTGATATGCCCGGACGTTTTGCGTCCGATGGCTCCCCAGACGGGCATGACCTCGAAATCGCGGCCTCGCACAAAGGTTTCAGAATCCCGTGATTCACCGCCGCGAACGATGACCGAGTCATCATCGAGCGCAAACGTCGTCGGAGTGTATTCCGGACCGCGAATCCGCTCCGGAACACATTCGGCGTTCCAAGTCCCCAGCGTTTCGTAAAGCGGAAGTCGGTCATGTTTCTCCGCCTCAACGACGACAAGCTCCGCAGGGTCAACGGTCAGTTCCACTCGATGATTTTGATATTCAACCCGAACGGACCAATCGCCCGTCAGACTCAACCGTACGACTGCATCGGGAGACGTTTGTGTTTCTGCAACAGGATACGGAATCATCAACAAGAACGAAAGCAATAGGATTGGATATTTTGTCATGGGGGGAAGAATTGGAGATTAGAATCCTGTTTCATGATTCTTGATGTCCAACAGGATTTGTTTGACTTGGTTGACAACATCACTCAATAACGATGTCGATTTTACACCATACCATCAAATCCTGAAACCACCAAGAGTCTAAAATTTCCATATACTGTGTTGTTGGACTTCGACCAAACCGGAAATCATGGGGCTTCAATCGCAACAGCGGGCTTTTCAGATGCGGCCTGCCGGAATACCTGCACAACTGGTTTTGGCGGGATAGCCATATTGTCTTGACATGGCAGATTTTGTATTTCTTTCAATAAATGGCAGTAATGCAAAAAAATAAAATAATTTACAAAAATATATTTCATGTTTATTGTATCTGTATAACATTAACAATAACTTTATGTTACAACAACATGAATCCATATTGTTATAATACTCTGACGTGCGTATGCAACTTTGGCACAGTGATTGCATAATACTTTTTGTATCAAGCATGAGCCATCGGTAAAGAGGCTGAAGAGCTTGAGGCCAAATCGTCAAAAAACAGAAAAAGATTGCTTTTGGCGGTGACGTTTTGAACACAAATGCGGTTTTATGATATAATGATTGTTCGCCCAGGAAAAAGAAGGGACAGGATTACCATGAAAGCTCTCATCGACCAAAAAGTGTACGAATGTTCGGGACAGGCATATCATGCCATGTCGGACGAAGAACTCTTGATGGCCTATCGCACCGAAGAAGATCGCGTTGCATTTGAAGAGCTGGTCAAGCGTTATGAGCGTGAGCTGTATAACTATTTGCGCCACTATCTCGGCAATGCGGAATTGGCGGAAGATGTTTTCCAGACCACCTTTTTCCTGATTCACCAGAAGCGCGGGTTGTATGAGGAAGGCCGTGCGTTTCGTCCCTGGCTTTACCGGATTGCTACGAACCAAGCCATCGACGCCAAACGCCGAAACAAGCGTCATTCGGCCATCAGCCTTGACGCGCAAACACTTTATGACGAAAACTCGCAAAACCTTTATGCCGCCCAACTGGCGGGCGACGAAACCGACCCCGGCGAAACGATGCTTGATATGGAACGCGGGCACCAGGTTCGCGACGCGGTCGAACAATTGCCGGAAACGTTGCGCCAAGTGCTGTATCTTGTGTATTTTCAGGGGTTGAAGTACCGTGAAGCAGCGGAAACGCTTGGCATTCCCTTCGGAACAATCAAAAGCCGGCTGAATTGTGCCATCAAAAAATTACAACTTGTGTTGGCCAAAGCGGTTTGAGACTTCCCGCTTGGGTCAAACTCTCCCCCAAACGTACCCGTTTCCTGCAACGTGTGCGTTTTTTTATTGCCGGAACATCCTTGGATTTTCTCTCCGGGATGGAAAACTCGGTATTTCCTCTTGCCGGAAACGCTGGAAATTTGCTATCATTCCCCGGTTTCCTGATTTCTCCAAAAGTTTCACGAAAGGCCGCAGTCATGACCGATTCCGAGCATCTCTTTCAATTGGTGGGGCAAAAACTGGAACGCCTGGAACAATTGCACACCTGCTCGGGCAATCAAATGCAATATGTTATTGCGGACGAGATGGGGGCGATTCTCGAAATCCTGGCCGCCAAACAGCGTTTATTACTCGAAATCGAAGGCATTGACCGACAAATCGCCCAATACCATGTTGATGACCCGGAAGACCGCGTTTGGCCCTCGCGGGAAATGCGGGAACAGTGCCGCGAGCGGATTTCCCGTTGTGACCTTCTTGTCCGCGAAACGCTGGAATTTGACCGGCTTGTCGAACAGTGTTTGACCGAAAAAAAGGATGCCGCAAAACAACAGCTTCAGCACTTCACCGACACGGCACACGTTCAGGGGGCTTATCGTCGGCACAAAACTCGTCCGTCGACGTCCGGTTCCATGCGTCTTGACCTTGGTGCGGAGTAAGGAATGTTTCTTGCGAAAGATGGTTGCCATGAGGTAGCAGTTTCAGTAAAATGAAGGTTTCTGTGATCTTTTTCAGAAAGGCTTTTCATGCGAACAACAAAGGTTTGTTGCGCGATACTGATATTGCTCCTGATGCAAATGCCAATGCGGTGTTTGGCCGAGAGCAATGATCCGTGGGTAGCTGCTGGTGTGCCTGCGAACGACTGGGGCGATTTTTTTGCGTATTACCAGCGATTTTTACGCGAACGCTTGCCGCGTGATGTGCGTAAGACAGGGGACAAGGCCGCCGATCATGCGGCAAAGCTGGAAAATCATCGCGAACTTGCCTCGCTGACGGCCCGGCTGTCCGAAGTCTGCAATGCCTTTGCCCATTCCGGAATGTTTCCCGCCGCAGCCGGCCCGGAAATCAAAAAAGAGGACAAGAACAAAATTCCCGGCACCTGGAATTTATACCGCAACGTTCCGCCGAACGCTGCTGACCTCTGGCAGGAATCGTGTCATCTCCGGTTCCTGTCACTGTTGCACGAGTCGGAGGTTGATTTCGACCGACTGGGGCTGATTCGGGATTATGCCGATCAGGTGGCAAAGTTTGAAACGCTACAAAAACTGCATGTCCGCATGAAACGGGTTTGGTACGCAAAAACGCTGGACCGTGTCGAATTGGCTTCGGATACCAACCCTGAAGTCCGAAGCCTGGAGTCCGAAGTCCTGCTGGCGGAAGCGATTCGCGATTTTCATCCGTTTTTGATGCGTTACCTGAGTGTCGAGCATATTGAACTGGCCGAACGATTCGTAACCATTGCGGGAGTCTGCCCGTCGGAAGAAATTTCCGAATTGCTGCATTCGCTGATCGACGAAGCGGCGGAAACAGCAACAAAAACAGTTGCCGGGAACAAGGAACAGCAGCCGGGAACGCAGAGAGGTCACGAAGTGACCGAACGGAGTGACCGGACATTCCCGGCGGCCCATGAACTGGTGGAACGCATCGACCTGCTCTCGGGACTGTTACGTCGACAGGAGTTGATCGGCAAGCCCATGCCGGTCTGGGGCGTTGACCTCGCCGGAAACGTTTTCGATGAAAAAACGCTCGAAGGCAAAGTCGTGCTGCTCGATTTTTGGGCGACCTGGTGCGCCCCGTGCGTGGCCGAGTTTCCACATTTGAAAAACCTGTATGAGAAGTACCATGATCGCGGTTTTGAAATCATCGGCTTTAATGTCGATAGCGACCTGGAACAGTTGTCGGCGTTTCTCGAACGCCGGCTGCTTCCCTGGCCGGTGCTGGTCCGCGAAAAAAGCCTGGGGCAGGACGCGCCGCCTTTGTCAACGTATTATGGAGCGAGAAAACTCCCCATCGTCATTCTGTGCGATCGTCAAGGCAATGTCATCTCCCTTGACGCTCGCAGCAACGGGCTTGATGAAATATTGGAACGATTGTTTGAGTAATGAGTTGTCTGAACCCCTATAAGGAAATTCCCATGACAAAACGAAACCTTTTGCTCACCCTTTTGCCGATGAGCGTGCTGATGCTGTCGGCGTGTCACTCTTCGGTTCCGGCTCAAAGCCTGCCCGGAGTGTTTCCGGCTCAAGAAGCTGTATTCAACGAACCCGCTCCGGTGCAGAGTGTGCCGGAGTTGTCGTTTGAGCAGCTTCAGGCCATTGCGATCCAACCGGCCGCGATGAACCCGGAGACCGGCTCGCGGGTCGTGCCCGAAATGCTGTCGCTGTTCCGCGAAGAGGAAATCCGCTATACCGGCGGCACGAAGTACAAGGACAAGCTGCTGAAATTCCGGCTGCATGTCCCCGAAAACATGGAGCCGGGCAAAACCTACCCGCTCATTCTCTGGCTGCACGGCGTTGGCGAGGCCGGCGATGACAACCGCGACCAGTTGGTTCACCTGCACCACATGATTACCTATTTGGCCGGCCCCAAAAAACGCGACTTTTTCCTGCTCGTCCCGCAAACGCCGACAGATCACACAGGTTGGGATGCCTACAGTTACTACCGTACCGTGACGGTGGTGGAACCGCCGCAAGCATCGCCGAGGGCAGAGACAGCACCAACGCGTTCACTGAGTTCGACAATTGGCGGGTTTTTTGGCGGTTCCGGTACGACGTCTTCAAGTACAGTCACTTACACTGCAAAAGGCGTCACACAAACCGTCGAGGAAGGCGAAGACTTCGGCGATTCTCCGCTTGGCTTTTCGTTCGCTATGCTCGAACAAGTCCGGGAAAAATATCCCGTTGATCCCGACCGCATTACGGTGAGCGGCTTGAGCAGCGGCGGTGACGGCACCTGGCGGGCATTGGAACGCGGCCCGGACATTTTCGCGGCGGCGGTTCCGCTGGTCAGTTGGAGTGCTCTCAAGGCGGAGGCCATCGAAAAATCGCCGCAACTGAAGAAAATCCCGATCTGGGCGATTTACAGTTCCGACGACAACGGCATCGACCAAGCCCGTGCGGATTTTGCCCGGGTCGAGGCGGCGGGTTGCAACGTCCGAAAATCGGAGTTCGGCCTGTGCGGGCATAACGCCTGGACGCCCGCCATGTTGCAGGCGGATATTTTCAGTTGGCTTCTGAGCCGTGCCAAAAAAGACGGCGAATACATTGCCGTGGCCGATTCGAGCGTCGATCCCGACGAAATGCAGGGCGTCATCGAAGTGGCCGAACGCGATGAGCGGTTGCCAACTTTGGCCCCGCCTCAAACAGTGGTCAGTGGGCAGTTGCCAGTGGCTAGTAATCCCGATGTGAAGCTTACACCCCCGTTTGCGTTGCTTGTTCCTCCGCCGCCTGCGGAGGTTGAGAAGCAAACCTCAAGTGTGTTGCCACTGGTTGCGAGTCCTCAAACGCAAGCTCACGTACCAGTGCAGCCGCCGATGTTTGTCGATCATAAAATTGACGAGTTGCGTTACATACTGGCCTCGCGGTATTTTATCGCCAATCAACAAGATGATGCCACCAGGATTTTCAGAAAGCTCAGTCCCGAAGCGAAACACCGCTTTGTGGCGTTTGTTTTAGGCCAATCGCATCCAGAACAACTCGCGTTTATCGAATCACTCTTGGACGAGCTTCCGCAAATTGCGTCTGTGCCAACGCCTCCCGCTGCGGTGAGAGTCATCGAAAACAATCCCGGAATCCGTTACACCGTTACCGTTCCGACTTACGAATCCCCAAAACCCGCCGAAACCGTGACCGTTTCGCCCTCGGTTCGGAAGGTGGTCGAGGAATGCGAGAAAGAATGGGTGATGTCGTCGCATACCTTGTACGGCCTGTTCGCCGCCGACTGGAACAAGGAATCGGAACTGGTCCCCGATTTCGTCATGAAGTCCACGGCGTCTGAACTCGCGCAACACATCCAAATCGCCGCTACACGCGACAAGGCGAAGTTCCAAAAGTTGTGCGATTCGGTGCTGAAACTGGACAATAACCCGATGAGCAGCCCGTGGTTCGAAACCTCCGGCGGACGCTTGCAGAGCGACATAAAATACACGCTCTCACCGCGCGGCAAGGTGTTGCAAGCCGTGTTCCAGGATCTGATCAAAGATCAAGGTCTTGGCAAGGTCGAAGACGCCGACAACATGATGCAAAAAGTCCTCGACAAGCTGGAGATGATTATGGATTAGAACGGCATTGTTGATTAAATATTAAAAAAACACGGCACAAACGCGAATTTTTTCCGTAATGGGTGTAGTCAGGTTTGTCAAAACCACCCAAAACCACCTCAAAACGGAGCAAATCATGAGTACGGAAGCACGCACGGCGTTCACAATCAGAAACTGGGCAAAATATAACGAGGCATTGGTCAATCGGGGCGACGTCACGTTCTGGTTTTCCGACGAAA
>Ga0099364_10014433_pt1 | contig 10513 bp, 14 predicted proteins | sample TergutTh196P3_FD_73070 | JGI IMG/M metagenome (GOLD analysis project Ga0099364, IMG submission 73070) | Microcerotermes parvus P3 segment gut microbial communities from Pointe-Noire, Republic of the Congo - Th196 P3 | ecosystem: Host-associated > Arthropoda: Insects > Digestive system > Gut ...
ATATTTCACTATTGCAATAGTACACATATACTACCATGATAGTTAGAATTAATCAACGTCTAATCCGTTAATCATTAGTAAACAATTTATGAATGAAACTTGAAAAAATATTTTTGAAAAAAGCACGTAACAATTTTGCTTTCATGTTATATATAAATAGGTGCTGGTAAGTGCTAATAAATTTTTTGGAGGTCAACAATGCGAAAAATGAGATTAAGAAAACTTGTGAGCGCGGTGCTTGCGGCGGTTATGCTGTTCACTATTGCGGTGACGGTTTCCGCAACAGAAGATGCGGGTTGCGGGGGACAGGGACAGATTATACTCTTGAGAGTGGATAATCAGTCCGGGCTATGTGCAGGTTTAGGGGGTCCGCCCGATTGTGTGAGTACGGTTACCAGAGAAGTGTACGGTTGTTCTAACGGGTGCGGAATTACCGGGTATGCAATAGTATGCAGACACGGACGGCATCTTATCGGGCAAATTCAAGGCAAAGTAATAGGTTTCTGCAATATACCGTAAAACCGAAATCAAAAACCCGCGTACTTGGCACAGAGTCAAGTATGCGGGTTTACTTTATAATACGGAATCAGACTTCATATACCGAGCTTGCTTTACATTCCAACGCATTCCGCAACCCCGGTTGAATTGCCTTGCCGCGAATATCCGCGCGGCGAAGTATTCCCGTGCATATAGACGGTGATAACGCATTAAGCAATACAACATCGCTGTAAATGCGTACAGGCTTTGACTGTGTATTTTTAGCCATTTTCTTCCCCTTTTTGTAAATACCCGGTACCATGCTCGTTAAACATCGTGACTGTTCCATCGACAGCATTTTTATTAAACCAAGCGTCAAACGCTTTTTTATCGGCTCTATCGTCTTCGTCGATTGCATCCCAATCCATAACGCTATCGCAGTGTTGGCATTTTTCAAGCCGGTAGTTTGGAACAGTAATCGTAGCGAAAATAGCCCACCCGCCGACCGCTTCGCCCGGACATTGCGGGCAGCAGTACAAAGTTTGATACAATAGGTGGGTCTTGTCCGGCTCAAAAGAAACAATATGCCCGTTCTCTTCTTTAACGGGAGTTTTAATTGGTTTAAGTTTTACCATAACACACACAACCTTTCTGCTCCGAAAAGGAGCGACACATTTTTATTTTACGAACGAGGCAACATTTCCTATCCGTACCCGTAGTTACACAAAAAATTAACACGCTGAGCCTCGCAAACACCGCGCCGATTATTTGTGCAATAACGCAGGTGACCCCCGCATAACACCGTGTTTGCGGCTTACATCACATCCTCAAGCATACTCATGACAGAATCAGCGTAGGAGTTTCCGTAGCCCTGACTCGCGCCGTACTCACCCGCGTAATAACAACGAAAGGCATAGTGCAAATCGCCGTCATACTTGTCAAGCAGGTTGCTCATTATTTTAATGTAATACTCGGTCGCCGTATAAGGATTTAACGCTATTTCCGGCGTTATACCGTACTGCTCAAGCACGACATCGTTAAACGCGAACACACCCCAGTCGGTGGTGCCGTTGTCGTTCACCGACACCGCGTCAGGGTTAAGCCCGCTCTCTTTTACGGCGGTCGCGTAAGCTATGCGGTAATCGAAGCCCCGCCAATCGCAGACAAGCCGTATTATTGTCAGCGTGTTTTCCGCGTCGATAAACTGTACGCTGTCAAACAACTCCACAAGCCGCATAAACTCACCCTCGGCATACTCTCTGTGTTCGAGAAACAAGTCACTATATATTTTCCGTGTGGCTTCGTTCTTTTCCATGTCTGCTTTAAGAGCCGTTAAATTGGTGCGGAGCGCGGTTATTTCCGCCTGCTGCATTAAAACGAACAGCGAGATAACCGCCCAGATTAACACTGCGGGTATTTTAAATTTTTTCATCGGGGAACTCCTTGTTTTGGTGTCCTTACCCGTACTCGGAATGCCTTTAACGCTCCAGTCACAGGCGGTTCGAGTGCAGTACGTCCTGCCGTAATAAGAGTCATATTCGGCAATTCTACCGCATTTGGGGCAAATATATATATTGCTCACGATAAACCTCCGCACCCCGTTTTGCACGCCGGAGGACGAACATAATTTAACCCGTCATGCCGTACTGCGAAACCAAACAGACACCGGCGGTTTTTGAAAGCCCCGCACTCGTTGCAGTAGTGTATTTCACGCTGTTTCAAGTACATATCAGCACCTGCGAGATTAGTGACTATTTTTGACATTCTCTACACCTCCCACGGCAGTTCCTGCGGCGGAGGCTCGCCCCAAATCCCGGCGAGGTTCGACTTCATGAACACAGGCACACCGCACTCGCGGCATTGCTAGACGATATTTGCTGCCCATTCGCGGCGCGGCTTGACTTTGCCGCTCCGAGTACCTGTCTCCGCTCCGATGATTACCCAGTCAATATCTTTTAAAGGGCTTTCAACGACAGAAAACTCTGCCAGTAACGGCTCTATACTGATAAAACAGTTGTGATAATCACTCCACCAAAACGTATCGTCGGGCGTTGTCGCGGTCGAGCCGTACCACATATTATCAGCTTCAGGCAGCAAGCCTTTTTCTGCAAGCTCAATGTACCGCTTGGGATTTTTCGTCAGGAACATATACCGATGCTGCGGAGCGGCGGCGCACTCGGCGAATACCGTCTTAATCCATTTGTCAGGTACCCATTCGCCGAATAAATCACCCATTGACACGACAAAAATCGTGGCGGGTGTTTTCCGCCCGCTCGGCTCGCCGAGCTTGTAACGATGGAACGTCGGGTCGAAGCCGAACGGGTAAACCGTATCGGCGCGCTTTTTTAAGTCGTGTATTTCCCCCGCAGGCTTTGCCGTTACCGTTGAAAATCGCCTGACTTGCTTGTTAGCGTAGCAATACGTGTTGCGGCACGGGTGCAGACACCCCGACACAGGGTTCCACGTATAATCGCACCACCCTATGCCGTCTTTGCCCTGCTTGTTCATAAGACACACCATGTGTGGTTTACCGCACGCACCAACGAGCAGTGAAAATCGCGGTTTACCACGTTCCTTTCTTGATTTATTTTCAAACTATAAAACCTCCTTTTTTTGATACTCATTATTAAGCGGTCGGAAATGCCGTTTGTTAACCCCGTAAAACCATAAATTCACAAAAAAGTTATAAATAACAGGTGTTTCAGAGTTGTTAATCCCGCAAATTAGTAGATTTGTCTACTATCCACAAAATAAAATGAAAAATATTGTGAATATTTAAGTCTTGACTTTCGGAAGCAATTCGGTTATACTGTGGTTAAATAAAAAAACACGGAGGAACCGAGCATGAGAATTGATTACGACGTAATAACGAAAGAACGGCAATTGTTAAAAGAGGCAATCGGCAGGGAGTTTAACGTGGAGGTCAAATACCACGGGTGCCCGACATTCGCGTATAAATTCAAGTACGGCGGCAATATGTACACGATAGACCGCTTCGGTCTGCTCTACGGAGCGGACAACCGCGAAATAGTCGCGAGGATGCGAGCCAATCACGGATACGTTGCAGTCAGCGAAAAATACGACGCGCCGCCCCCCGAAACAGCCGTAGCGGACAACGCACGGCGGGACAGGCTAATCATTGAAATGCCGCTTGACGGCTTCACGAACACAGCCATCAGTAACCTGTACAGTTTAGTGAAAAGCAAAGAAGCCCTTATTAAGAAAGCCCTCAGAGTCGATGACCTGACGATAGAACAGACGGAAACGGCGTTTCAATTCCCGTGGTTTAGTGCAGATATAGATACAGATAAACGCGAAGTATGCACCGAGTTCATAGCCGCGCTGTGCAGGACGGCTAAGAACCAAAGCCGCGCAACTGCCATCAATAAACCCGTGCAAAGCGAAAAATACGCATTCAGAAATTTTCTGCTCAAGCTCGGTTTTATCGGGAGCGAGCACAAGGAGCTCAGGAAAAAACTGCTTGCCAATCTGTCGGGCGACGCAGCATACAAGGACAAACCGCACCGCCGCCGACCAACCACAGCCCCCTATTGAAACACAACCAAACACACCCTGCGCTGACGGTTGGCGCGGCGAGGGCGTGCTTGTGTTTTTTTATGCGTGAGCAGCGATAGAAAGTATACATGAGTTCAGTAAACAGGATTTAAGGAGGGGTTTTCGGAGGGGTCGTGGAGGGCGGTTTCCCGCATGGAATGGGCATCCGAACGGACGGAGGGGTTTTTTCTACTCTTCGCGTAGCGAAGAAAAAAATATAAATATATAGAAAAAAAGTATATATATATAAAAGAGTGGGAAAAACCCCTCCGTAAGACAAGCTAAAGTGGAGTAAACACTGGCGGCATGGTGGATTGAGGGGCGTTCAAACCCCTCCGAATTCTCCTCCGTAACCTATCCGAAATCTACCCGAACCCCTCCGAAACTCCTCATTCGCGACATTTTCGGCTGCCGCCGAACCGCCAACACCCGAAAGATGATTATAAGATGATTATCTATTTGACTAAACCTGTGGTATAATATATTAAGGCTTACTGGCTCGAAGCCCCTGCTGTGGTATATTTCGGCTTGAAAATCCACATCGGGGGATTTTTTGTGCCGCCGCATACTTTTATACTTTAAACCATAAAAAGGAAGTTATGCACAGTTATTGAGGTAGAAAATAACAAAAAGTTTGTTTATTATTACGGCTTGCTTTTATGGGAAATACGTGGTACAATGTGAAAATATTCCGATTTACGGATTAATCAGAAAAATAAAAATAAACGAGGGGAGCGTGGGGCTTGTGGTTTAGGTACTTAGACAAAATCGGAGTTTAAGCATTTAGTTGAACATTTGGGGAATAGCTGTAAATTATTTATAAATTTAAAAATGCAGGAGCGGAAAAGAGCACTGTAAACATAGGCGGGTTAACAACTAACTTTGTATAATTCTAATTTCGTATAATATTGATTACATGAAGTTATTCGAAAACTGCCTGTACAAAGCCGTTTCAGCGTCATAATTAAGATTAAAAAATAATATAGCGTCACCCGAAAATGCCCTTCAATTAAGGCTGGATAGTATTAAACTATCCGGCTTTTTTATTTTTTTGAAACCCCGTGGGTCGGAATATGAAAATTAGGGAAATTCAAAAAAAGGGGTATAAAACCATGAAAAAAATAACGGTGAAGTTTAGCCGTCTTGACGGCAGCGTTGTTCAAAGCGCGTACACGAGCGTAAATGTATTTGAGGATTTACCGCCTTCCGACGGGGCTTGCATGGGAGAGCTCTATTTCGTGAAAAAGAACTGCGGCAAGAGGGGAGCGGCGTCGGACAAGCATAAATATCCGCGCGGTTTTTACGAAATCAATGCCGCCGGAGTTTGGACGCACGTACCGACAGTCAGATACGAATACGCCACAGGCGAGGTGCAGGTGGTAGAGGTGGCAAGCGAGCTGTGGGTGGAAGTCCGCGATATCGAACGCAGTGAACTGAACGGCGACATCAACAGCAGCGGTGCAAACAGGCAGCGCAAATGCACGGCAAATGGAGTTACACGGTACACGAGGGTGGGAAAAAATATTATGTTAAGCGACTTAGTGTCTGCCGATGGCATGGAGGTAAGCGACGGGGCGGATATATTGGGGGACTTAATCGCTAAAGAAACGCAGGGGAAGCGCAGCGCGGCACTTCAGCGCGGCATTAATACGCTTCAGCCGCAGCAGCGTGAACTGGTGGAACGGATTTATGAGAAAGGGTGTAAATGCGCGGATATAGCGCGCGAAGAAGGGAAGAGCAGGGCGGCGATTGCCCAGCGGTTAGCGCGGATATACAAAACGCTAAGAAAACATTTGAACGAGTCGGGCATATATGCTGCAACGGAGGTATAAATCTTTCGCTTCCCCGCGCGTAAGCACCCGCTAAAACAAAAACCCCATAGTTAAAAAAAATATTTATAAAATAGGGGGTTAACAACCGCAATTTCCGACCGCTATATAGTGAACCCAAAAAAATAAAGTAAAAAAAGGTGGATTTTTTCATGAAAAACAAGGTTAAACGCTCGTTAAAAATCGGCGTAACAAAAAAAATATCGCCCGACAGCATACTCAGCACGAAGAGGTTCACGCTCCGCGAGCGGGTAATGCGGTGGCTGCTCGGCGACCTGCGGCGAATCGTGGTAATCGTGCCCGGCAGCGATATACACGATATTTCGATACGTGAAGTGGCTGACGGAGGTGAATACGGTGAGTGCGTCTGAAAAAATTGTTGCCCCCATCGTACCGATGCGGATTAAAGCTGTACCATATAAACACCAGACGGAGGCGTTCAATTTAGCCTGCCGGTTGTTTGGGCTGACGAAAGGCGGTGATGCTCAATATTCCATAAGGAGCCGTGGCGCGGCTTTACTTATGGAAATGTAGCTGGGGACGGGAAAAACGATAACGTCAATCGCAATAACCGGGGCGTTGTACAACGCGCAGCGTATCAGGAAATCGTTAATCGTTGCGCCGCTCTCGATACTCGGAGTATGGGACGAGGAATTCGCTAAGTTTGCGGATTTTAGCTACACTCTCAACGTGCTGACGGGTAGCGGGACGCAGAAATCGGTATTACTGAAAAAAATGTACGGCGGTAATCTGCAGGTCGCGGTCATAAACTACGAATCGGCATGGCGGCTCGAAAAAGAACTCGCCGCATGGAAGCCCGACATCATCATTGCTGACGAGGGGCATAAAATCAAGACGCATAACATCGCGGCGAGCAAAGCATTGCACAGGCTCGGAGCGAACGCAGAGTACAGGCTTCTGCTGACGGGCACGCCCGTGACCAACAAAGCTCTCGATGTCTTTAGCCAGTATAAGTTTTTAAACCCTGCGGTATTCGGTGCTAACTTCTACAGTTTCAGGAACAGGTACTTCGACCTCGTCGGGTACGGCAACCATACTCCCGTACTGAAACGCTCGATGGAACCCGACCTGACGAAGCGGCTTCACAGCATAGCGTACAGGGCGACTAAGGCTGAGTGCTTAGACCTGCCGCCGATGACCGACATACTCCGAAGCGTGGAGCTGGAGGCGGGAGCGTTAAAAATTTACAAGCAGCTCGTCAAAGAGAGTTTCGCAGAGCTGCAGCGCGGTGAGATTAACGCAACAAACGTGCTGACGCGGCTGCTGAGATTGTCGCAGCTTACGGGCGGGTTTCTCGGCAACGACGACGGCGATGTGCAGCAGGTGAGCAAAGCGAAATTATCTGCGCTTGAGGATATAATCGAGCAAACGCAGAATGACGGCAAAAAGCTCGTAATAATCGCGCGGTTTATACCTGAAATCGAAGCAGTGCGTAAAATGCTGAAAAAGCAGGGAATAAAATACTCGCTCATAATGGGCGGCATTAAAGACCGCGAGACGCAGGTGTCCGCATTCCAGAATGACCCGGAAACGGCTGTGTTTATCGGGCAAATCGCCACGGCGGGGCTTGGCATTACGCTGACGGCGTCGAGTACAATGGTGTTTTACAGCACCGACTACAGCATGAGCAACTACGAACAGGCGAAAGCGCGTATACACCGCGTCGGTCAGCAAGAAAACTGCACGTATATTCATTTGGTGGCAAAACACACGGTCGACGAAAAAGTGCTGAAGGCTCTGCGTGATAAATCGGATTTGGCAAAATCGCTGGTCGATGATTACAGGTACGGTTTAAACCCGTTTGTATAAAAAAGCAGGAGGAAAAAGGTGTGATAACCAAAAACAGAGACAACTACGCGCTGTCATGCGATATTTGCGGTGAAGAGGCACCGCAGGTGTTCGATGATTTTTACGAAGCGGTAGAGTACAAAAAAGACAGAAACAACGGCTGGCGCAGCCGGAAAGACGAAGCGGGAGCGTGGGAGGATATGTGTCCCGACTGCTCAAAAGCAAGCGGCGGGGAGGCAACATGATATTACGTGAAGCAGGAATAAGGACGGTGGAGTGCGATGTGTGCCGGAGTAAACCGCCGTCAGTATTTACAAACGAAACTGCCGTTGAACAGTATATGAGCAAAAACAAGTGGTCGCAAATCACCGCGCATACAGGCGACGGCAAACATATCTGCGCGGTGTGTGTTATCAAAATCATACAGGCGGCGGGCGTGGTCGTTGTAACAGAGCCGGCAGTAACAAAACCGGCAAAGCCGCGTAAATCCACGGCTAAATCTAAAAAAACGCCTAAAGGCGGCGACACAGCCGACGACCCGACCGACGGCGGTACGGGTGACGACTCAGGCGGTAACGATGATATGGGAGATGATAACGATGGATAATTTATTCGTACTTGCAGACGAACTGCGCGAGCTCCGCGAAGCAAAGGAGGGCTTGAAGCAGGAACTCAAAGACGCAAACGCAAAGATTATGGCGGTCGAAAAGAGGCTGACAGACGCGATGACCGAGTCGGAGTGTCCGAATTTTACGCGCGGCGGCAAGAAATTTATAATGACGACAACGTCGAACTGGTCGCCCGAACCCGACCGCAAAGACGAGCTGTACGCTGCGCTGAAAAAGCAGGGATACGGGCATTTGTTTTCGGTTAACAGCCGCACGTTATCGGGGTTCGTGCGCGATACGGTGGCTGACACGGAAGATGAGAACGGTGAAACGCGCATACCCGACTGGTTGTCGGGGCTTGTGTCAGCGTTACCATAAAAAATAAGCGGTATGGCAGACATACCGCTTATGTATATTCCTTTAAACTCTTACTTTACTTTCCTCAACTTCTCTATATCCTCCATTATTCCCGTCATTATATCCAAACTCTCATATTTTACTTTCTGCTCAACTTCTGTGATATATACCTTTTCTGTAATATCAGAGTCGGCGTGTCCCATTAAGTCAGATATTTCCTCTTTACCGTGTCCTCCATGCTTTAACAGGCTTGCGTAACTATGCCTGAGACTATGAAAAATATAACGCTCGTCATCTTTTTTGCCATGTCTCTCCAAATACTCCTTGAATTTACATCTGAAATTATCATACTGTATAATTTTACCATAACGATTACAGAATATATATTCAGATGTATTGTTCATTTTGCGCAGCTCTATGTCTTTATCTGTAAAGCTGTCGCGCCATTTTTCCAAAATCTCGATTACATTGCCGCTTATCGGTATAGATCTCACGCTTGACTCTGATTTAGTATCGCCTTCGATATAACGACGTTTCTTATCTATTGACAATGCTTTATTTATATCAAGAGCATATTTACCATTATCATTAATTATGTCGCTCCACTTCAGAGACAGCAACTCATTAATGCGTAACCCTGTATTCGCGAGTACATAGATAATAGTGTAATATTTCAAATTGTCACTAACTAAATCTAACAGTCTCGCTATTTGCTCCACGCTCAAAAACTTAGAATCTTTGTCAGTCTTTTTGCATTTAGGTAATTTTATATTCCTTACGGGGCTTGACAATAAATATTTGTTGTCTATTCCATGCTCAACAACCTCGTTGAACAGTATCTTTACTTTTTTTACTAATTTCTCACTCATCACCTGTCCATCTTTAATCGCCGCATTGTTTATGAATATTTGTACATCCATCTTTGTCAGTTCATTCAAATACCTCCCGCCTATCAATCTGTGTATGTGCTTTCCCATGTAGTAGTCGCTCTGATATGTCGCCGCCGATACTCTCGGTTCTTTCAGCGTCAAGTATTCATCCAACGCCTCTGATACTGTCTTTCTTATTATTCCCGTATTCGCCATTGCATTACCGATCACAGGTCCCATAGAATTAACTATCAATGCTCTTTTACTGATTACGTCATTTTCAGATGTTCCCGATACTATCTTTCGCTTTTTTTCACCGCCGACTTCCATATAAAAAGCCATTTGGTAACATTTCCTCCGCTCATTGTAATATATTGAGCCTTCTCCGTATTTCTGTACCGCCATATTAAACTCCTCCTCCGTAATATCTTCAATCAAATTATTATTGTGAGCATATTCTAACGCTCCGACAGTAAGTGTTTCGTGTACTGTTGCCGAATTTTTTGTAACTGTATTGTGAATCCCAAGTTCAAACTTTGAAATATCCGATACCGAAAATGTATAATTTTCTCTGTCCATACAGGACATTTTCCCCTTGTCTACCCAATCTTTAATCGTATCGGCGGGCTTCTTAAAATACTCTGCTATTTGCTCAAGGTCAAGCACTCTTCTTTCTAAAATTTTTTCTAATGCACTATTATTTTGCATTATTAACTCTGTACTATTATACATAGTGAATTTCCTCCTAAATTTTATTTCACCACATATAAACAGAAGCCTTTAAAATATATCCCATAAATAAAGAAGTGTATAAACTTAAAAATTTATTTTTTAAATGCAAGAGGGTTCAAGCTTTACGCCGAACCCCCTTTCCAATGCTATTTGTCTATGCTTTCACTATGTCAATCTCCCCTAATTTCTCTAACTTTTTTTCCAGTATCTCATCTTTTCTTTCGACTGCTTTTCCCAACCCCTCTACCGCCAATTCATAACTCTTATGCACCTCCAG
>Ga0099364_10014434_pt1 | contig 10512 bp, 7 predicted proteins | sample TergutTh196P3_FD_73070 | JGI IMG/M metagenome (GOLD analysis project Ga0099364, IMG submission 73070) | Microcerotermes parvus P3 segment gut microbial communities from Pointe-Noire, Republic of the Congo - Th196 P3 | ecosystem: Host-associated > Arthropoda: Insects > Digestive system > Gut ...
CATTACTAACAAATTTATCCAGGAAGCAACCACGGCATTTCTCCGAAGCCAGTTGGAGGTTTATTTTATAGAAAACAAGCTTGAAGCAGACAGAATCGCAGAGCAGGTTCTCATAAACAAGCGTAGCAGGGAAACCGCTGAAAAGGCTAGGCTCAACATCAAGAAAAAGCTTTCAAGCGGAGTGGACATAGCCAACCGTGTCCAAAAATTCGTAGATTGCAGGACAAAGGATGTTTCGAAAAGGGAGATATACATTGTAGAAGGGGATAGTGCCCTTGGCGCATGCAAACTCAGCCGCGATGCCGAGTTTCAGGGGATAATCCCTGTGCGCGGAAAAATCCTCAATTGCCTCAAAGCCGACTATAGCAAGATTTTTGCTAATGAAATAATCACAGACATAATTAAGGTTCTAGGTTGCGGTGTAGAAATCCAAAATAAGCACACAAGGGATATGAGCGAGTTTGACTTGAGCACTTTGCGCTGGAATCGAGTGATAATATGTACAGATGCGGATGTGGACGGTTTCCAGATAAGAACGCTGATTCTTACCATGCTATACAGATTGGTACCAACTCTGATCGAAGAGGGATTTGTGCATATAGCCGAATCGCCCCTTTTTGAAATAGAGTGCAAAGGCAAAACGTATTTTGCGTACTCAGAACGAGAAAAGACAGAAATTGTCGCAGGTTTCGATGGCGCGAAACATACTATCAGCCGCTCGAAAGGTCTGGGGGAAAACGATCCGGACATGATGTGGCTAACTACAATGAACCCTGAGACAAGAAGATTGGTAAAAGTAATCCCAGTCGATGCTATCGCTACAGCTGATGCATTTGAGCTTTTCCAAGGAAACAACCTAGCAGGGAGAAAAGAGTTCATATCAGAAAACGGCCACAAATACGTGGATTTTGCACTCATATCATAGTGTACTTGTGTATCACGGTTTTTTGCGGGGGAACAAACTAAAGACACCATAGTCTTTTCTGATTAATATTAAGATAGGCATGTGGAAGGTAATGGCAAAAAAGATAGATAAAGATAGTAAAACCATAAACAATCCGGACGTGTTGGGTTTGCGAGCTGAGGTTTTTGAACAGCCCATAACCGAAACATTGGAATTCAATTTCATGCCCTATGCAATGAGTGTGATTATGTCGAGAGCAATCCCGGAAATCGACGGGTTCAAGCCTTCCCACAGAAAGCTTCTTTACACCATGTACAAAATGGGATTGCTTTCAGGCGCACGGACGAAATCGGCAAATATCGTTGGCCAGACCATGCGCTTGAATCCCCATGGAGACGGTCCGATATATGAAACCATGGTGCGACTTTCAAAAGGTCATGGAGCGCTACTCACTCCTTTTATAGATTCAAAAGGCAATTTTGGCAAGGTGTACTCAAGAGATATGGCATATGCTGCTTCACGCTATACTGAAGCGAAACTCTCTGCTATTTGCGCGGAAATATTCGGATATATTGATGACGATACAGTTGATTTTGTGGATAACTATGACAGCACAATGAAAGAACCGGTGCTATTGCCGACCTCCTTTCCGAATGTGCTGGTCAGCGCCAACACAGGAATTGCAGTGGGCATGGCAAGCAACGTGTGCGGTTTCAATCTAGCGGAAGTGTGCCTAACAGCAATTGAGTACATTGCCAACCCCAACTGTGACCTAAGCAATACGCTGAAAGCGCCGGATTTTCCGACCGGTGGTGAGCTTATTTACAATGCAGCTGATATCGAATCCATCTACAGCACCGGACGGGGCAGCGTAAAGGTCAGAGCCCGCTGGACGTATCTCAAAGAAGAAAACATGATTGAAATCACTGAGATTCCCTATTCAACGACAATAGAAGCGATTATCGATAAGGTTGCGGAACTAATCAAAACGAACAAAATACGCGATATTTCTGATATGAGAGATGAAACGGATATGTCGGGATTGAAACTGACAATCGACCTGAAAAGGGGCGTAGATCCTGAAAAGCTAATGGCAAGACTATACAAACAAACCACGCTCATGGATAGCTTTTCGTGCAACTTCAATATCCTGATTGCCGGTGTGCCGCGAACAATAGGTGTCAGAGAAATTTTGGAGGAATGGACAGGATGGCGCGCTGAATGCGTAAAAAGGCGGGTATACAGCGAACTTCACAAGAAAAAAGACAGGTTGCACTTAATGCGAGGTCTTGAAAAAATCTTGCTTGATATTGATAAAGCAATAGCTATCATCCGTGCAACGGAGGAAGAGGCAGAAGTCATTCCAAACCTTATGATAGGTTTCGGCATCGATGAAATTCAGGCGGACTATGTAGCAGAGATACGTCTTCGGAACATAAACCGCGCTTTTATAATTAAGCGCATTGATGAAATAGGGGTACTGGAAAAAGAAATTGAGGATCTCGAGATAACCTTTGGCTCAAATAAACGCATTAATGCGATTATTGTTAAAGAACTCAAAGAAATAATCAAGAAATACGGCGAAGAACGCAAAACAAGAATCGTCTATGAAGATGAGATAGAGCTTTTCAGCGAGGAAGAGCATACAGAAGACTATTCTGTCAATGTTTTTTTGTCCAGGGAAGGGTATTTCAAAAAAATAACCCCATTATCGCTGCGAATGGGTGGTGAGCAAAAATACAAAGAGTCAGACGGGGCCTTTTTAAGCTTTGAGTCCCAGAATAAAAACGAATTGCTCATTTTTACCGACAAACAACAGGTATATAAAACACGTCTGCGCGACTTTGAAGATACTAAAGCATCAAATCTAGGTATGTTTTTGCCAACGGAATTGGAGATGGACGAAGGCGAGAATGTAATATATATCCTTGATCCTCTTGACTACTCCGGGCATGTGTTGTTTTTTTTCATAAACGGAAAAGTCGCCAGGGTAGAGCTCTCATCATACCAAACGAAGACAAATAGGAAGAAACTGACAGGAGCGTACTCTGACAAAAGCCCGGTGGCAGCAGTTATTATGCTAAATGATGATATTGAGCTTGCTGTTTTTTCCACAGATGGTCGAGCTGCTGTGTTGAACACATCGTTGCTTACACCAAAGACGACGCGTTCAACTCAAGGTGTTCAACTTATGAGCCTGAAAAAGAACCATTACCTTAAGAATGTTGCGCCTGTTGCCCAAAGCGCTTTAGCAAACCCTGCAAGATACCGGATTCGCACCATTCCCGCAGCGGGTACTGTCCTAAAACCAGAAGATAGAGGGGAAGTGCAGCTTGCAATTCCATTGGAGTAATGGGGTGGAGTGCAGGAATCCATGATTAGGAGATGTATTATTGAAACATAGTGCAATTTGGCTGCTGTCCACCATTCTTTTGATTTTGTGCGGTTGTGCAACAATATTAGAAGATGATATGCGCGCCGAGAGCCTGCACAAAGTAACAACAAACGAGCGGCCACCGGAAGAGCAAGTTGAGATAACGGATTATTCACAGTTGATAACCGCCTTTCTTGAGATGGTGAAACAACATGAGACTGCCGCTGTGCTTGTTGTATATAGATACGATGGGGATGTTCAAACAGATGTGGCAAAAGCTGCTGATGAAATAATGAGAAACGACCCAATTACCATGTATGCAGTGGCGGAAATTGCAGCATCTGTCAACAGAATAGTCTCTATATTCGAAATTGATGTCAGGATCGAATACAAGCGAACGAGAGAACAAGTCGCGTCAATAGTAAATGTATCAACACTCCGATATTTGCGAACTGAGCTTATGAGCATTATGAGCGAGTATCGAGAAGAAGCGGTATTTTTAACATCATTGCGGATAACAGAAGAAGAAATGATTGCTGTTATCAATGATTCTTATTATCAGAACCCGCGCAGCATTGTTATCATGCCAGTCACTGTGATCGAGATATTTTCCACAGATGAAAGCGATATGATAATAGAAATCAGACTCAGCAACATCGAACTACCGAGGGTGCTGCAACAGTACGGTGAGAGCCTAACAAGGTCTGTGCGTCTTAATGCGCTGGCTGCTGAAGGTGAAAACGATGCTGAGATACTATTGTCACTTGCGCAGAATCTCATTGATGCCAGCGACTTTGATGAAGGAACAGCTCGTACAATAAGCGAACATGGGGTACCAAACCTAGCAGCGACGGCGTATAGCGCCTTGGTTCGCGGGACAGCTGTTGGCGAAGGTTTTGCAATGGCTTTCAAAGCTCTTTGCGATGAATTGGGATTCGAATGCCAAATCGTATTGGGACACTTTAACAACATGGTTCATGCATGGAACATCGTTTCTTTGTACGGGAGCTATTACCATGTAGATCTCGCCATGTGTGCTCACAACGGTATTGAGACAGCTTTTATAAAAAACGATGATGATTTCGCAAATTCATATACATGGGATACAGAGAACACAGTTGAGTGCAATGGTTCTTTGACCTTGGATGACATCACGATTCAGCAGATCGTAGCTCTGAGCAGCGAACCCATGCAAGGAGTTTGAGTGAATCAATGTTCAATCTTGGTCAAAATCCCAGTGGATTTTCAATTATGCAAATGTTAGTCGCAGGTTACATTGACATAATCAACTAAGCTGTATTTGTTGTTTTCGTTGGGCAGCTGATGCAGGTACATAAACTATTAACTGAATGTTATGCATTTTGAAGGGAGCGGTTTGCACATGCCGGGTGAACAGAATTATTTTAGGAAACGCTTTTTTGGAGGCTTCAACAAAAACGATGTAATTGACTACATTGAGAAAATGAGCAAAGAACTAAATGAGCTTGAGGATTTATATGAGAAAGCAAAAGCAGAAGCTCATGATTTATCTGATATGAATGCAAAGCTTCGCCTTGATGCCAATATAGCCAAAGAGGAAGCGGAAATCGTGGTAAAGGCACTTGCGGATGACAACGCCACGCTTCGCCAGGATCTTCAAAAACTAAAATTAGAAACTGAAAGCACAGAGAAAGCGCATTCGGATGAATTAGCTCTGCTGCACCGCGAATCTGAGGAAGCAAAAAGGTTGCTCAGAGAGAGCATCAATCGCAAGAACGCTGTATTTGATGCTGTGGGAATGAATCTCACGGAGTTTGAAACTGTAATCAACGAGCTTAATGCGCAAATCAAGGCAAAGACATCAAACGCACTGTCTGAACTCCAAGAAGCAGCAGAGAGCATAGACAAGCTACCCTCAACCCTTACCCATATTATAGAGCGTATGGAACAATTACGCGCAGCATTCAACATGGACAACACCAATTTGACTATAATTAAAGAAGAATAGCAAAATCTACGGAAGAAACTATGTATTGTGTGCAATCTATGAATATGTTATATTAATTACACAGGAGGTGGCAGATAATGCGATTTACTTTCACTGAAAAAAAAGTGCAAATTTCTAATGAACTCAGAGATTACGCAGAGAAAAAGATCAGCAAGCTAGATCGATTCTTTAGATCAGAATCTGAAGCATTTATCACATTCACCATTGAGCGAGGCCGCCACATTGCAGAAGTGACTATAAAGAATAACGGGATGTACCATAGAGTCACTGAAGTGACCAGCGATATGTCAGCGTCCATTGACTCTGCTGTCGCTGCAATCGAACGCCAGATACGAAAACACAAAACGCGCCTTGAAAAGCGTTTGAGAGAAGGTGTTTTTGAGAGGGAAAACGAGCCGTTGATCACTCAAGAAGACCCGGATGATGAAATCGAGGAAGAAATCGATTTTAAAATTGTCCGTACAAAATCATTTCCCATAAAACCTATGACGGCAGAAGAAGCGATTTTGCAGATGAACTTACTGGGACACGAATTTTTCGTGTTTAGGAATCAAGACAGTGAAGATGCCTATTCTGTGGTATATAAGCGAAAACAAGGTGATTATGGGTTAATCGAAACAGAAGACGATGAATGAAGCGCTCATCAAGTTATTATGATACAAACACAAGGCAATCGCATGTGAAAAGCGCTTGCCTTGTTTGCGTTCAGATATTTTTGAGCAGGCTTCGCAACAGGGATTTTGCATAATACCTATCTCGCAACGAATTCATTGAGTTGCATGAACTCAACTGCCAATATGTCAAGGGCACCACCATGAATGCCCATTTTTTCAGTTTGAGTGGTTATGGCTGCAACAACGTCATCGATGCTATGGGAAAACTCGCTCAATATAGCATTATTTATCCCGGCTTTAGCCATATGGACGATTTCGTCTATCTTTCTCTCGATGGCATCGAGAGCTTTTTTCTGCTCATTGTCCAGTATGGGGCTGTTCTCAAGAAAACGACCCATCTTCTCTGTTTCGCTTTTGAAAAAAAAGAGCAATACATTGATTTTTGCTAGTACATTGCTGGATGCCATGCCGCCTATGTCAAAGAGGTTCTTTTCATCATCTTGTCGGAGTACGTTGCGGCAGAAATCAGCTGCATCGAGCAAGCTTTCCAGAAATTGCTGCAAACCATCGAACATAGTCTTAGAATCAGGTCGGCGCATAATGTCGATTTTAGCTGCTATGCCGATTATCCGAAGATTTGAGATAGTATCCTCCAAAAGACTGATAGAAATCTCATCTGAAGCTGCTGACTCCAGCTCATCAACCAATCGTGCAAGTTCGTCTTTGATATAGAATGCATAGTCTTTGATCATTTCATTCGCGTTTTTTCCGGCGCTGATTGCTTGCTCCAGCTTATCGGTGATAGTTTTGCGCATATCTGCAACGATAAGCTTGGTTAATTCATCCATATATACACTTATTTTCGCAGATGAAATCTCGATGGAGACAGCAAGTTCTTTGTATTTTTCGCAATATGGTCTGCTCTGACGAGCGCTCTGGGGAGATTCACGCCCTATCATTGTAAGATTCATGTTCAGACTTGTGACACTAGTTTCGAAAGCTACATTATCCAAAATGCCAAGAATTGCGAAGCGATTGCTAATTTCATCAGGGTTTGATGAGATTGATGTAATACGATCAAGTGTTTTTTTCACAGTGTCCGCCAATGCATCAGTTTCATCAGCCCAGCCTTGCCAAACTGAATCGTGAGCGGGATGGGGATTGACTTTCTCCCTTGCGCTTCTAGCCCAATCTTTAGCACTAACTATGAAAGTGTTTAGCTCCCTCACAATCTCGTCGGTTGCTTTTGAGTATGTCATTGTTTTGTTCTCCTTAATTGCTTTTTGCGATATTGCTGAAAGACCGTAATTACGATATTGAGATGGGGTCACACCCATATATGATTTAAAGCTGCGAGTGAAACCTTCGCGGCTTTCAAAGCCGAAATCCAATGCAATCTCGAGGATTGTCCTATTGGATTCCAGCAATGCGCAGCCTGCAAGCGTCAGCTTGCGTTTTGTTACATATTCCATAACATTTCCACCTATGATATTACGAAAAAGCCGCTGAAAATGGTATTTTGAAACATGTACGCCAGAGGCTAACGCTGCCACAGTAAGCTTTTCTGATATTTGTTTTTCTATATTCTCCAAAGATTGGAGGATTAATTGATCATTGTTCACGGTCTTTCCTCTAGTACCAAGTATACATGAATCCCGGTGCGAATGCGTGACAGGAAGTGCTAATATTATATTTTAGGCGCTGTTTGTGCATTAGTTTGCACTTGCATAACAAAACCCGATTACCAATGTATGGCGAAATCGGGTTTAGTATTATGTAATATGGTGGAAAATGTTTGCTAATGCTACTTTGACAAGAACAAGTAGGTAGCTGTGGGCTATTGAGTTATATTTTTGATCCTATAGATCGTATTTCGTTGAGGAGAGCAGCGACATCGAACCCGCTCGTTGCTGGTTTCGGTTGAGATGCTTCAACGGCAGCAGGTTCTTGAGCAGCCGGTTCCAGAGCAGCCGGTTCCAGAGCAGCCGGTTCTTGAGCAGCCGGTTCTTGAGCAGCTGGTTCCAGAGCAGCCGGTTCTTGAGCAGCCGGTTCCAAAGCGGCAGGTTCTTGTGCAGCCGGATCCAAAGCAACCGGGTCCAGAGCAGCCGGGTCCAAAGCAGTTGGCTCTTGAACGCCCGGTTCCAACGCGGCGGGTTTTTGAGTGGCAGTTACACGAGGCGCTGTTTCTTTAGCGCCAGATGCCTGTGCTGCGGGTTTTGCAGATGCCGCTTGTGTACTACGCTTAGAGCTTTTGGTAGCCGCTTGGGGAGGCGCAGTAAGCTCATCAACGACATTTGCAGGGAGAACATTTGGATTTACCATCAATACGCCGTCGGGTCTATCAATAAATAAAATCTTGTCCCCTTGGTTGATGTCTAGTTTCTTGCGGATTGATATAGGGATGGTGATTTGACCTTTGCTTGTAACCTTCGCCATTTCCATGTTAGTAGAATCCTTTCTTCATGTAATGTATTCCTTACTTTTCATTATAGCAGGTATGCAAAAAAAGTCAATAGGCAATCAATGAAAAAGACATTGCATACTGACTGAAAACACTACTAGTTATCAGTCCAAGCAAGCATAATGAACAATATCGCAGCGTATCCATGAACGGTGATACCATTTCCTTTAATATGTAGATTTTAAACATAATATATGATATCGTATAATATGCGTTGCGTTATGCCCGACATTAAAGATGCTAGGAGACAGCAATTTGAAAAAGAGATTTCAATGGGATATTACATATTTGCAATGGGGAATAACTGCTTTTGCTGTGATACTCTGCGGTATTGTAGTCTATTTTATCTTCGAGAGATGGACAACAACAGCATCGCAGCTTAAGAAGATTACAAACGCATTTTCCCCTGTGGTATATGGGCTTATGTTCGCATATTTACTTGGAAAAATAAAAGCATTCATAGAGCTGAAGCTTGTTTATCCGGTGGTGAACCGTTTCTTTAAAAGAATCTCCGCAAAGAAGAGGATTACTTCCTCTAGAGGCATCAGCATCATCCTTACGATTGGACTAACACTTTTCGTTATTATCGGTGGAGCTATTCACATATTGCCTCAGTTGGTGGGTAGCCTTCAGCTTCTGACGGACTCGATTCCATATTACCATGAAATTGTCAACGAATGGTTGATAAACACCTTTGCTGACAATGCTTCAATCACCCGAGCGTCGATCATTATAGCAGAGAACATTATTGGAAGACTCGCAAATTGGATCGATGTTGCATTGCTTTCAACTGTCGAGAGCGTTACGACAAGCATTATCGAAGGTGCTGTCGCTTTGATGAGACTGGTTTCGAGTATTGCGGTTGGTTTTGTTATCTCCTTGTATATGATGTATAACAAAGAGCTTTTTATCGCTCAAATCAAGAAAACGGTTGTAAGCCTGTTCAGCCCGGAACTTGCTAATTCTTTGATTAAAAGCGGAACGCTCCTTGATAGGAAAGTGGGTAGCTTTATAACCGCTCGACTTATTGACGCTGTGATAATAGGCTTATTGTTCTATTTATTCAATATCGTTGCAAAAATGCCATACCCATTGCTTATTGCAGTCATATGCGGAGTTATGAACATAATTCCGTTTTTTGGACCTTTTATTGGTGGCATACCAAGCGCAGTTTTGATACTATTGATTAACCCGCAAAAAAGCTTGATTTTTGCAGCTTTTGTAGTTATTATCCAGATGCTTGACGCAAGTGTGATTTATCCGAAAATTCAAGGAAATTCATTAGGATTGTCAGGATTTTGGATCATTTCTTCTTTGATGGTTGGTGGCGAATTGTTTGGTTTTCGCGGCATACTACTCGCAGTGCCTGCGGTTGCGTTCCTTTACACCGTATTTCAAGAAATAGTAGCAAACCGGCTGCAACTCAGAGGGTTGCCAGTTGACACGGAGGATTACATGATTTATAAAACTACAAAAGAAGATATTAGATACGACAGCCACTTGTATTGAACGCCTTGAACAAACCGAACACTAGCTAGAATACTGAAATGAATATAGGTATAGAGCGTTGTGCTTACTACACATAAGCAATGAGTAGGTGTCCCGAAAACAGTAGGTCGCTTGCTAATAACAATTGTTGCGCAAAGAGCAAACTTTGCTAACAAACGCTTACGCTATCCCTCCAAACGGTACCCTATGCGGAACGCAGTTATGATACGTTTTTCCCATCCGAGCTTTTTGCGGAGGCGCTTGATATGCGAATCCACTGCACGAGCTGCCCCGATTGATTTGACGCCCCATACATTTTCATAGAGCTTGGTTCTATGCATAGACACGTTTTTGTTTCTTACTAGTTCAACCAACAAACCTAATTCTTTTACAGTCAATTTTATGATCTGCCCATTCTGTACCACTTGACGCGAATCAATGTTTATCGACACATCAGCGAAAGCAAGCAGTTTATCGCGTTTACCGTGTCGCTGCAATACCGCTTCGACACGCGCCAGCAGCTCTCCAATTTCAAAAGGCTTCTCAAGGTAATCGTCCGCATCGAGCTTTAGTCCTTGTGTTCTGTCGTTTGCCGTGCCTTTAGCGGTTAAGAAAATAACAGGTATCTCTAGAGGTATTAAATATTCCAACAATTCATATCCATCGATTTCAGGTAGCGTTATA
>Ga0099364_10014435_pt1 | contig 10512 bp, 5 predicted proteins | sample TergutTh196P3_FD_73070 | JGI IMG/M metagenome (GOLD analysis project Ga0099364, IMG submission 73070) | Microcerotermes parvus P3 segment gut microbial communities from Pointe-Noire, Republic of the Congo - Th196 P3 | ecosystem: Host-associated > Arthropoda: Insects > Digestive system > Gut ...
TGTTTCTGTGATCAGGATAATTTTTCTGCCATCGGAAATTACAATTGGAATACTGCCGGTACTCAGAGCGCTAACCCCTTCCGCTATCCTTATTGTCCGCTCGGCACCGTTAACAGGTGCGTTTTGTATAAGCGCCCTTAGTTCAGCGGTATTGGTTGCTTCATATACGATATTGTTCAGCATCCTGATTTCACCGATGGAGCCGCCGTTTATCTCTGGGTCATGGTGCGCCCAGACTTCGAGGACAGCGATGCTGCCGCCGTTTACCGTCAGGTTGCCGCCTCTGAACTCTATAAGTTCAAAGCTGCCGTTGTTGATTGTTGAAGTGCCGGCATTGGCGAGAAGCGTGTTAATTGTACCGCCGTTTGATATAAAGCTGCTGCCTGCATTAACAGATACCGTTCCTGCAATGACGCCTCCACTTATAGTCAGTTCGCTGTTTGACAGAGTCATGTTCGGCGCAATATGACCGCCGTGGACCTCTATATTGCTATTTGTCACTAATAATGTATGATCCCCGGTTATCTCCCCGCCGTGCATTGTAAAGCTGCCCTGATGCGCTACAGCAAGCCGTAAAACCGAAGACCCGTCGAGCATTACGAACTCACCGCCGCTGACTGTAACGGTACCGTTAATAACCGACACGCTTGATCCTAGTGTTAATTTGCCTCCTTGCGAGACAGTGAACACATCAGCCACGTCCGCCAGCCCGATGATTGCCCGGGTGACTCCTGTTTCCGTTATTAGGGTGATATTCCTTCCGCCCCATACGGCCATCGTGTCGGAGCTTGCATTGAGTTCGCTGAATGTTCCGGCAATGCGGATAACAAGCTCCGTACCGTCTGTGGGCGCGCCCTGTATCGCATCCCTCAGTTCGTCGATGTCCTCAACCTCAAGGATGCCGGACAGGCTCATCATAATGATTTCACCTATGTTAACGCCGAGGATCCAATCGGGGTCGAAGTCTCCCCACACCTCTAATCTCTCTATATAGCCGCCCGTCATCTCTAGGATGCTGTCGCGGAACTCTATCAGGCCGAGTATGTTACCGCCGTTTATGCGGAGAAGCGATGGGTTAATGTATATAGTGGGTGGGTTGCCTTCGCTGTAGGGAACGCCTATAACTGACGTGTCCGACAAGTTTATTGTAAGGGTTCCGGAAGTTGTGACCCTGATAGTTGACTCGCTTCCGCCAGTGATGTTTATGTCGCCCTCAAGTGTAAGCGACCCGCTTTGCACGATAAATACGTGTGGTGATAATGGATCAGCATGAAACTCAGCTACTGTGCCCGGCGCGGTCGCAATGGTTATGTTCTGACCTTTGGACACTGTGATGGGATTTACTATATAGCCGTCAAATGCGCTTAAGGGGTTTTCTTCGTCGTCGATCCAGATTATCACTTCAGAACCGTCTGCCGCAGCGTTAAGGATAGCATCCAGCAGCTCTATAGCATCCGACACTATATACTCATTATCACCAAGGATTTTCACTGACCGCTTCGCTGACATGGTAACGCATATGCATTCCTCGTCTTCCTCGCAGTCCACACATTCACACTCGTCATATTCATCATACTCTTCGCATTCGCAGCCTATGCATAAGCCTATGCAACGAGTTTCGTCTTCGTCCTCGTCATCGTCTAAATCGAACACATTCATGCACGCAGGGCATTCCTCGTCCTCCATGCAAGGCTCACAACCGCACTCATCTAGCCCGCATGGCTCGCATAGTGATGCGCAGCCACCATCTGTTCCGCCACCACCTATTAAAGATGAGGGCTTGCTGCCGGTGCCTGCGTCGTTATCTTCATCGTTTTCGCTATCGCCGTCATCGTTGTCTATGTCGCCATCAACGTCATCGCAATCGTCAGTGCAGCCGGGATCGTCACATCCGGTATTGCTGATTATGCTGTCGTCATTGCCGTCGCTGCTGTCTGTATCGTCCTCAGTGGTTTCGTTGTCGTCGTTTGTGTCATCAGTGTCGTCGTTTGTATCATCAGTGTCGTTGTTATCCCCGCCATCCGTTTGGTTGCCACTGCCTTCGTCAACCGAGCTGCCATCGTTATACAACGAGGTCGGGTTTGCAACTTCGCCCATGTCGAAGCGTGAAGTGTAATCGTCACTTGTCTCGGGTGTTTGATTAGCAATATATGTATTGTCCATGTTACCGGAATTGTCATAGTTATCGTCAAGCAATCCCTCAGCAGCAGCTATACACATTGGCAGCAGCATGGTTATCGTCAATATAAAACAAATTGTTCTAATCAGTTTTGGCATTGTTTTTCAACGCTCCTTGTAGGTAGTGTTAACAATGGGTATGTGCCAGAATCCGCATAAACAATAATGCATCTTAGCTCACGCGGGTTGCGCTACGGTTGCAAAATAAACAAGTTTTCAAGATTTACAAAAAGAATTTTTCCGTAACCTCGATTTGAGCAGGTTTTCTTTGTTGCAAATCGTAATATGTCAGAATGGCTCAGCGATTAACTCGGCAAGATAAAGGCTATTCTGTCACCGCTCACGCTGCTGAAACCACAGCCGCTGAATATAAACCATTCATACTGCTGCAACTCGCCGGTCATATCAAGAAACCTTCCCGCAAGTTCGGTTATGTTAATTGCGCCCAACTGCGCCCCCGTCTCTATGTCTGCGACCAGCAAGTTACCATGAAACGTATATCCGTAGGCAAGGACTATAGCCTCGCCGTTTGCCGGCGAATACAGCGACACGATTACGCAGTCGCCTTCATATATAGCCTGCATTACCGATGCGAGGTCGGTCAGCCTGTTGTGATTTCGTTCAAAACGCGAATCCGGCAAGTAAAGGGACTCAGGGACCTTGATGTCAGCGACGATGGCATCCCGCCTTGTGCGCCCCTCAATATCCATCACTGCCATATTCCTGCTTGTAAGCGGCCCCTGCCCCCTGCTTGGCAATATAAATGAAAGAAAATCGCCAAACCAATTTCCTATATGAAATTTGCTTCCAAACAGCGTCAGCTCGTTTGTCATCTCCAGAGGCCTGTCAAAAACCTTAATTGTAGTATCGCCTCCGTCTAATCTGTAATACCCCTGACTGTTTTGCTGCATTGGGACGTGATATCCGTTGATAAGGGCATAAGGCACCTCATTTTCAGGGAACTGCGCCCATCCTTTGAAGTTACATATCCTGTATCCGTCGACCGTCCGAACGACACCGCTCCTTACGCGGGATGCATAATCGTCCGCCCATAAGACCACGTTGTGTATTTTTATGGGCGTGTTAACTGCCCTGCCGGCGGCCTCGTCGCGGTCCCTGATAATATTTTCAACGCTCAGCACCGTGCCGTTATTTGTGATTCTTGGATTGGTCTCGATTATGAACAGCTCGGCATAGTCGGTTATGCCATCGCCATCGCTGTCTATGCTGTAAGGGTTTGTCCCGTAACGCGCTTCCAGCTCGTTTGATAACCCGTCGCCGTCAAAGTCACCGTCGGGGTTGTTTGACAAAACAGCGTGCGCCGTAACGAGCGCGGAAACGTCGGGCGCTACCGCCCTTGATACCATATCCCGGACATCTGTGTCTGGATTGAACAGCGGGGGGATATATATTGCGGCAGCAAGTAGCGCAGTAATTACAAAGATAAATATCCACTTTCCGGATATGGCTCTTTTGCGTTTCTTTTTCTTTTTCTTCTTTATCTTATCAACGCCAAGCGAGTATTCCGGTATTTCCGGCTCAGGCATGGCAGTTTGTTCTTGCTGTACCCTGCGCATTCTTTCGTCAAGCAGTCCCACTGTGGCATCTCTCCTTTCGTAGGGTTTTGCACAACTAATATGTCAGAATTGAAATCAAAATTTTGAGACTTGCATTTATTTTGCTTTCACCTTTCCATATATAGCAAAAAAGGGCGTTGCCGCCCTCAGTTGCTAGTCCGCCAATAAGCGTTCTTTTAATTTGGAATTCCGAATCACCGGCCTGACCGTGTTTGCGGCCATTGCCAGCGTTTTAGCATCTCCGACTATCACTAGGTTTTCCTGCGCCCTCGACACAGCCGTATATAGCAGGTTGCGGTACGCCATAATGTAATGCTCGGAATTACAGACGACCACAGTGGCCTTGTACTCGCTGCCTTGCGACTTATGGACGGTTATGGCATATGCGAGGACAAGCTTTGACGCTTCCCTTTTAGCGTAAGGCACGTCGCGCCCGTCGTCAAAGGCGACTGTCAGCTCATCGTCCTCAATGCAAATGCTTTTAACAAAGCCTGTATCGCCATTGAACACGCCCCTGCTGTAGTCGTTTTCCGTCTGCATCACGCGGTCTCCTATGCGAAAATCTTTATACTGGTTTATTTTTATCTCCTTAATGCCGCTTCCATACGTCAAAGGGTTTACGATGTCCCTTATCTCGGTATTGACCCCTTCGACGCCGGTGCTGCTCCTTGTTCGCATCGGCCCTATGTAAACGACGTTTTCCTTGCCGAACATCTCTTTTAGCCGAATATACTCCGCAATGGATTTTTCACGTATGTCCTCTTTTTCCGCAGGCACCCATTTAAACGTCTCATCGCATTCGTATGCGATTGGTCCGGCACCCCTGTTGATCTTGTTTGCGTTGATCCCAATCTTGCCGGACTGCCTATGCGAAACGTCAAGCACCACCGACGGAACTACAGGCGACTGGACTATGTCTCTGAAAAAATTGCCCGGCCCGATGGGCGGAAGCTGGTCTATGTCCCCTATAAGGACAAGCCTTGCACCCGAGCCGACTGCCCGAAGCAGCGACTTTGCCAAGTTGATGTCAGGCATCGAAGCCTCGTCGACTATGACTAAGCCTGAGTCGAGAGGGTTATCCTCGTCGTAATTAAAGCTCATGCGGCCCTCATCCTCGCTAAAGGAGTAACCTAGCCCCCTATGAATGGTACTGGCCGGATAGCTTGTAACTTCCTCCATTCGCTTAGCGGCTTTACCGGTTGGCGCCAGTAAAACAGCCTCGTTAAAGCTCCTGCGCTTCCTTGTGTGAATGTCCCACGCTGTTAATATTGTGTTTATCACAGTCGTCTTACCTGTGCCCGGGCCTCCCGTTATTACGGAAACCCCGTTGCTTAGCGCCGAGCTCACGGCTTCCCTTTGTTTAACCTCAAGGGTGTGCCCTGTGGCTTTTTCAACTTGCTCTATAGCTTCTTCAATACATCTGTCCCCAACCTTGTCTGCGAGCGGGGTAGACAGCAGCCTTTTTATATGACGGCAAACTTCAGTTTCCGCATCATACAGGTGCTTTAGGTAAATTTCGCCCATGCCCTCGATAACGAGCTCGCCTTCGTCCCTGTTTCTGATGATTTCAGCCGCTATTGCATTGGGGTCGGTTTCCCCTATAAGCTCCGTGACATGAGCTTCAAGAATCTCCGCAAACATGTAACAATGCCCGGCGCCTCCGGTGTATGCCGCCTCGTGCAACACATGCAGTATGCATGCGTTGATCCTTCTTGGATCATCATCTGCCATGCCGGAAGCTCTTGCAATTGTATCAGCTTTCTTAAAACCTATGCCGTCAAGGTCCTTGATTAGGCGGTACGGATCCTCTTTGATCTTCTGAACGGCCTTGGCCCCGTAAAGCTTGTGTATCCGCCTTATCTGAAACTCTGTAATCTCAGGCTTGAGCAAGCTTATTAGCTCTGACATCGACTGGTTTTCCCTGTGGGCTTGCTGGATCAAGTAAACTTTATGAAGCGTTATGCCCTTGACTGAAGTAAGCTTTTCTGGCTCGTTTTCAATGATCTCAAGCGTCCTGTCTCCGAACTTAGCGTATATCCGCTTTGCTACGGCAGGGCCGACGCCTTTGATAAAGCCGCTCGACAGGTACGCTATGACGCTTTCCCTGCCGCTCATCTCCTTTTCGGATGTTTCCGTTACTTTAAATTGCAGCCCGTACTTCGGGTCGTTGTAATACTCGCCGGTCAGCCTCAGCGACGCACCTACAGAGGGTGACGGTATGCTCCCCGCCGCCCTTATATGCGAGTTGCCTTTGCCCTTAAGGAGGATTGACGACCAATCCCCGCTTGAGTAGTACACCTTGGATACGGCCCCTTCTATCGTTTCCATTGTCTCCCCTTTCCTGCGGGAAAGGCCGGGGCTGTTAAGCCCTCAGCCTCCCTATCAGATTTGAATGCCTCTTAATGGCATCATTCTTTGATACTGCGTAATCTATACTGCCCTTCGACGCAATCAGCACCACTTTGCTTTTGGCGCGTGTTATAGCAGTATATAGTAAGTTTCGCTGTAGCATGACTCTCGGGCTTGACGGCATTATAACGATTGCTGTATCGTACTCGCTCCCCTGCGACTTATGCACGGTGGTCGAATACGACAGCGAAACGTCGTCAAGCAATTCTTCCTTGAGTTCAATTTCCATGTCCTCAACTTTTATGATAAGAGAAACATCCGTCACCGCAATGACTGTGCCGACGTCTCCGTTAAAATAGCCGACATCGTAGTTGTTCCTCATAAGCATCACCTTGTCGTTGACGCGGTACATGCTGCTTCCGTATCTCAGACCGCTTCCATCGTTGTTTATGGATTTCTGCAAGACCCCATTTAGGTAGCTGACATTAGTCGTGCTTCCGGGAGTTTTCTTCCTTGCAGGGCATAAGGCTTGGCAGCTGAACACTTCACCTTTGATGTAGTTTTCAAGAAACTTCTCATTGACATTGTTTGCAATTTTGTCGTCGTCTATGGTGATGATCTCAAAATCCGGGCCGCTGACAAGGTTGCTGTGCCCGTCGCTTATCTTCATTGCGTTTTTAATGATAAGGGATTCTTCCGCTTGCCTATGTATCTTAGTCAATGAAACAACCGGCACCGTGCCGCTGTAAATAAGGTTATGCAGCACATTCCCTGCGCCGACGGCGGGGAGCTGGTTGATGTCCCCTATTATAAGCACCGTAGTGCCCGGCTTAATCGCCGCAAACAGCTTCTCAGACAATTCGATATCCAGCATTGAGGACTCGTCAAGCACCAGCATATCAGCCTGAATCGGGTCGTCGGCGTTTTTATGGACCAGCACGTCGTTAAACGGCCTAAACTCAAGCAAGCGATGAATCGTGACCGCTTCCCTGCCGGTGGCTTCCTTCATGCGCTGTGAAGCCCTTCCGGTCGGCGCTGCCAGTTTGATCATATGATCGGGGTGCAGCATTTCGTATGCCGCAAGCAGCCCCTTTACGAGCGTTGTTTTCCCTGTTCCCGGGCCTCCGGTGATTACACAAACCCCTCCGTCTTTATAGAGGGAGAAAGCATCCCTCTGCTGGGGGGCGTAAGTTACCCCGCAGACCTTTTCAGCATACGCGTACAGCTCTTCAACGTCGTAGTCTGTCTTTCTGCCTTTCTCGATCAGCCGCTTTATGTAGCGCGCCGTGTTCAGCTCCGCATACCAAAGGTGGCGTAGATAGCAGCAGTTCCTCTCGCGGATAAGCGGGCCTTTTGACCCTTTCTGAAACGAGACGTCCACGAGCATTGCCGTGACGCTGTCCGCAAACGTGCCGTTGCCCCGGTCAAGCTTTCTCCTGCACTTGGCCATAAGCTCGTTGTACGGCAGGAACGTATGCCCTTTACCGGCTGCTTCCGAAAGCGTTATCCTGACCGCGGCCTCGACTCTGACGCCTTCGGATGGGTAAATACCCTCGTTTTGGGCTATCTCGTCGCACAGGCTAAAGGATAACCCGGCTATGGAGCCTGCCGTGTAAGGGTCTTTCCTAAAACGCTCAAGGGATTCCTCTCCGTATGCCTTGAAGATCTTCATGGTAGCGACATAGCTCGTGCCCTCGTACTTAGACAGCACCTCCCACAGCTTCCTTTGCTGTGAGGTTTCTCTTACATGCTTTGCTATCTCCTCCGCTTTCTGAGGGGTTATCCCTTTGATGCCCATCAGCCTTTCGACTGCGTCCGGGGAGCATTCAATTTCAAAGTAGATGTTCTCGCCGAACTCTTCCGCAATTCGCTCAGCGGTTACGCTGCCCACTCCCGGTATGGTTTGAAGGTATTCCACTATCGAGCGGATATCGTTTGTGACTTCCTCTACAGACGTACATTCAAGATGAATGCCGAACTTCGTCTCTTTCCATGTGCCTGACGCTTTCATCAGCAACCCGGGGACGGTGCGAAGTATATACCCCTTGCACGTGTGGGTCTGTGTGCCACTTCTAAGCTCGAAGACGGTAAACCCGCTTTGGTGATCCCTCATCTTTGTTTTTACTAACCTTCCTGTTACCGTTGTAATTTCTCGGTTTTCCAAATCTGCATTTCTCCTTTCGTCTGATATTAAATCTCTGTCCAGAGTATGTCAGATTCGGCTGTTCCGTAAGGTTAACCGTCCTGTGATGCGCTTTCTGTATCTGCGTCTTCTTCGTCCGCGTCTGTTGGGGCGCTTGCGTTAATGACATCCTTAATGGACGGAAACCCGGGGGCTTGGTGCTGCCTTTGCTGGTTTGGGTCGCTTTTCACGAGCTCTAAGGTTATTGGCGGCAAAATGCCTGCAAGATGTATAGCCATCCGCTCTATCTCAGCTTCCCCGTCTTCCGATATAGCTGCGCTTAGCGCCTGGTCTGTCAGCCTCATCAGCTTGTGAGGCTGTATCTCCAGCCCGGTCGTGTATTGTGAAAGCATCCTGTTGGTGTAGTCGTAACGCGCCCTGTCGCGTGCCCTGTCGGCAACGAGAGGGAATGAAAGCGCGTCAAGGTCGATCCGCGGCATCTGCGCCGACAGGCCTGCGGTCATCCCAGTCTGGCTCACATTGTCCCCGTAAAGCCCTTTTAGCTCCTCCCACTTTTTTGATTCAGGCGTCTCCACCCTGTCAAGGCCCGACGCGAACCTGTCATCGTAAACGAGGCTATAGTTTATGAGAGCGCCTGACTTCGATGAACTCTCAAAAGCGCTGATAAGCTCTGCGTTTTTTGCATAAAGGATTAGGTATGTGTCTTTACCGTCAGTCAACACGGCGACCGATGCCTTGAGGTTATATTCGGTGTCAAAGCCAAGCCCGGATCTTGTTATGCGCTCTTGCAAGCTGTTTTCGGCAGCGGACAATATTGGGATGGCGGGCCGTGGAATCAGCCCCAGCGTCGCATCGTCCACCATGTCCGTTATCTCTGCTGACAGCATTCTATGGTATTCCGCGTTTGTTGCTTCTTGTATAGCCTGCCTTGCTTCTTTCAAAACAGTTTCCAGCCGCACAAGGCTTGCGCCCTTAATTTTATATCCTCGTATCTCTATCACAGTGTAGCCCGCCTTTCTGTTAATACCCGAAACGGCTGCTGCCGACGGGTGTGCTTCGTTTTTAATATGTCAGAATTGCAAAGCAAATCCAGCGACATTTCAAAATTGCGCAAAAATGCAAAAAACGTCAATTAAGACGCTTATGATAACAATTTCGGCGTTGTAGTCCTTGTATCGCTTGAATTCTCTGATTGCTTTTTTAATTAGCTAAGTGATATATTTAATTGTTTATAGGTAAGTAAGTTTTACTTGACAAACCCTTGTATTTGCAGTATAATGCGTAAAAGGGCTTAATACGCGCCGAGACAAAATACATAAAGGCGTTCGGCTCTGTTCAAAAAAGAAAGGAGGTTCGGTTATGTTAGATCGCCCGTCGCAGTTGGCAAATGCGGTGCTGGTATTCATGCTGGACAACCGTGGGATACGCGACCCACTTAACGCGTATAACGCATTCGTTCTGCAAGACCAACGGGATTTCGGCATGAGCCGTGAGGAAAAAGGAAAGCGCGCATTGGAAATAATAAGGCACTGCCTCGAAAAGTCCGTCGAAGACCTGATGGTGATCAGGGATATAGAGGAAGAGTTCGGGACCTTGTATTATTATGGGCCAACCGGCAGCGAACAAGCGGCGCAGGGCGCCAGCTAAACTTTTGGATTACCGAGTAGGATGACAAATGGCGCTGCGGTGGCCTGCATTTTTTTATATATGCAAACGGCAGTGTATTTAAGTTAGATTGTTTTTACATACTAAAAACCAAGGGGTGCTTTAATATGAAAAAAAACAATTACATGCCGCGCAGCTTGGACGTGGACCAAGAAAAGATAGCGGAGCTCGTTAAAGTTTATCAAGCCGGGGTGGACTGGGGACTGGTGCATCGGCAGGCAGTTGAAAGGCTCAATAATAAATTCGAGGAGAAGCTGATCAACGCAAAAATATCAAACAGCTCCGAAAAAAGCTTAAGCGCGATTAAAAAAAGATGGGAAGAGACGCTTTCCAACGAACCCACGCTATTAAAACTCAAAGCGATGGCTGATGCGAAACCGAAGCCATCACGCGCAGACGAAGCCAAGTCGAAAGAAGCCGCAGGCGAGCTGGTTATGATGAACGAAAAGCTTGTAATATACATCATCCGAAAGCATTTTAGCACTTATGTCGGTTCAGATCACTATGACGACATGGTTAACGAGGGGATGATGGGGCTGTTTCAAAGCCTGATGTCATACGACCCAAAGAGAAGTTCTTTCTCTACGTATGCAAGATATT
>Ga0099364_10014436_pt1 | contig 10512 bp, 16 predicted proteins | sample TergutTh196P3_FD_73070 | JGI IMG/M metagenome (GOLD analysis project Ga0099364, IMG submission 73070) | Microcerotermes parvus P3 segment gut microbial communities from Pointe-Noire, Republic of the Congo - Th196 P3 | ecosystem: Host-associated > Arthropoda: Insects > Digestive system > Gut ...
TCCAACATAGCCAAAACCGCCGCCCTTGCCGCTTCCCCTGCCGCCTGTTCAATCGCTTCAAGAGCCGCTTCCGAAATTTCGTCAATCAGCAATTCGACTTCTAAATCGCTCCAAAATTTCATCTCGTTTTCGGATAAAATCATCGGCTGCTCCGTCTGCTGCTGTGCGGACATCGGGCATGGTTTCAAAAAACTCAACAAAATCACGATTGAGATAATCCTCCCGCATTTCTTGAATTTCAATCTGTCTTTCCGCATATTCGATTAACTCCTTATTCTTTTGACGGTTAAAAATCATTCCAACCGCAAAGCTAAAAACTATAGCGGCTAACACAAAACCCGCTATAAACCCTTTTCCAAAATCCGTAAAACTATTAAAAAACTTTCTTTTCAATGTTCTTTCCATTTTGAAACCACCTTTAACCCCATAATGCCAAACAGCACAATGACCAAAACACAAAACCAAATCCAGTCTTTAATATGCCCCTTTACAAGTAGCCATGTAGCAATCAAAAGACAAAGAGGCTTAAAACCAATCAATTTAGACGGCAGGGCAACAATCCGCTTTCCCAAAATAGAAAACAACTCCTTAAATGTATGTTCCCAAGACGGCTTATCAGAAATAATAATCCCGTCAGCTTCATTCAATTTTCTTTCTGTATCACTCATTGCTTGTTCCCAATCTCAAAATAACGGCTAAACTCCGTATCAAGCCCATAAACCGTTTTTCCTTCACTTGCCAGCCTTGCCAACGCTTCACGATTTAACCCTCTAACAGCAACCTCATAACCGTTATTTTGATACCAGTTTGAAACATCAGAAATTCGCCTAACTTTTGCATAAGGTTCTTGTGAATTCAAAATAACTCCGTCTTCTACAAACCCAGCAATATGCGTAGCAGTTCCAGCGGCAACCATACGATCACCATGTTTTTGGTTTTTCTTAGTAATGTAAAAAACCGCCCTGATAGTATTCGCCCTGGGATTTACCTCTGTAAAAATCCTTTTATAAAGATCATCAGCCGTAGTCCTTATCAAAAGACCAGTAGCCGCAAACAAAGCCATACACACAGCCCCCGAACAGTCAGACCTTTCAGGATTTTCAGCACCCCACCCATAAGGTGATCCGAATTGCAATAAAAGAAAATATACAAACCTGTCATGTTCCGTCATTTTCTCAAACTGCCTTTTCTCATTTTCCATTAAGTTATTCCACTTAATCATTACCTACCCCCGTTCTTAATAAAATTAACAATAATCGACACTAACAGCGCCGCCGAAGCAATAATCACGCTTAACACAGATGTTCGTTCTTTACTTCTTTCGCTTTCCTTCTTTTCAAGTTTTTCAACACGCCCGATGACATGAGTTTTGAATTCCCGCATTTCGCCCCTTAATTCCCTCATTTCACCTAATGTTTCGACAATCAACTGCCTGTCTTGATTAGTCATAGAATTACCCCCATAATTTCTTTTATTCATCACTGGTATTTACCCCCTGTTCACTAATTTTGAAAGAAGCAACAAACGCCTTATCACGCTTATATCTGAAAGAAAAAGCATTAATAACACCTGCTACCTGCTCCGCTCCGAAGGTGCGATTACTAACTGCTACCAGAACCCTCGCTCCAACACGAGCATTAAAAACCGCCCGATGTGTTTTAACAGTAAACTCCCTCTTGTTCTGAATACGCTCTGCCAATTCACGAATAACCCAATCCTCATATTGAGGCTTTCCGTCTATTTCATATTCAGAAAAATAAGACCCTGTAACATTAAGGGCAACAGTACCAAAATTATTTACACCTTCGGTATCACGCACAAAACAAGAACGGTTCAAATCAAGAACAATAGGCTTTCCAAAAATTGAAGCGTTATACAAATCGCCGTCAGCTTCTTTGTGTAGTTGTAAGATAGCCCTGTCATGGTTGGTAGTAACATCGTATTGGGAATAAGAAAAACCACCACCGTCAAATTCAAGACGATTTTCCGCTTCTTCCTGCGTATCTATTTCATCAGCAAAAACAACATTTCTTTCCTTGCCGTTATCATCAATAACACGGTATCGCCCTTCATAATTTCCTTTCTCAATTTCACGAATAAGCGGAAACTTAAAAAGATAATGGGCTTGCAAAAAGTCATCATAAAAAACAGGCGGATCGTCATACCGCCAAATCTCCTGTTTTTCCAACGCAACAGGAATATTAATTTTTAGCCTTACAGTATTTCGATACAATTCCGCACGGTCGATTTTTCGTAAATAAAATATATTTTCACCAGTAAATGTATACGCAATTTCATTGTCAGCTATCGCCTCTATCTGATAAGGAGAATGTGCAAACACTAAAGGCTTTTCAGGCGCACATTCCAAATGGCAGCGATACGCAGTCGCAAGACTGGAAAGCTCTGCCCAAATATTACGCCGTAACCTAATATATGGAAGCGTTACAGGAATAGTAGAGCAGTCAATATCAGAAACCGCTAGACCCGCTCTTTGAGCTATCCCATGAACAAGCGATTTTTCCGGCTTTGTCTTATCGCATACAACCGAATAAGTAAAAATCACAGGATAATTCCAATCCCTTGCTTCATCAGATTTCCGCAGTTTAAAAGATAAATCCTGCAGCCCAATCCGCACATACCGTTTACGACCCGAACCTTTTATATCTTGTACGCCCTTGTCATCAATATAAAAAACAAACCTTTGAAAATAGGGCAGCCCATCACCCATAGAAAAAGATACTTTTACTTGCGAACCCGAACCCGCATTAAAAAAAGAATATGCCCCATGCTGATTTTCAAGTAAAATTTCCCCTCTTGATGAAACACCGCCAGCCGCTTCTTTAAGACAATAAAAATTCGCTTCGACAATATCCTGTTCAAATACACTTTCAAAATGTCCGTTTAGTTCAACTTCGATTTTCAACCGGACAGACTTATCAGCGGCGTTAATGGCTTCTTGAAGGGCATTATCTATCTCATAGAATTTCATGTTATAATCCCTCCGATGATGTGTAAACATCAGCAGAAACCGAACCTGTAATATAATATCTAAGAGGCCCAATAACTGAACTGTCAGCATTTATATTAGTTTCGTCAGAAACTAAAACCAGTCTTTCTACCGTTATGCGAAAAGAACCAAAAAACCGATATTCGTATTTATCCCGCAGTAGATCAACTTCAACTATCATTTCTTCGATAATGTTCGGTATGTCGGAGCTGCGCTCCAATGAACGCTTAATCCATAATTCAGTTTTAATGCCACCCTCTTTTTTAGATATAATCGTAACGCCGTATATATTTTTGTAATCCTTGCCGTTTATCCTGTACTTAACGCAATCTCCGCTAAATCGCTCTCCTGTTTCTTTCGGTGTTGTATCAGCGTATGGGTAAAGCACTGGCAGTCTTTCCCCGCAAATATCAATTTTTAACTTTACCGCTTCATCACGCATAAACCTTATTTCAAAACCCTTCACCCGGCAATCTTCAAAATGCTTGCGTTCTCCGTTCCTGTCCTGAATTAAATCAAAGCAATCAGTATCTTCCAGCGGAAGCAAATCAAGATTGTAACTGTATAGATTTCTTGTTTCAGAAACAAACACAGGAAGCCCTGCCGACCCAAAAGCAAGATAGAGTAGCAGCGGAGCAGTACCAATAGTTAATGGAGTAACCACGCACCCTGTAACACCGCATTTTTTCAGTATCGCACCGCAAGTACCATCACCCTCAATAGATGCTTCCTCTTGCAGTAATGACACCGCTTCCCTAATAGTTTCTTCCGAATATGGAACATCAAACTCCCTGTGTTCAGTTTTAATAACTATTGAACAATCGCTGCCTTGAACTTTCATTTTATCATTCCTTCTACCGTTACACGCAATGTAACAACTAATCCCCAACTTTCCCCGCAATGTAGCTTTTTAGGTGGTATATATTTCTTGTTGGTAACAACCGCCCTGTCAACAACACCGCCCAAAGTAGGATCATCAAAAAAAGCCCTGCCAACAGCCCCCGAATAAGCGTAACAATGTAATTCGCTTTCTGGAGTATCTACCAAAGAAAAGGTAATTGTTAATGAATAAGCCTCCAGCCGTATAATCCGTTCTTTTTCGCTCTGTTCACAAGATGAAAATGAAATAACCGGACTTACAGTAGCACCACCAGCATAATCAGAAAATTCAATCAACGGCACATGACATTCCAATTCACCCAACAATTCATTAACCCGCCCTGTCAAAAGTTTACGGACAGCCATAATTATCTGTCGCTCAACAAAATCTTTCATACAAAAATCTCCCCTCTATTCTCTGTTCCCTGTTCTCTGTTCTCTGCTAAATCGTTTTCCTTCTATACGGTTCCAAAAGTGTTTTAACATTCTCAGGCATAGACATTTCAAAATGCTGACCTTCCCTGCCTTTACCCTTTACATTCCCTGTAAAGCCAATATGCCGCCCCCTGTATCTGTTCAAGTTCCATGCCGCCAACTCAAAGCAAGCGGAAGCAAGATCGGCAGGGATTTTTCCTTGTTGATAACCGGACAAATAAACTACTTTTAATGTTTGAATACTTCGCAATCTTTTCAGGGCAGGAGAAAAAGACAAGGCAAACGGTAAATCAATATCAGTTCCGCAATCAGGTATAACCTGATAAAATTCCGGCTCTATAAATTCAGAAGGTGAAATTGGAAATAAGGCATATACCGCTGAAACCTTAGAAACTGGATATTCACGCAACGGCAGTACCAAATCCCCATAGAAATTAATATATTCAAATTGGTTTTTTCTCAGTAACTGCCTTTTACAGTATTGCTCTATGGTTAAAGTAGCCGTAACAAGGCAAAAACGGCATATTCTATCTTCCCTGTCGTCAACGCCTAAAAGAGCCTTAAAATCTTCCAGAGGAATTAGGGTATGCAACGCCTTTTTTTCCGTTTTCATATTTAAAAGATAAGCGTTCTATAACGGCAAGTAATTAGGTAAAAAGCGTTATTTTTAATTGAAAAGTGGGAAACAACCCCCTTGCGAAAGCTGCGGATAATCAAGTATAATCACCGTAAGGAGACAGATATGATCCAAGCGCAGACAATGACTTTAGATGAAAAACTAGCGACTATAAACCAAGCTTTTTCATTAAAAGAAGCCGGAGACAGTGAGGCTTATAACCGCCTTATGAAAACAGTCCCCCTTCCGCCTTATCTTGCAAAAATTGCCAAAGAAAAAATAAGTTTGGACTTTCTTCTTAGCCTAGGGTGGAATTTATCGGAAGTAGAGGCAGAATTTGGACCAGCGTGGCTTAATAATTAACATTTATAATGCTGTAGTAGCTATTGATTCTGGCAGAAAGGGTTTTGCCACAAGAGGAAAAGAGCAAGAGGGGCGTTTATCTTACGAGAACGGAATAGCAGAAGCCCTTACAGCTTTTAAAGAAGCCCAAGCAACTGCCAATCCGCAAGCTATGATTCTCGCCGAATATACCTTTATTACCCAAGAGCTTGAACTGTGTCCCAAAACAGACAAGAACGCAATTAACAGCCTAACCAAAGCAATTCAACTTTTTGATGATGCTTTCCTTGCTCTACAGGTCGTAGAAAACAGCGTTTTTTATAAAGAAGCAGAAAAAACTCATCCGCACACCAACGAATACCGTATCAAAGGTTATCCAAAAGACTCTTATCACATTGCGTGTAATTCACATAAGGTTAGAATAAAAAACTTTCTTAGTACTCCCGGCATAGACCCAATAGAAAAAGATTTACTCCAACAACGCCAAGCAAATTTATCTACAGCACAAAACGCTTATGTCGAAAAACAAAAAAAAGCACTGGACGAATGACAATAAAAAAAAGGTGTTCTACTCATTACCCCATCTAGCAAGCCCAATCTCTAAAATCATTCTAGCCATTTCGATAATAACCTCGTACAAAGCAAATGCCGTCTCACGCAGTATTGCTCTATTGTCAATTTGGAGGCAAGGTTTTAAAGTTTCCTGTCAGTTGATTTTTTCAACCAAAATCAACTATAACTCCATTGATTTAGTATTACTTATTACCGAAAATAAACGAAATATGTTTATTCATCATTAGTTTTTTTGAGAGTAAAGAACAAGGGGCAAAGATAGTATCTTGAAGGGGACTATTCTCTTGCAAATTGCGCCTTGCTCTCTTTTATTATGAGAATTTTAGTATATATGTTAGATGTAATATATTTAAGCAGCAGTTGACAAAACTATAAAGAATATATAGAATAGAGTAATAGGCGTGTATAATATTTTACACACAATAACAACGAAAGGAAGTCTTTTATGAATGAAGAAGAAATAAAAACCATATCATTTCCTGTTGAATGAACATACGGAGGATTTAGTGAAACTTGGTACACTTTGCTATATAGAGAATAATAACCAATATTTAATGCTTCACAGAACAAAAAAAGAATCTGATATGCACAGAGATCTGTATGTCGGCTTAGGTGGAAAATTTGAAGCAGGCGAATCTCCTGAAGATTGTGTTATTAGAGAAATTTTTGAAGAAAGTGGATTAAAAATAAAAAATCCTAAATTAAGAGGGATTTTGACATTTCCAAAAGATTTTAATCAAGAGGATTGGTATGTTTTCTTGTTTACTGCCACAGATTTTTCAGGGGAAATTAAATTATGTGATGAAGGTGAGTTGGTCTGGGTGGACAAAGACAAACTAGACGATTTACCAATGCATGAAGGCGACCGTTATTTTCTAAAGTGGATACAAGAAAAAAAGGGAATTTTCTCTGTAAAATATATTTATGACAATGGAGTTTTAAAAGATTATGAATTTAATCTATATTAAAGCATAAATAATATTATAATTAAGACAAAATTATTTTGTCAGAAAACTTGGTTAATAGGAGTATAATATGGCAGATATTTCAATTGAATTTGCAGAACTTGTTGAGACAAGAGCAGATGATTTATTAGGTACAATATTTAGTAAACTGGATAAGTCAATGGTTGCAAAATCATTAAAAACAATCGATCCAAAAGTATCGGAAAAAATATTTATGAATTTATCTGAAGAAGAATCAAATGAAATTAAAAATAGAATGTCAGGTATTATTCCGATTGATGAAGTCGAAGCAGCACAAAGACAGATTATTGAAATAATAAATAAGAAAAATATATCTTAAAGGAGATTATTATGGAATTCATTGCCAGTGGCGGACAAAATGAAAATTAGGTACTTGTTCATTCTTTGCATATCACTTATTGTAATTTTTGGTTGTACAAAACATTCAAAAGGCAAATTATCTGATAACACTATTGGAGGAGAAAATATGGATGATCAAGTATTTATCGAAAGGCAAATTTCCTACATGGATGAAATAATCAAAATGCATGATACGATAAAGGATATTCATATATCTTTAGAAAAACTTTATCCAATAACTGTTATAAATAATGGCTATTTTTTCATTTTTGATATAAACGAATTCGGTAATAAATATGAATTCAAGTTAAAAGTAGAAACGCCAATGCCTATTTCCGGGGAAATTTTGGCAGCCTTTCCCCTTGATTTCTATGATACAAAACCGTCAGCGGCTATTTCAAACAGAATACTTGAAAATCAAGACAATTATGTATTTATATTTCATGAATTTGTCCACTGCTTCCAAATGGAAAATGGAGAATTTGACATTAGGAAGGAATTGTTGATTGAAAAACAGGAAATGGCAAAGAATAATTACAGTTGGGAGTTGAATTTTCCGTTTCCATTTAGAAGCGAACATTTTTTGAATAAGACAATTGAGTTGTCAGACTTCATTAAAAATGGAGATTATGAAAATGTAGTAAAATATCATATAGATATGAAATCGTATTTTGGTGAAACAGAATTTGAATATATGATATGGCAGGAATGGAAAGAAGGATTTGCAAGATATATAGAAAATTTAATCAGAAACAGAATTGGATTACAACCGAATGAAAATATATTGCAACCGCCCTTTGACAGAGTACATTTCTATGAAATTGGGAGTAAATATATAGAAATGCTAACAAGCAGACATGGCGAACTGGAAATTGTAGAATTATTTAATAGAATGAAACTGAACAGTGAATAAAATTGAGCCTGAGCCTAGAGCCTATCAGAATTTCATTTATGCAAAATATTATTCAACAATTCCTTTGAATTATACGCTTCTTTTATCTGGTCAACCAGTTTATCATAAAATAATTGAGCATATTCTTTATGCTTGTATGCCTGTTCTTTTGCTTCATCTGTATAGAAATTTTCATATAATTTTTTTAATTTTCGGTTATATTCTTTCAAAAATGTTTCTTCATCATTTTTTTGTTCGCCAAAACATATTTCGCCATTTTTTATTGCATATATGTTATATCCTACATGCCCTTCATACATTAATGTTCTGGCAATTCCTAAACAGCCTATAACATCTAATTTGTCAGAGTCAAATAATATTTTTGCTTCAACTGTTTCTGGAATATTATCTCCTCTAAATCTATGAGAGGAAATACATTTATTTACATGATCTGCTTCCTTTTCAGACCAACCATTTTTCAATAAAAGCTCTTTAGCCATTATTCCGCCAACTTCTGCATGGCAAACATTTGGATCCTTAAACTGTTTATCCCTTCCAATATCATGCAATAAACATGATGCAATTAATACATCATAATTTATATTTTCAATTCTTTTTGAGGCAATATGTAATGATTGATATAGCACTCTATAAATATGCTCTGGATCATGGGCAGAGTCTTTCATACAAGAAAACATATAATATTCTATTTTTTCATATAATGTTTTATCCATAAAACCTCCTGCATAAAAAAATCAATAATGTAGATTCACATTATCACCCAAAAAGTAAAATAACAGTTGGTGTAATAACATGCAATACAATATCTGCTGAAAAATGAGCTATTATTGCAGATTCTAAGCCCTTTTTCCAATAAAGCCGTCCGAATATTATTCCCCCAATGCCGTTTAATAAAATAGCACGAAATACAACTAATCCGGTTAAAGGAACAATTTGTGCCGTTGCCGGTAAATGCCCTATTCCAAAAAGAATAGCCGATAAAATAATAGCTATCCATATTCCCCAATTTGTAGGGTTTCCGTCTTTCGTCTTTTTAATCTTAAAAGTGATCCACACAATCAAGGAAACCACAAATAATCTTAACAACACTTCTTCTGCAATACCGCCATAAAATGACGCAAGAAAACCTTTCCAGACTGCCGGTGCAGCTTCTGATGAACTTAATTCGGGGATCCAATGGTTGAACGGTAGGCTGAATAAAATAATTAATACACCGGCTAAAACACCCCAAGAAATAGAAGGCAGTAAAATTGCTTTAAGCTCTTTGTTTTTGCTTTCTCCTCTCAAAGCCCCCTGTAATATTGGTAGTCCCATTCCAATCTGCTTAGATAAAAGCAGCCCTATAAATATTACCACTGTAAACATGATAAGACTTTGTACTGCTGCAATAAGCCGAACAAAAGCTGTAGTTTCAACCTCATTTGAAGAAAGCTCAAGCGTATAAGGCAACACAAGCAATGACGCTACAACGCAAGAAGCAAGCAAAATAAAAAACAGTTTCCAATTAATCAGGTTTTTCACAAAACCTCCTTTTGTGTACTTTTCTTGTAAAGAGAATAAGAATAAAGAATTGGCACCGTGAGTATCAGAGCCATAATCGAAAGAAATAATATTATCGAAAAATGGTTTTCCAAAGGCAGAAAGGCAAGTATTATGAACATAACTCCGCCTATCATTAAAAAATATCCGCCTATTCTGTGTGTTTTATTCCAGTTTTCACTGTCGTTTAATGTCCATGAAAATCTAAAACCGACTAAGTAGTTCTGTTTACATTTTGGCAAATAGTTGCCGATAAAAATAAACATTACGCCAAGCAAAGTAAAAGCAATTAAAATAATTGGCAGATTAATCCCCATATTCGTAAACAATATAATCGGTACTATAACAAGTGCGAGAACCGGAACAAGCCATTGCACAAATATAATCATTTTTGCTGATATATTTTTTCGCTTGGAATCACAGTTAATGAGTAATACTACAACAATGTTAAGCACAGCAAAGAAAATAGGTATACCAAATGCGGCGGCAGCCTTTGGAGCAAACCAATTCGGGTTTCCATCAAAAGACCATTGCATTGCAATATTTTCCGGCAAATCGTTATAAACCGCCATCGCCAGAATTATCGGCAAAAGACAGATTATTGATGTAAGTATCAAAATGAAAGCGTTACTTTTCATTTTTTCCCCCTTTAAATTGAGCTAGCCAGAGCATTGCTTCTTCAAAAACAGATATGTTTAGCTCATAAATAATAAAATTTTTGTGTCTTGTTTCAAAAACAAGGCCTGCCTTTTTTAACTGTGATAAATGATAAGAGATTGTTGCGCCTGTCATATCAAAATGCTCTCCAATAGCCCCTGCTGCCATACTGCCCTCTTTCAGCATGATAAGAATTTCACGCCTAACCGGGTCTGATAAAGCCTTA
>Ga0099364_10014437_pt1 | contig 10512 bp, 9 predicted proteins | sample TergutTh196P3_FD_73070 | JGI IMG/M metagenome (GOLD analysis project Ga0099364, IMG submission 73070) | Microcerotermes parvus P3 segment gut microbial communities from Pointe-Noire, Republic of the Congo - Th196 P3 | ecosystem: Host-associated > Arthropoda: Insects > Digestive system > Gut ...
TATAGCTGTCAAGAAGCACTACGGGTTTGTCCGCCTCAAGAAGCCTCGCAAAAAACCCGTCGTCAAAAAGGCCTGTAAGCACTACCCCGTCAAGGTTCCAGTTGTTGAACAACGAAAATAATTCTTCTTCGTCGGCTACGGTGCGTACCATCATGTAGTACCCCCGCTCCTGCAGTTTCCTCTCAATCCCCCCAAGAAGCGCGCTGTGAAAAGGATCCTGAAAAAAGCTGATTTCCCGGGAACGTATAAGGTGGTTAATTACCCCTATTATCCGGGAAGATTTGTTAACAAGGGCGCGGGCGGATAAATTGGGGGTGTAATTATAGTCCCGGATTATTGTATTGATCCGGTCAACTGTTTCCTGCGCTACCCGCCGCCGTCTTCCGTGGATCACATTTGATACAGTGGTCACGCTAACCCCTGCTTTGCGGGCAATATCCTTTATTGTTGACACTTCTTTTCCGCCATATATCTATAATGCCATTCATGGCGAAGATAGGCAAGCTGTACCGGAGATGAATTAAAATCTGAGCCTGAGCCTCGCACTACAAAGAAAATTCATCTTCCCGCTTGAAAACACTTCGTTATCAAGAGGTATCTGTGCCATAATGTTTAATAATGCCCCCTGAAAAAGATTATGGTTTACAGAGATGATCGGGGTAATTGAAAAATCGTCAAAGCATATCATCAATGCTGCGTTCATGGATGTAAAGTCGTTAAACCGATAAGTTGCGCCTGCGTATAAATAATGATTGTTTAGAAATTCCAGTGCTGTTGAAGATTTTTCACCATTGTAAAGATATTCTGCAAGAACTATTAAATCTCCTCCCAAAAAGGAATAATCAAAACCCGCGCTGAAAGACAAACCATCCAAGAGCGAACCGCCGCTCTGAGCCGGGTTGAACGTGTAAAGAACATCCATTACAAAACCAACTTCGATATCCGCTTTTAAAGAAAAACCCGCACGGTGAATTCCCTGCGAGGATCCTGTCTGCGGCATTTCGTAGGTATACAACGCCTGAAGACTTGCCGTACTCCAGTGCTGATCAAGAGAGAGTCCGGCAATTAAGCCTTCGCCGCCATTTGCAAAAGGATTACGCGGCGATGCTGCAAAAGTTTGCAGCTTTAAATCATCATTCGGGTACCAGATAAGCAAAGCTCCAAGTATTCCGCGGGGGCGGGCGTCCGGTTTTAAGGGATTTCTTGGATTGAGAAAATCCGATGGTCCCCAAATCTGACCGTAACCAAAAGGCAAGCGGAACAAGCCGCCGTCAAAGTCTGTGTGTTCGCCGCGAAGCCGGAAGTAAAGCCGCTCAAGCTCAATCCCGGAGATAAAGTTTTCGCCGGAAAAAAAAGCTGTCTGTGGAATTAGAGGAGGCTCACTAACAGGCGAAATACCTGCCATTAACGCAGCATTCTTCGCATAATCCCCTGATGCGGCGATTAAGTTGAATGCGCCGTAAACCACAGCATCACTTCTGAGCCGCGATTGAAAACGAATGTTGGCGTATTCTTCAAGCCCAAAAGAAAAGCCGGTTGAATCTCCTGTACCAAGCAGCATAGAGACAGTGGAGTCCAATGTTCCCGAGACAGTGATTTGCGCAAACACTCCGCCGCTTGCAACAAAAACAAACAATAAACTCACGAATAAAAATCTTTTCATAAATATACTCCTTTATTTTTTCACACAAAGGCACAGAGGCACAAAGCTTTTGTTCGATATCTTTTCCTATAAATACGCTTTATGTTTCTTATGTTTTAAAAAATAAGTTTTCAAACAACAACTTTGTGCCTCTGCGCCTTTGTGTGATAACCTTTTCCTACAAACTCTACGCCTCCGTGTGAAATACTATCCCAAAAATCTATCTTTCCAGATTTCTCATAGTAAAGATAGAATCCGCTATCGGTCTGTTTAAGATTACGTTTCTCATAACAAAGGTTGTTCTTGAATCCCTGCGCATCAAGTCGCGCATTTCACCGCGTACGGGAAAGCGAATTCCGTCAATAACCTGAACTTCAAGCAAAGTGTATTCTTTTACCTTTACGCCGGAAAGCGCGAAAAGTTCATAGCGTAAAAGATCGCCGTATTCTTTGTCGATCCACAATTTTCGTGTCGGGTAACTTTCCGTTCTGTTAATCGCTGTTAGCTGAAGCACCCATGCGTCGCGGCCGTTTATAATTTCCGAGCCTGCAAGAACAGGAGTGTAACGTGAGGATAAAGGTGCATTGTCCAGTGTATCTTCGTAAGACATGTCAGAGCCCATCATGGATTCTCTTAACATGTGGCCGGAAATCAATATAACTTCTTCTGTGTCCGGTGAGTAGACATAAAGTCTTCCGTCCCTCTTTAAGTACCTTGTGCCATAATCTTCGCGGTTGGTAAATTCGATAAAGCTGAATTCATTTCCCCTTGCCCATGCCTGCATGGTTTTCACATAACGGCGTCCCTGATACTCGATAATTATATCGCCTTCGTATTGAATTGTTGTGTAAACTTCATTTTCATCAACACGGCGCAGTAACTCCACCGGATTCGGAGTCTGGGAAAATGCGGTAGCTGCAATAATTACCAGCAATACAACCAAAAATAACCTCTTATTCATATAATCCTCCAATTTTCTCACCTTCTTAAAGCCTCAACGGGCTCTACTTTTGCACTTTTTAACGCGGGTATCAGTGTAAAAAGCGAAGCAATTACAACACCCATTACCCATGCTCTTATAAGTATGTATGGTTCAAACACAAAGAATAAGGCGTTTGACATCGGCATTTCGCTGAATGTATTGCCGTAGAGATCTCCCATCCGTATCGGGAAAAACGATCCTATGCCTGTGATAAGAGCGCCCCATATTACTCCGATAGTCGCTCCAAGGATGGCAAGAATGACAGATTCAAAGAAAAATACTGCAACAATTTCCCTTCGCGTCATTCCAAGACAGCCCATCATTCCAATTTCCTTAATTCGCTCATGAATGATCATTACAACTGTATTTATAATAAGGAAGCTTGCAACAATCAGGAAAATCAGGAACAGCATTGTGTATATCGGCCAGATCATCTGCATAACTGCAACCCAGAAGTTGTCATTCCATTCTGTAACAATGCTGTCATCACCTAACATGTTCTGCACTCTTGCGGTAATTGCGCCGCTCATTTTATCGCTTTCGGCATAAATTACCAAAGACTGGGTTCCTTCTTCCAGATTTAAAAGGCGCTGCAGGCGTTCAATATCCATTACAATGTAGTTTTCATCAAATTTGATGTAATCAAAACTGTAGATTCCGGTAATTACGGGAGAAAGAAATTTTTCGGAAAATTGCGCGGATATTGTTTTAAAAGTTATTCTGTCTCCGACCGTTAACCCCGCTTTTCTTGCAAAGACCATGCCTACAGCACATTCGTTTGCTCCGGGTGCAGGCCAGCGACCTTCGAGCAGACCGTCATCGCGGCTTGTCATATTAAAATTGTTAAGCGCCATTTCTTCTTCAATATTAATTCCCCATAATACAGCATGCTTGATTGTACTTTCATGCAATGTCGCCATTGTGGTAATCCTTGGAAGGACAGCGCGTACTCCCGGGATTGTACCAATGGAAGCAGCAAGTTCACGCCAGCTTCTTCCGTCAGCGACAGGGTACTGCACGGGCATATATTCACTTTCCGCTTCATAATCCTTTGAAACTACCCTTACATGCCCAAGCTCAAAAATCTGTACAACATCATTTATACTGTTGGTCATTCCGTCAATCAATGACGAATACATAACAATAAAAAACACTGCAATTCCGACTGCGCAAAGACAGAAAAGCGTGCGTCTTTTGTTACGCCAAATGTTACGGTAAGCGATTGTGAGCAGCATCGCTGTCCCGCCCTTCTTTCCGTTAACTGTTTTATTTTCGTTATTCATAATATCTCCTACTCAAACCGCAAGCTTTCTGTTATCTGCATTTTCAGAGCTTTTCGTATCGGGAAAAATGCAATGCAGGATGAAAGTAATGTTGCAATAATACCGGTGCCGATTATTACAGGAATGTTCCATACACTGCGGAAAATTCCGGTTGTACGGAACCCGATGCCGCCCTCCAAAATCTCTGCCATTGCGATAAAGTCAAAACCGTACTTTACAACAGGATAATTAATAATACATCCAAGAATTATCCCAAGTATTGAACCGATGAACCCAAGAAAACCTGTTTCGAGCATATATGTAATTGTCATTTGCCCGTTGGTCATTCCCATCGCCCTCATCATCCCGATTTCTCTTGTCCTTTCCAGAATTGCGAGCAAAATTGTGTTGGAAATTCCAAGGAAGGAAAGAAGAAGAAGAAAGAAAATCATCACCTGAGGGGCTCCTGTTTGAACTGCTTCATAACCAAGATATTCTGCCATGTATTCATCCCATGTGCGAATGCCAAGATCATCGGGAAGCTGCCTGCCCATTGACTGAAGACCGCTTTGCAGAGCGGCTGTGATTGCAGCTGAACTTTCGCTTGCGCCGGGAAGCCTTGTATCGGGAACGCCTCTTTCCCTTATGATGAGTTCGGTAACTGCGCCAAAGAGCATCATGCCTGTTTCGTCCTGTAATGCGCTAAGAGGAATGTAGGCAGTGTTGCCGTTTGGAAGCGGCGCGGGGCAGTTTATTACACCTGACACGACTACATCCAGAATTTGGTAAATATTTGCAACATTCCCGCGCTCGTCTTTAACATCTATTGTTGTAGTTATGCGCACATTGTTGCGGCCTGCCACTGCAAGTAAATCCCAATAACGGTCAAGATCCGCTTTTGATGCATCCCTGTTAAGAATCATCCTTTCGTTACCCGCAACAATTTCTTCCTGCACGGCAAAAATTCCTGTTGCAGGTATAACTAAGCTGTAAAGTGAGCGGATAAAATTTGCATCGCTCTGGTTATTCGCCGTTACGGCAATTAACTCTTCAAGCTCCTGCCGGAACGGCCGCGTGGGTATTCCTACTTTTAATTTTTCGGCAGCTACAGTTCCAAGAGCGATTTCGAACCTGCCGTCTTCCGGGTAACGTCCGAAATCCACGTATGGCACATAACGGAACACTTCTCGTTCGCCAACAGGATCGACCGCATAAATCATAATCGGCGCAGACCCTGATGTTGAAATTAATGTGCCTGCAAATGTATAACGCGGCGTACTTACATAGCCTTCGCGTGACAATACTTCGCGGTAGATTTCCCAATTCATGAAGGTTTCATACGAAGGCATTTCATCCCTTTTTTCAAAATATTCATTGGTTTGCAGCAATGCCGCTCCCATTTCAAAATTGACGATATTTCTTCGCGATTCAATCGCCATTCCGCCAAGCCAACTGCTTACAAAAATGTAAACAGCAACGCTTACCATGATTGCGGCGCAGGTAAGGATTGTCTTTGTTTTATGCCGGGCAAGATTGCGCATAGCAATCTTTTTTAATTCCCAAATGCCAAGAATTGACATTACACCCCTCCTTTGCGCTCATCACTTTCAATTTGCCCGTCACGGATGCGAATCAATCTCCGCGCATAATCCATGACCATGTGATCATGTGTGGAAAAAATGAATGTTGTCCCTTCTGTCTTGTTTAACTGGAGCATGAGTTCTAAGATTTCGCGGCCGATAGTTGAATCGAGGTTTGCAGTCGGCTCGTCTGCAAGAATCAGCGCAGGTTTTTTTACAAGTGCGCGGGCGATTGCAACCCTCTGCTGCTGCCCTCCGGACATTTCCTTTGGACGGCGTTTTTCCATTCCGTCAAGACCCACATCTTTTAAAACTTTTGCAGTGCGTTCTTTAATTTCTTTTCTGTTAACGCCCATTAGGGTAAGCGGGAAAGAAATATTTTCTTCCACCGAAAGCACCGGAATCAGGTTGTATGCCTGAAAGATAAAGCCAATGCTCTGCCGCCTTAAGACGGCAAGTTCGTTACGCGACATTTTTCCCGTGTCGGCTCCGCTTACAACCATGGAGCCGCTTGTTAAAATGTCAAGACAGCCCGCAAGATGAAGGAAAGTTGACTTGCCGCTCCCCGAAGGGCCTGCAATTGCGGAAAATTCCCCGCTCTCGAATTCCAGATTCACTCCCCGCAGGGCATGAACCGTCTGATCATTTAATCCGTAGTCTTTTACTACATTTTCTGCTTTTACTACCGTCATGATTTTTACTCCTTCTTCATTCTATTAATTTCGTTTAAAGCCTTAAGGCCGAATATATCTTTTGTTTCAAGTTCTTCCGAAATTGAATTCGGAACAAGCATCATTGAATTGCCTGCTTTTAATCCTTCATTCAATATGGTAAGAATCTTGAGCTTCATCGCGCCTTCGTTTTGCGCATAAATTGAAATTGCTTCTTCGAGTTTTTTGGCGATTTCAATTTCCGCTTCAGCAAGAAGAACCCTGCCCTTCTTTTCCCTTTCAGCCTGAGCGATGCGCGAAAGAGAATCCTGAAGCGGCTCAGGGATTTGGATGTCAGTTATCTCAATATATTGAACCGTTATACCCCACTCGGTTGTCTGCCTTTCAACTTCTTCCTGAATCTGCTTTTCAATTAAATCGCCGCGCGCAAGAAACGTGGTTAAATCATTTTTAGAAATTACATTACGCAGGGCGGCCTTGGATGCAAGCGCGACAGCTTCAATATAATCTTCAACTTCAAGAGCTGCCTTTTGCGGATCCCAGACAAGCCAGAAACAAAACGCGTCTACATTCACCGTAACAGAATCCCCGGTAAGAGTTTCCTGAGCATAAAAATCCAGAACGCGAATTCTTATGTCGATGATGCGGTGTACATGATCGAGTAACGGAAAGAGGAAATACATTCCCGGCCCCTTGACTTTGTGAAATTTACCAAGCCGCAGCACGACAACCCGTTCCCATTCATAAGCCTTGCGGAGGCAGAAAACAAAAATAAAAGCCGCAAGAATTACCGCGCTTAGAATTCCTGTCTGCAAAGCATCCGCCTGCTGTGGAATCGGGATAAAGGTAAAAATCAATGCTGCGGCGATCATCAATAAGATGAGGCGTATCAGCGCAAGAGTATAGTCCGGCTTGCGGCTGCGCTGCGCTTGTTTTGCTATCGGACGAAGACTTGCCGATGCAGTATTTTCTGTTTTAATTTTCAACATATATTCTCCTTATTCTTCCTTGTATGATGCAATTAAAGCGGATAACTCACGCTTTTCAACTCCAAGATCATGCATATCGTTTATAAACCTGCCAAGAACCTCGCGAATTTTACGGTTCAGGCTGTCATCTTCCATAACGGGCTTTTTGTCGGCAATGTAGGTTCCGCTTCCCACCTGAGTCGCAAGGATGCCGCGGATTTCAAGCTCGCCGTAAGCCTTTGCAATGGTGTTTGGATTTGTCTTTAAATCGACCGCAAGAGTACGAATCGTCGGAAGCCGGTCGCCGGGCTGCATCCGCCCTGACAGAATTGCATACTCTATCTGCTGGATGACCTGCCGGTAAATCGGCGCTCCATTTCCTGTGTCCAGAGAAAAGTTGATAGTCCCATTTAAACCGGTTTTCGATCTAATTGACATTGTACTATTCATCTAGTACAATCATATATGTACTAGTACAATATGTCAAGTGTTTTTAAATAAATATTTTGAAAAAAGATCAAATATTTTTTGTTGACATAATTGTAAAAAATGTAATAGAATTTTAGGACGGTCGTAAAAACCAATTGAATTAAGGAGCCTTTATTATGGAAGAAAAAAAAGTTTCTGGATTTAAGAGCCATCTGCCGAACATCGTATCTTGCATCCGCATTTTTGGCGCGTTTACTCTGCCTTTTTTAATGTGGCAAAGTTGGGAAAAAGAAGTTACCCTGCCTTTTATTAACAGAACTTTTTCAAATGTCCCTGTTGTCTGGGTTATTGTCTATCTATTCCTGATTATCACCGACAAGATCGACGGAACTCTTGCGCGTAAGCTAAATGTTAAAAGCGAACTTGGCGCAAATCTTGATGTCCTTGGCGATACTATCGTGCTTGTTATGGGGGCAACGCTTTGCTTCGTCCGGTTTGTCCGCGGCAATCTTGAAACATGGCAGTTCTATCTTTATCTTGGGATAATGGTGCTGGCTGTTTGTAACAGGTTTTTTACATTTATGGCTGCGAAGATTTTCCACGGCAAGGGAAATATGGTTCACTCTTATTATCAGAAGTTTTTTACCGTCTGCTGTTTTATAGCCGTATTCTTCTGGGCGTTTTTACGCACAATTCCCGAATTTTCCATTTACTTCCTGTATGCAGTAAGTATTTACGCCACAATTGACGAGTGTGTGTACTGCGCCCGCACAGCAGAGTACAATGTAAATTTTAAAGGGCACGGGTTTGAGAAGTACAGGAAACGCGAGCGTGCAAAAAGTTAGTCATCTGGGGAACATGGGTAAAATTCGTTAAAAATTGGACATGAAGAAAGCGGAACCCGAGCCATATACCGTGACCTGTACTTTAACATTTTACCCCATATCTGTATGCTGAATTGCTTTAATTACTTTTTCAAATTCAAGTGTAAGATTTTTTGCTATTGTCGAAAGTTCCCTGCCAACTCTGCTGACTTCAACGAATGAAGTGTTTTGTTCCCTGATATGGTCTGAAGTACTTTCAGCAGCCTTTTCCGTAATGTTTATCACATTCATTAGTTCTTTTACAGATTCAGATATTTCATTTACGAATGTTAAAAGTTCGGCTATTGTGTTTGTTCCGGCTTCTATGTCTTTTTCGGTAACGGCAAAAGATGTATTAACCTCTTTGATTAGATCGTTAATATCCTTTACCGTAGCGTTTATCGACTGGGCTGATTCATTGGAATTTTTAGACAATTCCCTGATACCGTCAGCTACAACCTTAAACCCTCTGCCAGATTCCCCTGCATGGGCGGCTTCGATAGAGGCGTTTATTGACAGCAAATTGGTTTTCGAGGATATTTCCTGTATCATTTTAATAAATTCAATAATCGCTTCGGATTTTTCCCTTAACGATGATATTTTATCCACAGAAAATTTCATGGAATCGTTAATGTTGTTTATATTGGTTTGCACATTGCCTATATATTTACTGCTGTCATCGGCTTTTCTGCTTACGGTAAAGCCTGTCTCTACCCCGATTTTTATGTCGGCAAGCGATTCTGCGGATTTGTCGCTTACTTTTCTGGAAACGGTGTTTACTTGTTCCATTGCGGAACCGAGATGATCTGATGCGGCATCTATTTTTTTTATAATTTCCGTGATTGAGTTCATGGTATTTTGTACCACCGTATTATCTTTTACAATTTCAACTGCACCTATAGTATTCCCGTCTTCGTCATATACTCCAGCGTTTGATACGAGGCAGTGAACGGTATCCCCGTTTTTATGGTATACGTCAACCGCTACATCCCTTAAAAACTGTTTGGTTTGAACACAGCGCTGAGTCGGGCATTCAGCTACAGGAGGGCAGACGCAAGCCCTGAACATATCATAACATTTCTTTTTTTTGGCTTCGTCTCCGGAAAAACCGGTAAGTTTGGCTATCGCGGGCGGCCAAAGAATAATGTTATAATCCATATCCCTTACATAATACGGATCCGGCATAGCTGATTGTATTCCTTCAAGTTGTGCCATCCTGAGTTCACTAGCTTTTAATCTGCTCTTTAAGTTCTCAAGTTCAGACTGGAGGGGGTTTTCCACTAGAGTCACTTTTTCTGATGATTTAAACATAAAAACCTCATTTTAATTTACTTCGTACCTTAATATTATACACATTTCTCCTTTTTATTCAATAAGTAAGTATATTTTAGGGCATGGCTTTATACAATTTTATTATTCACCATTCAGGTTTAAATGTGCTATTATTACAGTAAATTATTCGATTGAATTTTACGAGTTCATGGTCAATAATAATATCATTAACACTAGCAGTTTCTCCAATGTATGCCGGCAGTACAAACAACAACTCCCTCAGTTCTGATGAGATTTGGGCAATTCTAAGGGAAGTAGGCAGAAAACAAGATGAAACTGCTCGTCAGCTTGGAGAATTTACCAAATGTTTGGTAAAGTTGTAGAATAAATAATCGTCCCTAACCTCTGTGAAAAGTTCATAGACTTTGGACTGGTTTTTCCAAAAGCTAATTCTGGTACTCGTGCTTCTGATTATACAAATAATATACATTTCGAATATAATGCTTTAAAATGACGATAAAGCCATGTTAGTTGAGGTAAAAACTAAACTTTTAATGAAGCACGTTAAACGCCTTGAAAAAGGTTGATTTGTCTAAACGCCTTGAGCGTTTAGACAAATTGGGTGGTGACAGGCACCAATTCTTGCGCCATCGATAACAGCATCCATAACCTGCTTGGAAGGCTGAATACTCTTCCTAAATCAGTAAAATGACTGAAATTCGAGCCTATCTTAAAAATTGTGTAAATGACCAAAACATGGTAGAAATACCAGAGGAGAGAAAATGGTCATGGCACGAAAGAAAGAGAAGAAGGAAAAAGATATTATCGACCAACTGCTTGATA
>Ga0099364_10014438_pt1 | contig 10512 bp, 6 predicted proteins | sample TergutTh196P3_FD_73070 | JGI IMG/M metagenome (GOLD analysis project Ga0099364, IMG submission 73070) | Microcerotermes parvus P3 segment gut microbial communities from Pointe-Noire, Republic of the Congo - Th196 P3 | ecosystem: Host-associated > Arthropoda: Insects > Digestive system > Gut ...
TTTTACAATAATGTCGTTCTACAGCGCAGTGGGTGGATGGACGCTTGAGTATGTAGTACGTTCGGTAACAAATACCCTGTCGGGAGACCACAACGAGATGTTCAATAGCTTTGTAGCCGGAACATACATACCTGTTTTTTATCAATTTGTGTTTCTTGCCCTTTCGTTAGGAGTAGTCATTTTTGGCGTCAGCAAAGGAATAGAAAAAAGTACAAAAATTCTTATGCCGGCGCTGTTTGTGTTGCTCATAGTATTGTGTATACGTTCGCTAACCTTGCCGGGGGCATACGAAGGTCTGATATTCGTTTTAAAACCTGATTTCTCGAACGTTAACGGTAATTCAATATTAGACGCCTTAGGACAAGCTTTTTTTTCGCTCAGTATAGGTATGGGATGTATGATTACCTACGGCTCGTACATCAAACGCAAAGAAGATTTGACCTACACGGCAAACGTCATTGTTCTTGCAAGTATAGTTGTAGCCGTTCTGGCAAGCATAGTAATATTTCCGGCGGCAGCTGCGCTAAATATAGAGGTAGATGCAGCAGGACCAGGATTAGTTTTCAAAATATTGCCCGGAATGTTTGAACAAATGCCCGGAGGCATAATTTTTGCAGCCCTCTTTTTTATACTGTTAAGCATAGCAGCGTTAACATCGGCGATTTCATTATTTGAAGTGGTAGTAACTTTCTGCGTAGAAGAAATGAAAATACGCAGAGGAGTAGCAACAGCGTTGGCAGCGGTGTCGATGTTTTCGTTAGGAATACTTTGTTCGCTATCGTTAGGCATAATGCCGCAAATAGGCTTGTTCGGATTAAATTTTTTCGACCTGATGGACTTCATTTCTGCAAATATATTTCTACCATTGGGTGGTCTTTTCATTGCAATATACATGGGCTGGATCCTTAAAAAACGCATCACAGTAAAGGAACTGACAAGCGACGGTTCAGTAAAATTCTCCGCATTGCGCGTTTTCTACTTCCTGATAAAATATGTGGTGCCTGTTGCTATATTGATAGTGTTCATTTCGGGGTTTTTAAGAATTTGATTATATATTCGATATCACCAACATCTACGAGATATTGCTTGTTATGTATTTCGGGTCATTCCTACAACCACGGTGAGCGGGCAACGTAAGTCCGTGATTTTATTTTTGCCTAATTAAGTTCTTATTTTTATTTTATAATCTAAAACTATAAAACTATAAAACTACATACCTGCATCTCTCTCGAAAAAAAATGAAAAAAATTTGAAAATATTTTTTGCACAACTCAAAAATATTTTGTAATTTTGCGTTTTGATTTTAATATGACATAGTATGCAAACAGTACAGTTAAAATATGATATAATATCGTGGATTACAGGAGTTAACGACCACAAGTTAATCCAAAAACTTTATGCGTGGATAGAACAGCAAAAAGTAGAGGAAATATCTGTTGAAGGAGTACTTGCGCCAAAAGGCAAGATAGGTTTGACAGACGGATATGGCATGTGGGCAGACGATGCGCCTTTTGACGAAAACAATTATAGAGACAAATTATGGACATTACCTTTAAAAAAGATTATTTGCAAGAATTGTACCTGACAGGTAAAAAAAATGGAGTTGCCAATAATATGATAGCCAATAATTTAGAGCCTTATTGTCCTACCCACCCGGGAGAGGTGTTGAAGGATGAAATTGAATACCGCGGCATTTCGCAAAAAAAACTTGCCGCCGCAATGGAAGTGCCCTATACATTGGTAAACGATGTATTGAACGCTAAAAGACCGTTGAACGCAGAGTTGGCATTGCTTATTGAAGCAACGCTTGACCTGCCGGCAGAGCCGCTGTTAAAAATGCAAACACGCTACAATATGATTGTAGCGAAGCGTAATAGTAAATTTGTAGATAAACTGAAAAATATACGCAAAATAGCAGCGATATTTTGAGAATGAAAAATTTTAAAATCCTTAATAATTAATAACATAATGCCAATGACAAAACAAAAAGCGTAAAACAAATATAAACAGAGAGTTAAAGTAGCAGTTTGCTATCAGAAACGGCAGTCCGTTAGGATTAACTTCGTTGAGCTCGCACTTTGTGCTTCGGTTGCATCCCTCCCGAAAAAAAAGAAAATATTTTGAAAATATTTTTTGCACAACTCAAAAATATTTTGTAATTTTGCGCTGAATAATTTTTAGTAAAAATGAGAAGTGGAACCAACATATCAACCCGCCTCAAATCAAAGGCTGTTAATGCAAAAGCCAAAAATTTGAGCGTGTACATAAACTTGAGGACCGATTTCGGTTTCAAACGCGTTTTCAGGATTAAGAAGGTGATGCTCAAGTTCTTAAACGCGATTTTGAACATTGAGGGAGGCATTACCGACTTGACGTATATTGATACTGAAGTATTGGGGCTTTCCAAGGAAGACCGAAAAGCAGTATGCGACGTGATTTGTGTGACCGGAAACGGCGAGCATATCATTGTTGAGATGCAGTCTATAGGGCAGGAGTTCTTCAAGGAAAGAACACGATTGTACATGGCTATGCTCATTCATCAGCATGCAATTAAGGGAAGGGCAAAAGACGGGGAATATTGGAATTTCAAGCTACCTCCAGTGTACGTAATAAGTTTCGCAAATTTCTACTTGGACAAGAAAGAGGAAGAAGAAGCAAAAGCGAGGGCAAAGGCAAAAAAAGTTTCAGGCAAAGAAGCCCAAGAAACAAAAATTGATGAAAAATACGTCTCATACATCAAGTACATGGACGTGGAAACCAGCAAAATTTTTATCGAAAACGAGACATTGGTGTACATTGAATTGCCAAAATTCTCTAAAAAATTAGACGAGGTAAAAACCGTTATCGAGCAGTGGGTCTATCTCGTCAAAAACATGCATCGGTTGAAAAAAATACCGAAAAAATTCACAGACGAAATTTTTGAAACAGTCTTTGAAGTAGCTAAATTAGCCAATATGGATAAAAAAGATGTATATAAATATTTTAAAAGCCTAAACGATATGAATTTAGTAAGAAACGAAATCAATAGCATGAAAAATACTATTGCGACCCTAAAAAGCAATAATACAGCCCTGCAAAGCAATAATACTGCCCTGCAAAATGAAAACGCTGAATTGCGGCGAAGATTAGGCATAAACTAAAAAAGTTTATGCCATACAGTAAAACAACCTTAAAAACATAATGCCAATGACAAAATAAAAAGCGTAAAACAAACATAAACAGAAAGTTAAGGTAGCGATTGCTACTGTTCTTGGTAATTCATTTCCACAACTCGATTTTTCGGGTTTCAAGTTCAAGAACGGGTAAGTAAACGTCGCACGTGCGGCGTGGAAAACTTGTTAGAACTTGTAGGCGTGGAAACCTGAATTACCGAGCAAGAAAATTAATTTCCACGCTTTTTTGATTTTTGACAGACATGATAAGATAATGTACAATTCAATTCAACCAAATGATTTTTTTAAAACAATGACAATGAACATTATAAACATTTTGACCGTCTTGGGCGCGTTACGCCCAAGACGTAGCGATAATCGGTAATCTGCAAAAACTATAAAATTCCTCTAAAAAAGTGGAAAAAAAACAATGTTGAAAACTTTTTTTTAAAATAATTTGTTTTTGTAAAAAAAATAATCGTATTTTGCAACTCCAAATCGCTGACGATTTTTTGGTCGAAAGTGATGAGGATTGACAAAATTTGAATAGCGTATACGCTACGCTATAAGTTCTTGTTCACCGAAATGTAGGAAGTTTCAAATGAATACAAGGGCAAGTATAGGTACCGCAGCAATGCGGATTTGCTTGTTATGTATTTCGGGTCATTCCTACAACCACGGTGAGCGGACAACGTAAGTCCGCGATTTTATTTTTTGTCAAATTGAGTTCTTATTTTTTTAACAATTTATTTTTCGTAATCTAAACAAATTTAATCAGTTATGTTCAATTTAGTAGACAAAATCGTAGCAGCTGCCGCTCGAAGTGCAGTAATGGGAGCCGCAAACCATTCAAAAAACAGCGCTATAGGAGCCGTTCACGGTAGGTTGCAGAGCGTAGCCGCAGGAGAACGCACACAAAGCCCGAAAAGCCGGATGACGAGCAGGGCGAAAGTTTTTTTGTTTGCCCTTGCAGCCTTACTATTGACAGAAACAGCATCGGCACAAAGAACGTTTTTTATCAACGCAAACGCTAGCGAAGTGCACCAGTCTTTCGGAAATGGCGCATCGTTCAACCTAAACGCCAACGGTGGCTGGTTTTTGGCGGAAAATTTTGCTTTGACAGGCGGAGTGGGATTTTCGTCCTATTCACGCAACAGTTATTCAACAAACACAGTAGCACTGAATGCAGGAGGTCGTTTTTATTTTACAGACAACTTTTTTGCGCAAGGTTTGTTGAATGTATCGAAATCGAAAAACCTTGACACCCGCACGGGATTAAGGTTAGGCGCAGGTTATGCTATTTTTCTGAACGACAGGGTAGCGTTAGAACCAATAGCAAGTGTCGTAATTCCCTTTGCATCTGACAGCAACGCAAGTCTGGCGATTGGGGGCGGAATATCAGTGTATTTTTAAATCTCTTATTACCTTAAATTATTATGTATAAGTATTTTAAAACAGGAGTTATTGCTGTTGAAACTCCTAATACAATAGAGTATTTCAAAAGTGCGCAAAGCGATTGCTACGATACAGAAGGCATGTGCCCGTAAAGACAGGGCAGGTAGTGAAGAATTAAGAATTAAGAGTAGCGCGTTGCAAGTATATAAATTCAGTTCAACCAAATGATTTTTTAAAACAATGACAATGAACAATATAACCATTTTGACCGCCCTTAGCGAAAAGTACAATGCCGCGAAGGGCAAATTGCGAGGTAGAGACGTGGCATGCCGCGTCTCTACAAAAACGCGCTACATCTTTTTTATGAAAAGCGTGGCAACGATGTTGATGTGCGCATGGCTGGGAATAGCGCCAATAAAAGCACAGACGTGGCAGATAGGCTCGCCAAATGCAGCGGATGTAATTGCAACGCTGAGCGACGGAACGCTGACAATTAGCGGAACGGGAGAGATGGAAAATGCCCCTCCATGGTCTAGCGTGCGCACAACTATTAGGACTGTGATAATTGAACATGGTATTACAAACATAGGGTCTTTTGCTTTTATTGATTGCACCAATTTGTCTGAGATAACAATTGCGAATTCGGTAATAACAATCGGGCAGTCTGCATTCGAAGCGAGCGGTTTGAGTGAAGTTACTATCCCAAACTCGGTAACAACAATCGGAATATGGGCTTTTGCCTATTGTGGCAGTCTAATGGAGGTTACTATACCAAGTTCGGTAACAACAATTGGAGAGGCTGCTTTTTACCTTTGCGGCGAATTGACAAAAATATACAACCATGCAACCACTCCGCAGTCAATTGGCGATAATGTCTTCCCTGAGGACATTAGTAATATCACCCTGCACGTCCCTGCCGCCTCATTATCAGACTACCAAACCGCCGAAGTGTGGAAAGATTTTGGCACAATAACGGCAGCAACAATTTCTATTGCACCTCAAAACGGTACAATAACTGCTGGCACCGTTGGCTCGGCTACCTTTGCCGTTACCACTGCCAACATTGCCAACGGACAGACCGGCACGATACAGTGGTTTTCAAATGCGACCGGAACAATGACAACAAATGCTACAACTGGTATTTCTGCATCTGTGAGTAATGTATCAAGTAACGCGGCAACCGTCACTATCAATGCAACTACGGCAGCCACACATAGTACAAGTTGGTTTCGGGTTATTATTGATGGTGTGCAATCGCAGGTGGCTACGCTCACAATATCCCCACCGCAATTTTGGCAAATAGGCTCACCAAATGCAGAAAATGTTGTAGCAACGCTGAGCGACGGAACGCTGACAATTAGCGGAACAGGGGAGATGAGAAATTGGAATTCTTCTGGACAACGTCCACCATGGAACCGAACTTCTATCAACGCAGTGATAATTGAACACGGTGTTACTAATATTGGGACTTTTGCTTTTTACGACTGCACCAACTTATCAGAGACAACAATTGCGAATTCAGTAACAACCATAGGACAATCAGCATTTGAAAGATGTCGTTTGAGTGAAATTACTATCCCAAACTCGGTAACAACAATCGGAATATGGGCTTTTGCCTATTGTGGCAGCCTAATGGAGGTTACTATACCAAGTTCGGTAACAACAATTGGAGAGGCTGCTTTTTACCTTTGCGGCGAATTGACAAAAATATACAACTATGCAACCACTCCGCAGTCAATTGGCGACAATGTCTTCCCTGAGGACATCAGTAATATTACCCTGCACGTCCCAGCCGCCTCATTATCAGACTACCAAACCGCCGAAGTGTGGAAAGATTTTGGCACAATAACGGCAATTGCCGAAGGCGGCAATTGCGAAACAATTATAGCCAGCGGCGATGTAACGTCAACCATGACATGGGAATTATGCGAAGATGGTACGCTGACAATTAGAGGAATAGGTGAGATGATGAATTTTGCAAACTCCAATGCACAACCGTGGGCTGACATCCGCGCTTCTATCAATACAGTGATAATTGAAGACGGCGTTACAAGTATTGGCAATTCAGCGTTTAGGGACTGCACCAGTCTTACTTCCATCACCATCCCAAATAACGTTACAAACATTGGCGAAAGGGCGTTTTCCTTTTCAGGTCTAACTTCTGTTATCATCCCAAACAACGTGACATCCATAAGCGACGGGACATTTTCGAATTGCGAAAACCTCACCTCTGTGACCATCCCTAATAGTGTTGTAACTATCGAACAATATGCATTTACCTCTTCTGGTCTAACTTCTTTAACCATCCCTTATGGCGTAACAAGTATAGGTTTCTTCGCATTTAGTAATTGTCGTAGTTTAACAACAGTAACGATATCCAATAGCGTTGCAACTATCGATCAACATGCGTTTTCATATTGTTATAATCTAACATCAATAACTATTCCAAATAGTGTAATATCAATAGGAGCAATGGCGTTTTCGGATACTCCAATAACCTCAATTACCATCCCCAGTAGTGTTACACATATTGGGATTAATGCATTTTTGGGAACTTCTTTTATAAATGTAGCGGCTGACAATCTTAATTTCAGTTCAGTTGATGGCGTGCTATTCAACAAGGATAAGACAACACTGGTACAGTATCCCGTACCAAGCCAGGAGACTTATTATACAATACCCAATAGCGTTACGACCATTGGGAATAGTGCGTTTCGAGGTTCTCAAAATCTCACTTCAATAACTATCCCCAATGGTGTAACATCAATAGAATCTTATGCGTTTGAAGGTTGCAGTGGACTCACATCCATATCCATCCCAAATGGTGTTGCAGCCATATCGAATAGTACATTCAGAGGTACAAATCTAACCACCATAATTATTCCTAATAGTGTTACAACTATCGGGGAATATGCGTTTGAAGGTTGCAGACATCTTGTTTCTATAATCATACCAGAAGGTGTAACTTCAATTGGCTTACGGGCATTTCAAAATTGTAGAAATCTGACCTCCGTGGTTATCCCAAATAGTGTTACGACCATCGCTAACTTTGCGTTTATCGATTGCACAAATTTGACTGAAATTATTAATCATTCAGTAACGCCTCAGGGTATTAATGATTTTATGTTTCAAAATGTAGACATAAGCAAAATAACGCTGCATGTTCCCGCCGCCTCGTTATCAGACTACCAAACCGCCGAAGTGTGGAAAGATTTCGGCACAATAACGGCAATAGGCGAAAGCGCTAAAACAGTTACCGTCGCCGCCCAAAACGGCGCTCTCAACGCAGGCGTCGCAGGCTCGGCTACCTTTGCCGTAACCACCGGCAACATTGCTAACGATCAAACCGGCACAATACAATGGTTTTCAAACGCAGCCGGAACTACTTCGTCAAATGCGCCTGCCGGTATTTCTGCATCTGTAAGTAATATATCAGATAATGAAGCAACCGTCACTATCAATGCAACAACGGCAGCCACGCAAGGTACATACTGGTTTCGGGTAACTATTGACGGGATGCAGTCGGAAGTGGCAACGCTCACGGTATCACCGCCAAAAACAGTTGCCATCGCCACTCAAAACGGCGCTATTAACGCAGGCGTTGCAGGCTCGGCTACCTTTGCCGTAACCACCGCCAATATTGCCAACGGACATAACGGCACGGTACAATGGTTTTCAAACGCAGCCGGAACATACTCTACAAATGCACCTGCCGGTATTTCTGCATCTGTAAGCAACGTATCAAACAACGCGGCAACTGTCACTGTCAATGCAACTACGGCAGCCACGCAAGGTACGCGCTGGTTTCGGGTAACTGTTGACGGGGTGCAGTCGGAAGTGGCAACGCTCACTATATCCTCTAATGTGCTAACTTGGCAGATAGGCTCGCCAAATGCAGAAGATGTAACGGCAACGCTGAGCGAGGGAACGCTGACAATTAGCGGGACGGGGGCGATGCAAGGTTGGGCTTTTTCAGATTTGATACCATGGTTCAACGTGCGCACTTCTTTCAGTGCAGTGATAATAGAACAAGGCGTTACAAGCATTGGCAATGGGGCGTTTTATGATTGCACCGGTCTTACTTCTGTCACTATCCCAAATAGCGTTACAATCATTGGCGCGTTTGCGTTTTCGGATTGCACTGGTCTAACTTCCATAACCATCCCAAATAGCGTTACAAGCATTGGCTGGTATGCGTTTTCTTATTGCACCAGTCTAACTTCCATAACCATCCCAAATGGTGTTACGTACATTGAAGAAAGCACGTTTGAAGGTTGCACTAGTCTTACTTCAATAACTATTCCAAATAGCGTTACAAGCATTGGCGAGTGGGTGTTTTGGGAATGCTCCGCTCTTACCGAAGTTACAATCCCTCATAGCGTTACAAGCATTGGCGATGGTGCGTTTTCTTTTTGCACCAGTCTAACTTCCATAACTATCCCTCATAGCGTTACAAGCATTGGCGATGGTGCGTTTTCTTTTTGCACCAGTCTAACTTCCATAACTATCCCAAATAGCGTTATAACAATTGGTTGGGGTGCGTTTTCTTATTGCACCGGTCTTACCACAATAAATGTTGCAGTAGACAATTCCTATTACAGTTCTATTAACGGTGTATTATTCGATAAAAGCGCTACTATTCTATTTCAGTATCCCGCAAGAAAACAAGGAACATACGAAATACCAAATAGCGTTGCAACCATTGGCGATGCGGCGTTTTCAGGATGCATTGGTCTAACTTCCATCACCATCCCCAATAGCGTTGCAATCATTGGCGGTTTGGCGTTTTCAGGATGCACTGGTCTAACTTCCATAACTATCCCCAATAGTGTTACGAGCATTGGTCATTATGCGTTTAGTGGTTGCACTGGTCTAACTACAATCACTATTCCAAATAGCGTTACAAGCATTGGCAATTGGGCATTTGAAGGTTGCACAAATTTGACCGAATTCATCAATCATGCTACCACGCCACAAGCAATTAATGATATCTATGTGTTCTACGAAGTAGACATTAGCCAAGCCACCCTGCGAGTCCCTGCCACCTCATTATCAGCCTACGAAATCGCCGAAGTTTGGAAAGATTTTGGCTCAATATCGGCGATAGGCGGCAAAACCGTCGGCGCTACCTTAACCGCAGCCCCTACCCTCCAGAGCGTTACCACCTCCAGCATAACAGTCAGTTCTGTTCCTGCTCCTTCTTCCGGTCAGTCTGTAGAGTATGCAATCGTTCAAAACATTCCTTATCCAGAGCGTATACCTGCATCTGCGTGGCAATCCGGCACAACGTTTAGCGGTTTGAAATCAGATGCCTTGTATTACGTTTTTGCTCGCGCAGCCGAGAACTCCGATTATTATGCAGGCGAGGCTGTTGTTTCCTCGCATATCATGACCGGTTTTGTGACAAGCAGCGGCGCGCCTGAGCATGTAAAGCCTCTTAACGCATGGATACGCGATGGCTGTCTGCATGTTGAGGGACTTTCGGCAGGTGAAATTTTGAGTATCTACAATGCAAGCGGCGCCTTGGTTTATCAGCGCGGCGCTACAGGCAGCGAGGCAGTAGTGACGTTGCATGCGCCGGGCGTGTATATCGTGCAGGCGGGCGATGGCGCAGTGAGAGTAGTTTTTGAATGAGATAAGAATGAAGAATGAAGAATGAAGAATGAAGAATGTCAAAAATCGAAAATAGAAAATAGAAAATAGAAAATCAAAATGAAGAAGTTGATAATAATATTAGTTTTGCTAAAATCGTTGTTTTGTACGCTTAGCGCGCAGCAGAACCCCGATTTGATAGTGACTGCTACCGGCGACAGTATCCGGTGCAGCATCATCAATGTGGGCTCCGATGAGATTCAGTTTCGTTTGGGCGCCGGCAATCTTATTACTATCCGGCAAAACGATGTTTCTTCTTATGCTTATAACTTTTTTTCCGTTTTGCAAACTGAAACTCCCGCTACCCCCGCTA
>Ga0099364_10014439_pt1 | contig 10511 bp, 10 predicted proteins | sample TergutTh196P3_FD_73070 | JGI IMG/M metagenome (GOLD analysis project Ga0099364, IMG submission 73070) | Microcerotermes parvus P3 segment gut microbial communities from Pointe-Noire, Republic of the Congo - Th196 P3 | ecosystem: Host-associated > Arthropoda: Insects > Digestive system > Gut ...
TCAGCAGTTTTACTAACTCCATTTCTTGTTCTGTTTGAATATTATTTGTTGTTCTCATTGCATTAACCTCCATTTATTTTTTTCTTATGGAGATTATTGACATTTACACGGGTGGTTATACAGACTCCGTAACCGCAATCGGCAAGGACACGCTTGCTCGATATTTAGAGCTTGCCGATGTATATCATTGCGAACCATTAGAGAACACCGCGACCGAGCTTATCGAAAAGCTCAACATATGCGACGGCGAATTTGACAATACAACAGGAAATTTCAATGTCCCCACGGTTTTTGACATAGCAAAAGTTTATAAGCGTTTAATCGTCAACATCGCCGAAAACAGCGACACAACGCCCATTGACGCGCTCATTGATGTCTACAACTCGTGGATAAGCGATAAAATCAGCTACTATGAATGCAGCATGTTTTACGAAAACCCCGAATATATTTATCTGTCTTATCTCGAAGGTGAACCGCTAAAAGATTAGAGCCCATTACGGGCTCTTTTTCTTTTTTGTTTTTGGTTTAATGGTGTAATGTCTTATGCTCCTTTTTATTCGCTGTCAGCGGACAACTCCGAGATAATCTTAACAAAGCTTTCGACATCGGTAAAATCGCGATAAACCGATGCAAAGCGGACATATGCAACGTGGTCTATTTCTTTAAGCTTGTTCAAAACTGCCTCGCCGATTAAGACAGATGCCACTTCACGTTGAAACTCGTTTTTGAGGTCGCTGACAACCTCTTCAACCGTCTTTTCGATGGTTTCAAGTTTGATTGGTCTTTTTATAGCCGCTCTCAAAAGACGGTCCGTTAATTTTTCGCGGTCAAACGGCTCGCTTGTCCCGTTTTTCTTTATAACCATTAACGGAATGTTTTCAACTATTTCGTATGTTGTGAATCTCCCCGTGCATCTCAAGCACTCTCTTCTTCTTCTGATTTTGTTGTCAGTGGGGCGCGAGTCAATAACTTTGCTATCTGAGTTTCCACAATCCGGACATTTCATATGTTTTAGCCACCTCTCAATTTTAATAGGATATGTCGTTCTATACTGCTACCATATATTGTACCACGTTTTGACAGATTTTGCAAGAGGGAATTTGAAATTTTTTAAAAATTAAGTTGTTTTGTTGTTGAAGTCGTTGTTAATGACTTCATTTGCGTAATTGCCGTGCTGTTAAGTTGCATGAGTCGCTCTCCCTGCGGCAAACCTTGACGAATTAAAAGAGCGTTTATACTTTCCATGTTAGACAAAGGAATAATTTCCTCTTTGATAGCATCTGTATGTATGCGATAATTTATTTTCGACAACGTGCGTTGCAAATTCCATTCGAGGGATTGTTGACTTACTTCTTCTTCCTTTAGGCGTTGAAATTCTTTTACGAGATAAAACTTAAATTTAGCCGATAACCAAGTGGCGAACTCAAATGCAATGTCCTTATGGGCGAAAATTCCGCCGCCATAACGCCCTGATTTTGATATAATCCCGATAGCGTTGGTTCGTTCAATCCATTGTTTCGGGGATATGATTAACCTTCCCGGTTCATTTCTAACCGACTGGTATTCCAGTCGGTTAAAATTTGGATTATGGAAATCTTCCCATATCGCTAAATATTCAAGTGTATAATAGGTACTCATCCAGTTAGAAATAACGGTGCGCGCTTCTGTTTTATCTCTGTGTATTGCCATATCAGTCAAGGATATGTAATCGTCTCGCTTGTGAGTCAACACAGCAATATCCATTCCCTGTACTGTTATTTTATCTTTTTTATCTTTTTTAATCATTGTTTTTTCCAGTCTAATGTTTAAATAACGAGCCTTGCCGTTCTATACTGCTACTATATATTGTACCACGTTTTGACAGATTTTGCAAGAGGGAATTTGAAATTTTTTTAAAAAATTGGTTTTTTGAATTGGAAGAGTTGGGTTTGGGGTTAAATACCCGAAATACTCAAGGACAAGCGCGCAGACTACGGGAAACAAATTGTGTCGTCACTGTCTACACAATTGAGTTGGTCGCATTTTATTGAGATTTACTAAAATACAATTTTTGGAGATAGTCCCAAAAAACCCCCTCGCATAAGCGAGAGGGTTTTTTGGAGTTAACGTGTTAGTTTGTCACTTGGAGTCTGAAGATGTCAATGTTGCTGCCTGCTGACATTATGAAGATGTCGCCGCCTGCGAAGTTGTTGATTGTGATAGTGCGTTCAGCCGCGCTGTTTGTTGCAGACGCTGAGCCGAGAACTGTTCCGCTTGCGTTGGTTACTCTAAGAGTTCTTGTGTCTGAACCTGTGTGAGACACGATTGCTCTGATTGTAACTGTTCCGGCTTTTGCGTTAACAGAAACTGCACGTTGTGATTGGGTTCCGCCGCCGCCTGTTGACAAGCAGTGAGTATAGTTAGTGCCGCCTAAGGAAAGTGTGCGTGCGGGAATACTCATTGTAGCGGAAGAAGTAGCGAGAATTCTCAAGTTTTGGATTGTGGTGTTCGATGAGAAAGTTCTGTTAGAAAGACCTGAGAACGCGCTGTTTGAGAAGTTCCAAGTGGTTGTGGTAGCCGCTGTGCTTGTATTGTTATTGTTTGAACTTGAACCTGTTGGAGTAACAGAGATGAAGTACAATCCACATTCACCGGAAACACGTTTGATGGTATAGGTTCCTGCAGCAGTAACACTGTGGGTGTAAGTCGCGCCGCCTGTGCTGAGGTTGAAGGTTTGACGACTTGAAGTTGAAGTGTTAGTGCCTGTGAAGATTCCTACTGACCTGCCGGATGCACCGCCGCGAGGAGCAGCCACGAATGAAATGTTAGCCGCGCCTGTGGTTGTGAAAGTGATATATCCTGCACTGTCTAATTTAAGAGCTCTCGGGTAGGTTGTTCCGCCCACGCTTACCGATGTGTCGGTAATCCAGCTTGAACCGTTGGTTTTGAAGAATGACGGAAGGCTTGCGTTTGCGTTCCAAGTTTGAGCACTTCCGGAAGCCGCCGGTGCTGTTGTGGTAGTTGCAGCTCTTGTGGTTGTGGTGGTTGTTGCAGCTCTTGTAGTTGTTGTTGTGGTTGCAGCTCTTGTGGTTGTGGTTGTTGCAGCTGCTGTCGGTGTAACTGTGATTTGATATACGCCACATTCGCCGGAGACACGTTTAAGTGTATAAGTGCCTGCCGCTGTGATGCTGTGGGTATAAGTCGCGCCGCCTGTGCTGAGGTTGAAGGTTTGACGACTTGAAGTTGAAGAGCTGTTGCCGGTGAAGATTCCGACTGAACGTCCTGATGCACCGCTACGAGGAGCCGCTACGAAAGAAACGTTAGCCGCGCCGGTAGTTGTGAAGGTGACGTAACCGTTGCTATCCAATTTGTAAGCTCTTGAATAGGAGGTGCCGCCGACCGATACAGGTGTGTCGGTAATCCAGCTTGAACCGCTTGTTGAGAAGAATGACGGAGCATTGTTAGCCGCGTTCCAGCTTTGTGCGCCGGAAGTTGAGCCCGCTGCTGTTGTGGTGGCAGCTCTTGTGGTTGTGGTAGCTGCTGCTGTGGTGTTAGCCGCTGTGGTAGCTGCAGGAGTGCTGCTTCCGCCGGATTGTGACGCGCCTTTATAGTCGCGAACCATGTTTCTGAGGTTAGTCATAACATCTTTGTTTGAAGCATCGCCTGTGCTGAAGGTGTAGCTCAAATCGCCTTTTTGGAGACGACCTGCTTGGTCCATAACTGTGGTTCTTGCGGCAGTTGCAGATTGAACTGAGTTGCCGTAGTACCATGAAGAGTTAAGGGTTGAGCTGTTGGTGTCAAAGTTGTTATAAGTCATTCCGCCTTGTTTAGCTTTAACGCTATTCGGAACGGTTGCGGTTCTGCTGGAAACTTCATACGCATCAAATTCTACAGTGTTGCTTGAAGAATAAGGTCTGTAGTTTTTAGAGGAGTTTGAATCCATATAGTTACCAAATGCTTTGATAATACCGCCGTCTTCGCTTGAGAATGTGCCGTTTCCGCTGGCGATGTCAGTACCTTGTCTCGAGATGAGCATAGGTCTGTGTGTGTTTTCAAAGTAGTTGCTGTCTACGAATACGCCTTTAGAAGCGTGAGCCGCGCCAACGCCGTAGGTGCTGATTCCACGATAGTAGTTGTTGAAAACGTGAACGTTAGCTAATCTTACGCGCGGGTGACGTGAATCGGAGTATTCATACCAGTTGTGGTGAATAGAAATGAGGTCAGCTGTGTCGCTTTTGCCGTTACCAACGAGGTGAGTTTTGCCCGAATCCCAGAATTTGTTGTAGGAAACGGTGAGGTAACGAGAGTTTTTAAAGTCAGCTGAGCCATCGCCTTTTGCTTGGTCAGAGTCGCCACCGGGTGAGCCGTAGAAGAAATCATTTTGGTGAACCCAACCGCCGTTTGAATCGGTGTTAAATTCAATGCCGTCTTCTTGATACCAAACGAAGCCGAAGTTTTTGATTTCAACGCCGTTTGTGCCGCCGGTAACTCTGATGCCCGCGCCCAAGGTTGCATTGTTTCCAATGCCTTCAAGGGTAATTTGAGCATTGTGACCGCGAGTTTTTGCTTTAACTTCCATCATACCAACAGAGTTTATCAGTTTCCCGCCGTTGTGTGCTTTTAAAGTAGCGTTCGGGAAGTGACCGATGAAACGAATGATAGTCGGTCTGTCTGTGTTAACACTGCTGCCAACTGTCATATGGGTATTTAAGTTAGCAAGGGTGGAAGGTGTAACATAGATGATTTGAGCGTTTGATTTCGGTGTCCCGTTTGCTTGATAACCACCGGGGAGACCGTTTGCACCGCTGTTAGGTGAGAACGCGAAACCTGAGCGGTCAGCGTTTCTAACGTTAACAGAAACTGTGCGTGAGCCGTTTGAAAGTGATGTTGAGCCATTTCTTGATGTTACTCTAAGTGTGTAGGTTCCCGATTGAAGACCCGGGATGTCTGCGCGCCATGCGCTTCCGCCCATATTGCGGACAAGGGGCCCGTCAACCGTTACCCAGTTGGAAGTTCCTGAGCGTTGATGCTCAACGAGGTATCCGTTCGCGCCGCTAACAGCGTTCCAGGTGACATACGCGGTGTTCACCCAACCGCCGCTCGCGGTGAAAGTGGGTGGGTTTGCCGATGTTGACGGCATTGTTCCGAAGATGAATGAACCCATTACAGCAATCGAAACAACCATGGACAAAAGTCTTTTTCTCATACAATTTTCCTCCAAAAAATTTTTTATTTAACGAAACATTCAGCCGCAAGCGTGTCGCCCACAAGATGACACAACCACTAAGTGTGTCGCCCAAACAACGTCACAACCACAAGCAACAACTTGAAGCCAAATGTTAAGCCCTTGATTTATGCAGAAGTCTCTTATTTTTAACGATAAAAGCCCACTGCTCCTTAAGTAAAGTATAACACCTTTATTTACCAATTGCAAGAGAAAATTTCGCACATTCAGCGGTTTTCAGAAATTTCGTATGATTGCACAATATAACGGATTTTTTTTATGCAATATAACGAATAGGGGCAAAAGGACAAACCCTAATTTTCATAGTGTTTATCTTATTAAATATGTGTAGATTTTTCAAAAGCCCCCAAAATCAAAATCGAATTTTACCCTATATTTTGTGTCGCTTTTCAAAGAAAAATTAACCAATTTTTAAAGCCGTTTTTTGGGCAGAATTTTTAATTAGCTTCTTAATAAGCTTATTGACTTTTTTGGGGGTTTATGATATGATATGCCAATCAGCTGAACTGTTCTAAAAAATCAGTTCAGCTGATTTTTTGTCTCAAAGCCAAAAACTGCTAAAACACCGCCAAAACAGCCGATTTTAAATAGTTAAAAATGTTTAACTATATTATTAAACAACGTCATTTTATTTAAAACTCGTAAACTTCTGCGTTAAAACACAATATATCGTGTTATATTAATATATTAAGTCTATTAAATTAAAGCCATCTTATTTTTTAACAACATTATATTTATTTTGGTTTTTGAAAATTTTAGTCGTTTTAATAAAATAGTCAGTTAAACTTAACTAATTTTAAAAAAACAGGCTTTTATTAAAAAACAATGCCGTCAAAAAAGAAAATAAAGCTTTCTTTAATGGGATAAAGTGAATTATTTAGTATTATATTGTCATCAAACCGCGCTATTACGCTGAAAATGTCATATTATTAAATTTGTGAAAGAATTGTGAAAATCAAAATGACTCTATTTAAATTTTAGCTTGATTATTTTTTTAAAAAGTTGTATAATAAACAGGAAGATTATAACAAAACAGAAGGGAATGTCTTAAAACATGAGCGATAACATCAAACGCATAGCCGACAATCGTGCGGCGCGACATGAATACTTCATCTTAGAAAGGTATGAGGCGGGCATCGAACTTTTCGGGACTGAGGTAAAATCAATTCGCGCCGGAAGCGTTAACCTGAAAGACGCATGGATAGGAATAGAAAAAACTAACGGCGCGAAAAGCCTTGAAGCGTTCGTCAATCAAATGCACATCTCCCCCTATGAGCAGGGGAACATCTTCAACCGCGAGCCGCTGAGAAAACGCAGGCTGCTGCTACACAAGCGCGAGATTTTAAAGTTATATTCAGAAATAAAAAAAGGCGGGCTTACGCTTATCCCGCTTCAACTTTATTTTAAAAATAGCCGCGTTAAAATCGCGGTGGGGCTTTGTAAAGGCAAACAAAGCCACGACAAACGCCAAGCAATAGCCGACCGCGACTCAAAACGAATGTTAGACAGAGAGATGAAAAGAAAAATTTGAGAACCGACAATTCGGGGACGGGTTTTGCAAATTTGGGACGGGTTCTGCAAATTCGGGACGAGCAAGCCCGTCCCCTACAGTGCGCGGTATTAGGCTGTTTTTTGTTGGAATGTCTTGCGAGAATGGGTGAGGGTGGGGTGGTCTTCCCCACCCCGTCTTTTAAACATCTGCAAATTGCGGGACGGGCAAGCCCGTACCCTACAGTGTGCAGAATCGCCTTCAAGCTTTCCTTCCAGTCTGCAAGTATTCAATCACACTTCAACAGAGTGATGTTTCAAACTCGACACGTCCGAAAGGAATGTGTCAATTTCGACACTGCCGATAAGCTCTTCTTCAAAAAAGTTTCTAAAATAAATATACTTATCGTCTATATAATAAAAATATTCGTTGCTGGGGTGAAAACCTTCCTTCATCTCTACGTCACAATAACTGTCTAAAGGTTTAGATATTCCGATATTTGTGTCGTAAAAATATACTCTATCAAGATAAACTTGATAAATAAACACATTATCAGTTAGCCAATACAATTTACGCGCAAAATGGTTTGGAGTAATTACATTTACACTGCCGGTCTTGTTTTCCCTCACTACAATTCGTGCATTCCAAAATCTACAATGTGTGTAATTGTATACATAAAAAGTGCCACTACTATTGCCTACCCAACGGTTATCGCTTGGATTTTTATCAATGCTACGGTCGAGTTCGCTTTTAATATCGTCACTCGAGCTTTCGCTGTGGGTTTGTGCGTTTTCCACATCGTGGAGAGGGGACAGGGTTTCGCTGTCCCCCCCACATGAACATTGGAGTAGTGTTATAAGTAGTAAAATAATATAAAATTTTATGTTTTTTTTCATTGCAAATATTCCTTTCACAACCCCAATTTTTCTTCAATATAAGCCGAAAAAACGCCGTTTTCCTCTTCGCTACCCCAAACAAACGGATAATCGGAAGAGTCAAAGGGTTTGCCTTCACATGTACTGCAAAAAATACAATAGGTATTCACGCCTAATTTCCAAGAACTGAAAGAAATGTATTTTTGTTCTTTAGAGGTGTGGTCTAAACGGTCAAGATAAAAATAATATTTTTCATAATAAGTCTCTCCATCTACTTTTTCTTCGTTCATAAAATAATGCCATGCTTCCACGCGCTCGTCTACGCGCTCTCTTTTCCAGCGCAGATAATAACTAAGCTCATACTTACCATTGACAAAATCATAAATTCTTGCATGAGTTGCCCAACCACTGCTTTCATCAATAAAAAATTGATTAGTCTCCTTATTGTAATGGGTTTTAAAATATATCCCTGCCCTCATAAAATCTATGCTAAAGACTTCACCTTCACTATAATACAATATTCTGTTCAGCGGCATGATTACCTCGGGGAAACCGTCATTATTGATGTCGCCAATATAAATACACAGAATTGTACTTAAGTCAAAATTTTCAAAATACTTGCGATAAGCCTCTTTATATTCGCTTGGCATTTCTTCTTTGACATTTTCAGCGAATGGCTCTTCATTTTCAACGTTTTCTTCTATCACTGTTTCAGAGCTATTGAAATCACAAGCAACCGTTAAAATCAACAATAAAGAAATAATTAACATAATTTTCTTCATGCTAAGCCTGCCCTTTCTACATAAATATGTTCTTGAAAGCAACTCCGCATTTACGCAGAATTGCTTTCAAGCTTTTTTAAGAACTCACATCAACCACAACTTTTTTGGTGTATAGAGGTGTTAGACTTTTAATGTTCAATTATTCAAGTGATTAAGCATTTTTTCTTCAAAAACTATTTCATGTTCCTCGTCTAAGCTAAAATACAAGCAAAATCTCTTTCTCTCAAAACCTAAAACTTTACTGCTGAAAATGGCTTTGTTTAGGCTGTCTACATTGAGATAATAACGATAAAAATCAACATCAATAGAAAAAATTGAAATGAAATTTTGTTCAAACAGTTCTAAAAGTGCTTTCCCTTTTTCAAGGTCGTAAGAGCCTTCTGCTTCTATTATTTCAGAGGTAAATAGAGCATACCCCGCTTGCTTGATATTAAAACTTTCCGGGTCAAATTGTGCGAAGAAAAAGTCAGTTACTAAAATTCGCTTTTGTGGTTCTGAATGTATGAACAAAAACCCATCAACTATTTGGGTCTCAAAACTTTCAAGAACACGTTCGCCATGGTCGTATACACTGTGTGTCAATGTTCCGCGCCACTCGTTTTCTTTTTTTTGCAACAGCAATTCAAATTTCATGTTGTCGAATTGAAGTTGCATCAAATATTCATTCATTCCATCGGTGAATTTTTCAAAATCAACTACATTCTGACCATATGTGCTTTTATAGTTGTCAATGGCTTCGCGTTCTTCAAACCAATAACCTACTCTGAGCCATGTAATGATAAAAACCAAAGGTAAGATAAAAATGAAAACAATAGCGCAAAGAATTATATATACAATTTTATTCATACTAAGCCTGTATCACCCCTAACACCAAAAGGATGGAGGGAATAGCGGTTAAGGCAATATAGGCAATAACGCAATAAAGAGATTTTACCCAGGGATATTCTTTCTTATAATCTTTTATAATTTTTATCAAAAACGCAATTGTTGTAAGAATCATAATTGATATGCAGACTGCTATATACAATCGAGTAGGGAAATCAGCATAAGGCAAAAGTCCCGTTTCGCCAAACCCAAATATTTGAGCTATTGTAAGAAATACTGCAAGTTCAACAACATATATAATCGGAAACAAAAACCTTTTTCTAAGAAACCATTTTTTATTTTTCACTTTATTTCCTCCAATAGTTTTTTGAATTTGCTGATATTGAAATTGATGTTAGCTTCACCTCCGGAAAACAAATATCCGCCTGCCCCAACCGAAAGTTTCAAATCGCCTTCTTTTCTATTGTCATGCCACAACGAAGCAGGACCGGCATAAAGACCAAGCGCGCTTTCATTCTCACCATGCCAAGCGTGACTATATTTAGCCGCAGCACCGACCTTGTCTTTCCACAAATCTGCCGTTACCCCAATGTCTGAACTTGTTCGCATTTCATGCCCTTCGTCAGTCCATAAATGGGTTTGTTTCACGGGGACAATTTCCGCTTTTGCTTTTGCTACCGCTCCCAAGCTTGCGCCCAATCCCACTCCGTATGACAACTCGAATTCAACGCTTCTTGCCAGAGCTTCGGCACCTTTTCCAACCACTTCCGCGCCAAGCCCCCAATAGTACAAATATTCTCCCCATTTTTCTTGAGCGGATTTATATAACCTTTCGGTTCCGGGCGTTTCAATAAATATTTCTTTTCTTGTTTGCGGTGCGGTTGTGCTTTTTGGTGTTGCCGACTGTGCTATTTCCGGTGGTGATTTTTTCTCTTTTGAAAAATCCGTAGACGGGGCTATTGGTGTTTTTGTCGTTGCTGACTCTGACGTTTCCGGTAATAATGCCTTCGGAGTAAAATCTGTAGACGGTGCGACCGGTTCTTTTTTCGTTTGTGGTGGCGTTGTTTGCTTAACATCGAACCTAGGTGTCTCCTTTGAATTTTCGCAAAACTTCCTGTACTGCTCCATCTTCTCTTTCGTAATACCTTTTTCAATCTTTTTAAAAATATGTTCAAATTTTGAGTCGCTGTCTTTTGCCTTTGCTTTTGATTCTCCGTCTATCCTCATTATTTCTTCACTCATAATTGCAGTCAATTTTTCAAGTTGTTTGGACTCCCATTCTGCTTTTCTTTCATCCCTTTCGTCTTCAGGAGTCC
>Ga0099364_10014440_pt1 | contig 10510 bp, 9 predicted proteins | sample TergutTh196P3_FD_73070 | JGI IMG/M metagenome (GOLD analysis project Ga0099364, IMG submission 73070) | Microcerotermes parvus P3 segment gut microbial communities from Pointe-Noire, Republic of the Congo - Th196 P3 | ecosystem: Host-associated > Arthropoda: Insects > Digestive system > Gut ...
AAACAGCAGATCCTCCCTGTGGACCTGTTTGAGTCGCACCTCGATGTGGACGAAGTGAAGCCGGGAGACCACGTTTATGGCACTCTGCCAGTAGAACTGGCCGCTGAGGTATGTCGACGGGGAGCGCGTTTTTTTTCCCTTTCCATGCTGGTGCCTGAAAACCAGAGAGGAACTGAACTGACCGCAGAAGACCTCATCATGTTGAACGCACGACTGCGGGAATACCGCGTCATTGACCTTGAGGATAGTGACGAATGAATTACGATTTCGACGCCCATCTATGTCTGGTGTCCGCCCAGACGGCCCCTAACCTCCTTCCCGTTCTGGATGCAAAATTCGCCCCGAAAAAAAAACGGGTTGTCATGCTGGTGACGCCAGAGGAAAAAGCCAGGGCAGAAAATTTGGGCCGCGTATTAAAAAAAAACGGCTTCACGGTCGAGTCCCTCCCGATTGAAAACTCCTTTATGTCAGTCCACAATGTGGTGCTTGAATATCTCAGCATGCACGAGCATGAAAAAATAGCGCTCAACGCCACAGGTGGCTCCAAGATTATGGCATTTGCCGCGTATGAAGTTTTTGACGAACTGGATCTCCCCATATTTTACGTCCGCAAAGACCGAAACAGTCTGACCTTCCTGGGACGTAAATTTAGTAAGGAATTTTCTGAGTTGCCAATAGACAGCGGGCTGACTCTTGAAGACTATCTTGACGTTTATGGGTACTCAACAGAACAGGAAAAAAAACAGAGTTCCCTCAATAAACCGACATTTGTGAAAGAGTTGATCAACGACCAGGAAAAATATGCAGATTTATTGGGGACGCTGAATTATCTCGTGCAGGATCCACGCAATAAAAAACTGCTTTTCAAAGGGCTGTCCAAGGAAAACAGCGAGAACATGAAAAAAGTTCTCCCCTTGCTGGAACTCTGTAAAGAGCAGGGTCTTCTTGATTTCACTTCGGACCGTATTGAATTTAAAAATGTGGAAGCCCGGATATACGTGTGTGGGGGGTGGCTGGAAACGTATGTTCATGACATTGTCAGTTCGATCCCCCCTGACAGGATACAGACCAGACCGAAGCAGAATTTGACAATCAAATCAAGAGGGAATGTACCCAACGAGCTTGATGTTGCTTTTTTGGCAAAAGACACCCTGTTTGCCATCGAATGTAAAACCTCCAATCTCGCCAGGGAAGGCGCGGGTGACGTTCTTTACAGAATGCAAACAGTCAGTAAAGCAGCCGGATTGAGAACACAGGCCATGCTTGTCTCCTATAGAAAACCTAACGACGATCTAAAATGGCGCGCACAGGATATTGGGATAGAAATTGTTCAAGGTTATGATCTGCGCAGGCTGAAAGAACGTATCCAGAAATGGATTGGTAAATAAACCCCGTAAACTCTTCTCATTCCTTGACAGGGTAGTTTTATGAGTCTGCTTGTTGAATCCTGCAAAATGGCTTTTGCGGCGGTGATCCACAATTTGGGAAAGTTTTCCCGGCGTACGGAAAATCAGCAAAACAGTCGCTTCAGCCAGCAAAAGTGGGAAGATATTGCCCGCTTGCACCCCCACTTCAAAGAAGAAGCCCAAAGTGAGGCGCAACTTGATGCTGCCTATTCGATGTTGGCTTTTGATTCACTGGAAAAGTACTGGCCTGATCTGGCAGCAGGCGACATGTCTCCACTTCCCACGAGCAGTGCTCAGGACCCATCTGCACAAAGAGACAGCCTGATCAATGTTGCAGCCCTGTCCCACATGCCTCAAAGCCCTCTCCACGAGCTTATTGCCCTGGCAGCCAGACTGGCGGCCGGATTTGACCAGGAGTCCTTTGAACAACCGGATGTCGCAAGAGATTCAACAGGCACCGGAGAGAATCCTTACCCCGCACGACTTTTTCCTTTTTTAGAACGAATTGACCTTGGCCAATCCCCGGATTCCCCCCCAACCGGGGAGTTTTCCCATGCCTATCCTCTGAGCGCCATGAGCGCTGAAGCGCTTTTTCCTGTCCGGATCAAAGATGGGGAGACAGGCAGCAACGGTGTAGCGCAGGATCAGTATTACGCCCTGTGGCAATCTTTTGTGGCGGGTCTGGAAAAAATTCCGCACGCGCATCGTCAGACATGGCCCCTTTGGCTGGATCATTTTGATTCCCTGTGGCTTGCTTATACCCACGCCATCCCTCTGGACGCGAGTTACCCGGATATCTCTTTATATGACCACAGCAAGGTCAGCGCAGCACTGGCGGTAGCTTTGTGGCGTCATGCACTGGCAACGGACTCACTTGATCCGGATGCCATCAGGACCCTGCCACGCAAGAGCGAAATAAAGCCGTTTCTTCTTGTCCAGGGTGATTTCTACGGTATCCAGAATTTTATTTTTCCGGACAGTAGCGAAACCAATCGACAGGCAGCCAAAATCCTTCGGGGACGTTCATTTCAGGTCTCCCTGTTCACGGAACTGGCAGCTCTGCGCGTACTGGAAAAACTGGAACTGCCTTCAACCAGCCAGATCATCAATGCCGCCGGAAAATTTCTGATTGTGGCTCCCAATACCGACGAAACAGTCAGTCGTCTGCGCGAGATCCAGCAGGAACTTGACGCCTGGTTTGTCCGGCACACTTTTGGGACAGTGGGTATCGGAATGGCCTGGCTTGAGGCTTCCTGCGCGAACTTCAGTCACAATACATTTTCCAGTCTGAACAAAGCACTCTTTGAGAGTCTGGAAACAGCCAAACATCGGCGACATGACTTGTGCAGGAACCCGCTTCTTGTCCTGGACACCGAATTCCCGAAAGGACCGTGTGCCTGGCAGGGCAGATTTCCTGCCGATCGCGAGGCAGATGCCGAGGATCCTGCATCCTGTGCGCTGTCGCGGGACCAGATCATGATGGGAGAGTCCCTGCTTGCCTGTTCGCGTATATTGATTTTCAGGGAGGATGGTGTAAAAGGCCAGGGAGTTCAAAGACGCCGGCATGCAGAGTGTGAACTTCCCATTTTTGGATATCGCATTCTCTTTTCCGATGAAGATACGCGCAGCGAAATATTCACAGCTGATGCCTTGCTCCGTTGCTGGGACATATCCCTGCCGCAGCAGTTCAATGAAGAGCTGTGGAATGGCAGCTCCCTGCGACAGATCAACGCTTATGTTCCGCGCTTTGCAACGCAAAAAGATGATGCTCTGACTGGAAAGTACGGATCTGATCTGGCAAACGAAGTTGTGCGCGGTCAGCTGAAAACTTTTTCCCACATCGCCTGTGAAGACCGCAGACCCAATGAAAAAGGAGAATGGCGAGGTCATCGTGCACTGGCCATCCTTAAAGGGGATGTGGATAATCTGGGAATGATTTTTCAAAATGGCCTTGACGATCCTGCAAACGGGCAGTACCCCAGTTTTGCTAAGATGGTGGCTCTTTCCAGGAAGATGAATGCTTTTTTCGCTACAGTCCTGCCAGTACTGTGCCAGACTGAATACCCGGACATCTACACAGTCTTTGCTGGTGGGGACGATTTTTTCCTTATCGGGCCGTGGTTGTCCACCCAAAGGCTTGCGGGCAAACTGGTGGAAGAATTTGACCGCTATGTGGCGCTAAACAGGTCCATCCATCTTTCCGCAGGTATCGCTGTGAGCGCTCCGGGCTCTCCTGTGTCTGCTCTTGCAAGAGAAGCCGATGAAGCCCTGGCGGACGCAAAGAAGTTTGATGGCAAAAACGCTTTCAGTCTTTGGAAAGTTGTGGACTCCTGGCAAATCTGGCCTGACCTCAGGCGCAAGGAAATGGAACTGGAGGAGTTGCGCAAGCGGTACAGGCTGTCTTCGGGATATCTGTACGGATTGATCAATCTGCTTGACAGGAGACTTGCAGAAGCCGAAAGTCCGGAAGCCGCATTGTGGCGCAGCAGTTTTGCGTATCGGACCGCACGAATGCTTGACAGGACAAAGGAACAGGAACGCCAGGAAGCGCAGCGCCATCTTGTAAAAAGCATCGCCGAGGACGGCATTAGAGCCATGAAAGATGCTTTCCGGATTTCATTATTCAATTACCTGTATCAACAACGTTAGCGTGAAGGAGAACATGGTGAATCACAGACCGCATAACAGACCGCCGAAAAGGCCACACACAGAACAGCCAGAGCAACCGAGACCTAAAATTGATGGACTGTTGGACAGGATCAGTTTTTCAAAAGGCGGCTTGTCCGTTGACATATTCAGCGATGTTGCCGAGCAGGCGGCAAACATAATCAGCCGCTCGTCCTCCCGCAGAACGGAGAACCGATCGACCCAGTTGCGCAAGTTTTATGACGAACTTTTCATGTGGAACGAAACCGTGCAGCAGGAGCGAGGTCATGAGGCCAGGTCAGCAAAATACGCTGAACTTGCACCATTCATTAAAATGCTGAAGGCAAAGGTTGCTTATGCAAGAGGGCGTGAGCATGTTGACAGGGAATTCGAGAAGCTGTTTGCCAGATGCATTGACTCCATTGATTCGTATGAGTCATTGCGATACGGAAAGTTTTTCATGGAAGCCTTCATGGGTTATTACAGAACGTTTAGAGGAGATTAGGCCTTATGCAGTTGACCAATATCACGGTAATCAGCGCCAGTCTGGAATTGCTCACCGGTTTGCATATCGGCTCGGGTGATGGCCAGATGCAGATAGGCGGAGTGGATAATCCCGTTATTCGCCATCCAATTACCCATGAGCCCTATATCCCCGGGTCCAGTCTGAAGGGCAAGATCCGCTCTCTGCTTGAGTGGCGCAGTGGAGCAGTTCAGGACGGACCGTTAGGCTGGAATCAGCACACTAAAGCCGGAGTTATGCCCATTTTACAGCTGTTTGGAACAAGTGGCAGCGACCAGTTGAGTGCGCAGGATGCCCGTTTGCTGGGTCCCACACGCCTTTCCTTCTGGGATTGCCCGTTGAGTGTCCATTCCAGAGAGCAAATGCGTCAGGACAACATCCCTTTGATCGAGATCAAAAGCGAAAACGCCATCAACCGGATTTCTGGTGTTGCACGCGACCCCCGTCAGGTGGAGCGGGTTCCGGCAGGGGTCTCATTTGAATTTCGCCTTTCTCTCAAACGGCTGGACATTGATGAACCAAATCTGCTGGAAATGGTGCTGGCCGGCATGAAACTGCTGGAACGGGACAGTCTGGGTGGTTCAGGCTCACGCGGTTACGGCAAGGTCAGATTTACGGATCTGAAAATCGATGGCGAGGACGCCTCTGACCGTTTTGAGGCCATACAGCCCTTTGTATCGCAGGAATAACCATGCACGCACACCGTCTAGTTTTGCGTCCGCAAACCGCGTTCGGCTCGCCTTTGACCGGGGACATGCTCTTCGGGCAGTTTTGCTGGGGCGTGCGCTGGGCTTTTGGCGAAGCGCGTCTTGACGAGCTGCTTGATGCGTATTGTGAAGGCCGCCCTTTTGCCGTGTTCTCGGATGCGTTTCCCCATGGCTTTACCCCCTTGCCGACGGTACCTTCTTTCCTTAGAACCGATAGTAACGACAGTGACAGAAAAAACTGGAAGTCCAGACGCTGGGTGCCCGTTGAACATATGGGCAAGAGTGTAGACGCCTGGTGGGATAATGCTGTGGATGATGAGCAGGCATACCCCCAGACTTCAGTTGCGATGACCGGGAAGTCCGCAAAACCCCGCTTTGTCATGCAACCGCATAACAGTATCAACCGCCTGACCGGCACCACAGGCACAGAAGCATTTGCTCCGTATACCCAGCAACAGCTTTGGTATCATCCTGACACATGTCTGGATATCTACCTTCTGCTTGATGAGGATCGTCTGGGCATGGCTGATTTTCTCAAAGTATTTTCCGGGATAGGCAAGGATGGTTACGGGCGGGATGCAAGCATTGGTCTGGGGAAATTCGAAATGGAGATAAGTGAGGTGCAGCCTCTTTCCATCGGTGCTCGTGCGCAGAGCTTCATGACCCTTGCATCCTGCGCTCCGCAGGGCCTGGGCTATGACAGTGCAAACAGTTATTACCAGATCAAAACCCATTTCGGCAGACATGGCGATCTGGCAGCCTTGTCAGACCCTTTCAAGCGTCCGGTGCTTATGGCGAGAACCGGTGCTGTTTTTTCCCTGCCAGATGAGCAAGAGACGCTGTTCCTCGGCCAGGGCATTCCAAACACATCCAGAGCGCATGCCAATGCTGTGCATCAGGGTTATGCGCCGGTAGTACCCATATCGGGATTGAGGAGAATCGCATGAGGCCTTTTCTGAATACTGCGAATCTTGTTCTGACTCCTCTTGCACCAATTCATGTGGGAACGGGAGAAGATTTTGAGCCAACAAACTATGTCATTCATGACAATATGCTCCATGCTTTCGACTTGTCCCGCGTTCGCCTTTCCCCGGAGCGGAGGCGAGAACTGCTGCAACTGGCCAATGAGGCCAATCTGGGTCGTATCCATGCTTTTCTTCGCAGTAACCAGGCGGAGTTTTTGTCTGCTTCCCATATCCATATTCCTGTGTCAGGTGGGGTATCAAAAAAATATCTCGACAGTTTAGGGAACGCTGTCCAGGTAGAGAGCGATGGCAAAACCGTTTTTAATCGTAATTCCATTCAGCGTGCCATGTTTTGTGCCGCTGACGGGTTGCCCTATCTGCCCGGCAGTGGTGTAAAAGGTGCCATGCGCACGGCCTGGATTGAGGCTTTGCATAAGAACGACTCACAGAGCAAGCCTGAAGGAACACGAAACAGAGAGGTTGCTGAGTGGGAAGCGAGCATGTTACGGGGTAACTTCCAGACGTCTCCGTTACGTTTGCTGAAACTGGCTGATTTTATGCCGGACAGGCCGGAAATTGATCGCAGAATCGTATTTGCCTGCAATTTTAAAAAACAGCCTGTGTCGTTCCAGGGCAGGCGCAATATCAAGGGCAGAGGCCCCGTTACTCGTGTCGAAGTCATTCTCCCTGGTCAGTATCGTGCTTTCAGGTCGGAGGTGGTTGTGCTTGACCCTGGTAAACGTGTTCACCCCGGGATGTCTCCCTTGCGCCCTCACCTGGCTGACCTGGCAAGGTATAGTAACAGCTATTCATTGAGTCGGTTTGAGAAAGAAGTCTCCCTGATTCGCGAGAACGGATATGGTGATGAAAACTGGTTACGACGGCTTGAGCAGTTGCTGGCAGACATCAGGGATCGACTTCAGAGCAATAAAGCCTTTTTGATCCGGCTGGGCAGATATGGTGGAGCAGAAACCAAGACGATTGCTGCTCTGGCCCAAATCAGCATTATGGGAACGTCCCGTATAGAAAGTGAGGCGACAACCTTCTGGCTGGCAGCTGAACAGGACGACATCAAAAGTGGCATGTTGCCTTTTGGCTGGGCTCTGATAGAAATAGACCCACAGGAAGATTGTGCTTTTTTGCGTGCCTGGTGCGAACAGGAGCGTACAGGCAGACCTGATATGCAGATGGTCCGGGAAAAGATGTCAAAAGACAGGGAACATACTCATGCAGAAGAAGCTGACAAAGCCATAGCTGATGCCGAGCCTCAGCCTGCTGTTGTAATGGAAGAGCAGGCAGAGGAGCAGGCAGAGCTGGAGTTGGCTGCCATGAGTCCTGAAGAGCGCCTTCTGCGGGAATTTTGTAGCAAACTGAAGGCGCACCCACGTCTGAGACCATCTGATGCGGGGGCGCTCATTCTGAGCGAGTGCGAAGCATTTCTTGAGCAGACGAACAATTGGTCAGATGCGATGAAAAAGCAGTGCGCAGAACTTCTTGCTCCTATATTGGACGAAAAAAACATGTTCATTGGCAAAAAGGAGAAAATCTTCAGGGCTGCTCTGCGACATCTGCTCGGAGTCTGAGGGGTAGTTCGCTTATGCAGGTGAATTCTGGCTGGCCCATTGCACGTTATCGCTTTATTTTTTCCGTGCAGACGCCTGTTGGCTTGCCGGAATATGCAGGCTCCATGTTGCGTGGAGCCTTTGGTCATGCCCTGCTTCGCACTGCCTGCATGACACGTGAAAAGCAGTGTGCGCAATGTCCCTTGTATTTTACCTGTCCTTATACCGCCATTTTTCAGGCACCGGTTCCCTCTTCTCACCCTTTGCAAAAGTTCAGCGCCGTCCCGCACTCCTACGTCATTGAGCCACCTCCCTGGGGTCGACGCGTATATCAGCCAGGAGAATTGCTGATTTTTGAAATGACGCTCTTTGGACAGGCTCTGGAGAGGCTGGCTCTGATTGTTTTTACCTGGCAACGCGCTTTTATGCACTCTGTCGGAGGGGGTACGGCTACTTTGGATGATGTTATCCTGCTTGGCCCTGAATGGGATGAAAGCGTATTTGATGCCAGTGCCAATCGCGTGCGCCCTCACCCGCAACGGCTTTTTCTGCCATCCTTGCCTGAGGGAAATTGCCGCCTGACATTCATCACCCCATTGCGCCTGCAGGAAAACGGCAGGGTTTTACAGCCGGAACAGCTCAATGCCCGCATTCTGTTGATGGCGCTGGCAAGACGGGTGAGTCTGCTTTTTGAAATCCATGGTAATTTGGTTCCTGAGTATGATTTTCAGATGATGAATGCAGCTGCCTCTTCCATCAGGATGTCACAGAATTTGCAATGGCAATACTGGATGCGCTGGTCAAGCCGACAGCAGCAGAAAATGACCTTGAATGGTTTGCTGGGAGACATTACCCTTTATGATGTTCCTGCCTTTTTTTACGAATTGCTGCAGCTGGGTCAATGGACCCACATTGGCAAAAATACGACCTTTGGCCTCGGACATTATCTCCTGACGCTCGAATCGCGATCATAAAATGCCTTTGTCGTTTTGCCACTTTCAGGCCCGACGCGTGGCTGATGTTTTCCATCATATCTTTCTGGTTTTATCTGGCTTTCACGGACGTCGTTTTCCTGTCACCGCCCCACCTGCCTGAAAATATCAAAGCTTCAAGAAGCGGTGCTTTTGAGCCTTTTTTCTTCCATTTATGCTCTGAATAATTCGGTTATTATTGATTTTATGTTGATTTTGGCATTCCGGGTATTCTGAACCGGGCTGAAACCATTCTTTTGCATGCCTGTTGCAGAATGTTTTGCTTTGGCAACCGCATAAATCAGAAAATAACTTTCCAGTTGTAGAAATTGGGATGTCCAGAGCGCTCTACCTTGTCTGCTATGATGTGACTGATGCACGACGTCGGCGTCGGGTGCAAAGATATGTCCAGGCATATGCGATCGGTGGGCAAAAGTCGTTTTATGAGTGCTGGCTTACGCAAGGAGAGTATTTCGCGCTCAGGAGAGTTCTGGCAGACAGCATTGAACATGCTGAAGATCGCGTTCATATTTTTCAACTGGACCCGCGTATGGCACCTTCTTTTTATGGTCGGGCAAAGCGGCAGTCAATGCGGCCTTTTCTGATTGTGTAGAGGACATTTATGGCAAGTCTTTATGTAGACAGACGTGGCGTTGAAATGCGCCTTGATGGGGGTGCAATTGCTTTTTATGAAAAAGCAGAGCGCGTCGGGACCGTCCCGATTGCGCCGATTGAAAGGGTTTTTCTGCGGGGTGATGTCCGGTTGCATGCAAATGTGCTTGGGCGGCTGGGTGAGCATGGTGTTGGTGTCATTGTCCTTTCTGGCAGGCGTGCGACTCCGACACTGTTTCTTGCCAGAGCGCACAATGATGCAGAGCGACGTGTGTCCCAATATCAGCTATCGCTGGATGCTGATTTTTGTCTGCAGTTCGCGCAACAGCTTGTCAGGGCAAAGCTGACTGAATCGGAAAAATTGCTCAGGGAGTTGCAGGAAAAGAACCGAAAAGCCCATTATGCGCTGGGCAAAGCGCAGAGGCAGATTGCCGGGTTTGTGCATCAGGTGCAGTTGCAGTCCAGTCGTGCAGCCCTACGAGGACTGGAAGGCAGGGCTGCGGCAAGTTTTTTTTGGCGGATTGGCAGCCCACATGCCTGACTCTTTGGGCTTTACCGGTCGTAACCGTCGTCCCCCGCGTGATCCGTTGAACGCCCTGCTTTCTCTTGGTTATACGATGCTGCATTCGGAGGCGGTAGTCGAACTGCATGGAGCGGGGCTTGATCCGTTCATTGGCTTTTACCATGATTTGCACTTTGGAAGAGAGTCTCTGGCGTCTGATCTAATAGAGCCTCTCAGACCGCTGATTGATCGTTTTTCCATTGCTTTGTTTTCCGGTGGTCATTTGCGCAAGGAGAGTTTTTCGATCACTGCTCAGGGCTGCCTGCTTGGAAAGGCAGGAAGGGTTACGTATTATCAGCTTTATGAAGAAGCGGCTGAAGATTTGCGCAGGCGAATGAAAGAGAGCATATCTGACTTGCTGCAGCTTATGAGGGAAAAGTCCACAACCAGTGCTATTGGACGTGAAACGTTTTGATTTAATCGCTTGTGACAGAACGGGACAGTGGGGCACGGTATGAAAAGAGAGTTCGTTATTGGCTACGACATCAGTAATCCGGCGCGGTTGAGGAGAGTGCATCGCACGCTTCAGAATCATGCCGTTCCGATTGAGTACAGC
>Ga0099364_10014441_pt1 | contig 10510 bp, 10 predicted proteins | sample TergutTh196P3_FD_73070 | JGI IMG/M metagenome (GOLD analysis project Ga0099364, IMG submission 73070) | Microcerotermes parvus P3 segment gut microbial communities from Pointe-Noire, Republic of the Congo - Th196 P3 | ecosystem: Host-associated > Arthropoda: Insects > Digestive system > Gut ...
CACCGCCTTCGCAAGCTTAGAGGCGGGGGAAATCTTAGCCGAGTTATATGAACATAGATAACCCCGCGACTATACGCGAAATGAAAACAATCCAAAAGATTGCGCCGATTATTGAAAGTACCAGGCCGATAGTGCCTGTAATCACGCCTGCCAGCGCTATATAGAAGTTATTGTTGCGGTCATCTAACACGCGGCGAGCCTTTTTTCCTTTCGATAAAGCAATCGGGCCTAATATGATACCGACAATAAAAAATCCCGTCACAACGCTGATTATGCCCAGAACCAGGGATGTCACCGACTTTGCTTCAGCTGCGGTTATTTCAGGTGTCGGTATAGTTGGCATAGACGGAAAGGCTTGATTATTAAAGCTCGGCGGCGGTTGCCAGGAATTTTGTTGTTGTTCAATTTTCGCGCCGCACGAAGCGCAAAAAACAGATCCAGTTTGATTCTCAAAACTACAGTTTGGACAAAACATATTGATTAACCTCCAATTATTGTTGTTGGCCGTTTTGCATCATGTTTGCGAGTATGGCATGTTCAGCATGAAGGGCAATTTTGTTCGGGTATTGAAACCATTGACATCCGGCCCCTTCTATATCTATTTCGAGCCGCTTCCACCAATCATTAACATAGATTTTTTTCATTCGATAAAGCGGCACAACCGGCCCGCCTTCCGAGGAAAACTGCATGACCATGTTATTGGTTATTTGCTGAATTGCCGCGAACAGTTTGTTACAGTCGTTATACATATCCTGCTGATTCAGATAAGAAAACGATTTTTCACCCCATTCACCATCCATTTCCATGGCGATTCTCGTGTTTTTGACCTTGAACATCGCTATGCTTGCAGGATTTACCGTAGCGGGCGGCATGGAATTTAATGCAACAGAAAGTGTTGGCGTAAAAGCCTGATTATTGTCTTGCTGCCCTTGCGATGAATCCTGCTCTCCGATTTTTGCTCCGCATGCGTTGCAAAAAACAGAATCGTCTTGATTTTGTTTGCCGCATTTATTGCAATACATTTTGAATAACCTCCAATTTTTTTAATTCATATTTGTGCAAAAAACTTGCAATAACATCATCGTACTCCGCTTTTTGGCTAGACCTTACATGAGAGTGCCTGCCTGCGGGGAAGAAAGAAAGCTCCTTGTTTTTTGACGCACACGCTTCAAACAGTTCCTCGCTTTTTGATTTAATGCAAAAAATATCTTCTACGCTCCAAATGAACAGAATCGGTATGTCTATATCCTTCATGTATTTCATTGGCGTTTCCTTGAAAAGCCTAACTTTGGCAAGCAGGAACGCAAGCAAAAAAACCAGTTGCAGCACAGGGAAAACAGGCTTTTTACGCATTTTGAAATTCCGCTTGAATATTTCGTAATAGCTTTGAAACAGTCCGTCGGTCACTATCCCTTTTACTAAATCAACGCCCTCGTTTTTCAGCTTGACGTATGTATAAACAGCCGCCGCGCCGCCAACGCAAATCCCATGCAGAACGAAGTCTTTTACGTTATATTTTTCGCCAATCAGCTTAATCCATAAAACCAAATCGTCGCTTTCTTTAATCCCCGCCGTTTGATATTTGCCGTCGCTCAAACCGTGAGCCCGAACGTCCACGACCAAAACATTGTAACCGTTTTTCACGTAAACGTCAGCAAAATAATAGGAGTAGAGGAGCGATTCGGTTCTTCCCTGCAAAATGACCGCACATTTGTCAAACCCGAAATTTATGTATTCGCCATATAGATTTAACTCGTCGCTTACAATGTGCAGCGCCTCCGTTATGTCCTTATATTGCTTCGCCCAGCTTGTCCCCTCATTGAACATACGCATTTGCTGTTCATCTTTTGTGTCGGTGCATTCTCTTGTTCTTTTCTTTTTCGGGTTGCGGTACATCGTGTTGTAAAAAATAATAGGGAATGAAATAAAAAACACTACTACACCGCCTGCGAACAGAAATGCGGCGATGGCAATTACCCAGGGGTTATCCAGGTTGATGCTTGACATATTCACAACTTGCTCACTATCTCGCCAATGATTTCTTTTTCATGCTTCAAGTCTGTTATTTCTGTTCCGCAATAATATGCGGCAACAAGTCCGGGACCTGCGTTAATTCCGCTCATGGGATATATGTTGCAAACAATAACTTCTTTTGGTTTGACTTCTTCCCTGATTTTTGAAGCTAAGATTTCCGCCTGATTTCTCCTTGCTGAATGGGCGACAAAAATAATTTGCTCGTTTGCGGATTTTATCGTTTTCTTGATATATTCGACCGTTGTTTTGTAAACTTTCTCATAACCGCTTACTTTGGTTAAAACCGTCACCATGCCGTCGGAATCAAAATCCCCCATGGGTTTTATTCCCGCGACGGAGCCGAAAAACGCTTTTGCGTGTGAAATTCTGCCTTTTGACGCCACCCAAAACAAATCGTCAACCGAACCCATTTGGTGAATCGTCATTTTAATCTTTTCCAGCTTTTCCGCATTTTGCTCGATCGTGCAGCCTTCCGCGCGAAACTGGCAGGCGTTGACGGTTAAGAGTCCAAGAGCTGCCGAGAATTTCATTGAATCCACGACGATTACCTTTCGTTCGGGATATTTTTCACACACGACATCTTTGGCGGATACCATAAGATTGTATGTGGCGCTGAGTTTGCTTGATAAACTGAGCGCCAAAATGTCCTTGCCTTGCTGCAAGAAGGTTTCATAATATGAAACGATTTCATCAACGCTGGGCGTGGCTGTTGTGTATTTGTTTTTGTTTGCTTTTAACGACGCGTAAAATTCGTCAAGCTCGGCGTCGCTTAGATCAAGACTTCCTTCCACCTCGTCTGCGTTGGGGGTGCTCATGTAGCTTTTCAGGTATCCGTCAACCCCGAAACGTTGCCTAATTGCCAGTGACAGGTCGCAGGTTATGTCTGCAAATATTGCGTAATTGTTTTCCATAACGTCCTCCCTAAATTTTTAAAGTTACCCTGTTTGCAAAATCCAAACAGTTATTGTTTTTAAGGCTGTATCCGCCTTGAGCGATACATGACTTTGCGTACTTTTCTATGTCGTCCGCATTTCTGACAAATTTCCGTTCGCTCTTTTTAAGCGTGCGTGCTTCAGGGATTTTGCCGCCGCAAAACTCATCTAAAGAAACAGAATTGACAACCGCATTTTCGCCGGATTGATTTGCGGCACGGCCGAATTGAATAACCTCGCCGGTGTTTAGGTATACGCCGTAATGGTGGTGAGCGCCGCCAAAAACACGAATAACATCACCCTTTTTCAGCGAAACAAAATCATATTTTGCAGAAAATCTTTCGGCTTTTTTTCTTTTCAATTTGTAAAAAAGCATTAAGTATTTATTGCTTATTTCTTCATTTATCTCTTTCAGTTTTGCCCCTGTAAGCTCCGCGCCTGAATAGCATGATAAATCTATGCTGTTTCCGACCATTAAGTGGACTCTCTTGAAAAGCCCGTAATTGAAATCATTGACGACCGGAATGATTTTTGCCCCCGTTTTAACTGCAAGCGCTATATATCCCGCCGAAAAATTTGAAGGTTCGTATGTAAACTTAAAACCGCCCTCGGGAAACATCAAAATTGGTTTGTTTTTCGCGGTTATCCTCTTGCTTTTTTCAATAAATCCAAAGCTGAGTCCATCCTCGTCAACAAATATCCCTCCGGCAACGCTTACAAGAAATTTCAATAGCTTCCGTTTGTTCTTGTAAAAATCAGTGGCCAGGAAGTGCAGCCTTTTGAAGAAGAACCTTAACGCAATGACGATGCCGTCCATAAAGGAACGATGGTTTGAAATAATGATGGCACTGCCCCTTATTCGTTTGTTCTTCCTGTTATCATCCTCATAATAAGTTTTTGTCTTAAATACAAACACTTGGAGGAGCAACAACTGTATGAGCCCGAAATAATAAAACACCGTACTCATACAAACACCTTATTTATATGCTCGTAAAAGCGCTCAGGAGTACGCAAGGTTTGGTCTTTTTCAAAATTAATATGAGTATTGAACATATTTTCAATTTCACATACCATCGCTATGTAATCAAGGCTTGTTCCGCCCAAATCAATAAAGAAGTCCGCGTCTGATTGAATCTCTGTGTCTATATTTGCAGCATTTTTAAACGCTTGTTTTATTGACAGCATTGTGGCGTCGTCCGCCATGTTGCCGCGCTTTTTGTCTTTTAGGTTTTTATAATCGGTAAGGACAATCTCGCCCCTGCCTATTCTACGCCGCAGCAACTCGCGGGAAATTTTGATCGCATTGGGATTTGCGATGGGCTGGTGAGTCACAAAAATGCCGTTAATATGCTTCCCGTAGGCAATGTCCGCCAACGCATTTTTTATATCTTCGATCTCATTGGCAATTACAGCGCTTGGAAATTTTTCGCCATACTCTAAAACTATGGAAAGTTTTCCATCTATCTCTAAAACACAAAACCTATTCGCATTTTTGATTGACAATTCATTTTGAATAATGTCGGGACTTATATTCTCGCCGTTTTCGCCAATATAAAGGTCGCTCTTACGCCCGTCGATAAAATGGTGGCCATCTATTGTTTTTGCTAAATCTTTTGTTTTAATGCCGTTAATGCTGTTTTCCTCGTCTTGAAACGTAATGATCCGTTTGCAAATTGAGCTGCCGGACACAATCAGCGTTCCGTCCTCGTCATATGCGTAGCTGACGCTTTTAAAGGGGGGGCCGATGGAACCGTTCGTTCTGATGCTCATTCTCTTTGCCAGATTCACTCCGGTAATCGCCGTTTCTGTCGTGCCGTAGCCGTTAAAAAGCGGGTATCCTACGCAGTTGATGGTTTTTAGCGTTTCGCTGTCTATATGCGCGCCGCCGGAAATCATTACCCTCGGCGATTGGCCAAACGTGAACGCGAGCACATCCTTAAAAAGTCTTTTTGAAATCAAAACACCTAACGACGGAAAAATGTTTTGCAGGGTAAAAGCAAAGTTTACGCCCCTTTGGAACTTTTTCTTCCGCTTTTCGCTTTCCTGCGAAATACCGTTCATTATCCCTTTGTATAATCTGTGAAAGAAAACTGGAGGGGCAAAAATATGTGTTACCTTGTGCCTGATGATCGTCCTCCTGATAGCATCCGGCGAGTTATCTTGAAGAAAAACCATTGTGCCGCCTAAAAAAGCATACCAAAAATAACTCACCATAATTCCAAAAATATGGAAAAGCGGCAGGATCATCGCAACTTTGATTCTTTTTTGGTATTGGGCTATTATCCAATCGTTTGTTCTTAAAAGAGTTTGACTGTTCAAAATCTGATTTGCGACAGCCTCGCCGTCAAACACGCATATCTTAGCCTCAAGCCCCGTCATGGTAGAGGAAAGGGCAAACTCGTCCTGCCAAAAATCGTCTGCGATTCGCGGGCAATTTTTGTCATAAGCGTCGATGTTTATTGCCGTAAAATCCGTATAGCAAGCGGCTCCAGTTATTACAAGCTTGACGTTAAGTTTATTGAGGAGCTTTATTATAAGCTCTTGAGGGTAAAATGAATTAATCAAATACGGTTTATTGCCGCTCATTAAAACTCCCCAAAACGCAATTAAAAAGCTTGGAGCATTGCAAAGGTCGATGCCTATATATCCCCCTGCCGCATTTGGGAATGAATGCTTTATATAAGCCGCGAATGCCTGTATCTCTGAGTGATGCTCCTTGTAAGTCACTTCGTCAATTTCATAATCAATAAACCTTTCATATGCAAAATCGTCATAACGTGAAAATATTGCGCTATAAATGTCCTTAAACGTCTTGTCGGATTTCGTCAGCGCATCAAGGCTCTTTATTATGTTTTTTTCATTATTTCCCATAAAACCTGATGCCCCCTCAATATGCCCCGATGATAAAATCGCAGTTTTGCTGCCGACCGTCAAAATAAGTGAAATCTATATTACGGTTCTTTTCAAAATAAGAGCAAATGATGTCAACATCGTCGGGCTTGCAATGCTTTCCGCCAAAAACAACAACTGTTGAATACTGGGATAAAGCTTCCTCGTTTGCAACGGCGTATAATAGCTCTGTGAATATATTTTCACTAATAACCCTGTTTTTTGAATGTCCTGAATGCCGTATGCGATATTTTGAACCTTCGCCCGTAATGTCAGCTTGAAAAACTCTTTGTTTTTTCAGGCTTTCAAGCGATTTGACGACATTATTATATTCGTCGGCAAAAATCAATGACGAAAGAGAAAAAAATGTTTTTGGCAACCCATCCGTTTCCGCGACATAAAGGTTTTGAAGATTTGAAAACCACTTGATTCTCCTGAATCTTTCTTGTATTTCTTTATCGCTGGAAAAAACTATTAGGTTTTCCGTTAAAAACTCGCCAATCAACATCTTCAATTCGTCTTCGTCGGGAGAATGGCCAAACGGTATGGCAAAAGCGACATCCGCGCCCATCTGCTCTAAAACCGTTGCGCTGCCCTCGCCGTTTGTAAACGCCACAATGGCAAAACCCTTGTGCTTTCGTCGATACAGCTTTTCAAATTCTTGCGTCATGAATAGGTCGTCAATTTTTTTAATGCCAATACTGCCATATTTGGACAACTCATCCATTATAGCTTGTGGCCGGTTTGTATGAATATGTAGATTTAAAATGTTTTCGTTTATCGCAATAACAATCGAATCGCCTTTCTTCGCTAATAAATCGACAATGTGCTCTTTGCTTTTCGCTTCCCGCATTCTCAAAACAAATTGAGTGCAATAGCGGAAAAACGAAACATTTTTAACCGGCGTCTCATTGCGGACGGGAAGAGTTTTGTTTTGCTCACAGTCAAAATAATGCGAATCATCGCAAAGAGCTTTATTCATTCCGTCAAAAATCAAGTACAACCCTAAGGCGCCGCTATCGAATACATTGTTGTCCCGAAGCAGCTCCATTTGTTCAAATGTTTTTTGCACGCAACTGAACATTTCGCTGACCAAAACGCCAAAGAAATCTTTTACTGATGTTTCGGCACTGATTTCAGGCAAAGTCCTTTTTATGCTGTCGCGCATTATCGTAAGCATGGTTCCTTCAACGGGTTTATGTACCGCTCTGTAAGCAACCTGATAAGCGTGCTGCAGAGCGGTGCTCAGCTCAGAAACTGAAACTGCATGTTTTCCTTTTGTATGCTCATGGATGCCCCATAAATATTGCGATAAAATGAACCCGGAGTTCCCCCGTGAACCAAACAGCATACCCTTTACAAATCCTGAAAAAGTATCGTCAAAAGAAGGATTTTCTTTCATTGCGGCGACTCCGGCGCCGAATGTGTTTTTCATGTTCGTTCCGGTGTCGCCGTCGGAAACGGGAAAGACATTTATTTCATTTAAGTAGTTTTTATTATGTGAAAGATTAGCGAAGCCGTTCATCAGCATTTTATACATAAGAGCGCCGTCTATCGCATTTCTATTATTCATTTTCGGACGACTCCTTTACTGCGGCATTGTAGATTTCCTGGTCAGCCAGGTCCTCATTGTCAGGAATATAATTTTCGTCAAACAGCTTTCCGATAGTCTTAGTGTCATAGCTTTTCGGCATTGAAAATGTCGCGCCGAAAGCAACAAGGCTCAAGAATGCAACAATGAATGGAGCGATGAATCCGCCGAGGGGAATATTGTAAGTTCCGTCCGTGATCCCCGACAAGGTTGTGGAAACCGGAATTTTGGCAGAAACAATCACCCGCAATAACGTGTCGGCAATAAGCCCCGTCGCAATGGCCCCCGATAAACCCACCACGATGCCTTGACCCGCAAAGTACATCGAGCTGTTCCTTGTTTTTAATACTTTTATTTCAACCGCGGCAACCTGCGACGGAATCATGAGTATCAACATAAAGAACGCGCCTATCGAAAAGCTTGCTATCGTCCCGCCTATTAAATTGATAATAATGCGCGGAACAATCGAGTCCGGGAAAAACAATGCAGAGCCGAAAGAAAAGCAAGCAATACCGGCGCCAAAAGAGAGAATGGATGCTTGAAGCGCAAACCTGACGCCCTTTTTCCTCATCAGCTTGTTAAAGAGGAGAAGCATGATGGGGACAGGCCCGAACGCGGCGGCGTTGAGAATTGCGGCATATTCAACTTTCAGTTGAAGAACCCCTGAAATCAATTCGTTTTGCATTGAAAGAAAAAGCTGCAAGCCCATAAAATAAATGAAAACAACCAGCATCCACGGCCAAAAAGCTTTGTTTTTGGAAACAAACAGCAGGCTTGAAAGCGTTCCTGTCTTTTTCAGTCCGCCTTCCTTTGCGTCTGCCGTTTGCGCTTCTTCGTCCGCAACGGGCATTTCTGGTTCTTCCTTATGCTTTCTTGACATGACAACGGGAATCAACACCGTAAACATTAACGGGGATAGCATTAAAATAAGGTGCATGATGTTCAGCCCGGTTCCTCGAAAAACCGTCAGAATTAATGGCGCTAAAGCATATGCCAATGCGTATTGCACCGTGTCGATGAAGGATTTGAACATCGAAATCCTTGTGCGTTGCTCACGGCTGGTGCTGATGCCCGAAAGCCCGCCGTAGAACGCAACCATCGAAAGCGTGTATGCCGCAAAAAAAATAATGAGCGCCGCAAAGAACCATACGGTGTTAAGCATGCTGTTTTCGGTTACGCTCAGCGGGGTGCAGATCATGGCGGCGCCGGCAAGCATAGGGATGAGTGAAATCAATATCGGTAATCGGAGGCGCGCATATTTATCTTTCATGCGGTCAAGCTTCGCCGCAAGGGGAACGTCTATAAGCGCGTCAAATATGCGTCCGACGGTAAACAGCATTCCGAAAACTGCCGTAAAAACGATTGGCAGGCCGACAACCCCGCCGTCGGGCCGCGTTTTCCACAGCCACGCCATAAGTTGACCGTCCACATCCAAGTTCTGCGGATTGACGGCACTAAGAAAATAGGCCATGATCATCGTGAAAACCAGGTTGGGGCCAAAGACGGTCATAGCAAACAGAAATTCCCTGCGTTTATTTATCAGCATTAAGTGGTTCCTTCCTTTGTTTGTACTCCCTATTTAGTTTGTTTAGCATATTGATCCTTGCTATCCTTTCAAAATTCTTGAAAATCCGTTTGCCTAAAATGAGCCTTGCTGCCTTTGCGATTTTTCTACCAACAAGTTTTCCCGTGGATTGCCATGTAGAGGAATAATGGTGCATTGCCACCGTGTTCCCGGTCAATTCCGTTTTTCTGGCAATGTAGTGTTGAGGGAAAAAATAGTCGCTGGAAAGAAGCTTCGCGTTATCCTCGATTTTTTGGGTTTTTCCGTCAAGCTTAATGTCGTAAAGCCTTTTAATTGTTGCGCTGAAATTTAATACGCACAACATATTTGAATGGACATTGAGCTCCTTGCAAGGCGTGATATACCTTTTATATACCTCACGCATTATTCTGTGACCCTTTTTAGCGCCCAAAACGGCACAACCAAACCAAAGATCCGTTTCATAACCAATAAAAAAATCGTTTTCGCTGACCAACTCATCAAGAGGCTTAAAAAGCTCTATATCAACATCAAGATAAACACCACCTTGGTTGAGTAAAACGTTGCTTCTCATAACGTCGGCGGCAAGCGAGTAGTTTTTTTGTTCGATAGCAAGTTTTATCCAAGAGTTGCTTTCGCAATCAAAATTTTCTTCATTCCACTTAATAATCTCCCATTCGGGATGAAGCCGATGCCAATTTTGAATGAAGGCGGCAAACTTTTCAGGGATTTCATTGCTCCCTAACCAGACGTAATGGATTGTTTTTTCTATCATCTATCTATTGAACCTTTCGTCTCAAGATTCAAAATACAACATACATAGCGTTACGTCAATAAAAAAATGTACTTAGTTAACGGCGTCTGATATACTGAGGCTGGTTCGAGACTGCTGAAAAAGTCCCGTTACCCGTCATTCGTGAAACATATCCTCAAAACATACGAGAAATACGTTTTTCATTTGAGCGGCTTTTGATCTTAATTCAGCCGTAAAACCGGTTTTCGCGAACAGATAATAGAACTTGCGCCGCGAGTAAAACAGCTCGCTTTTCTCAACAAGCCTCTCAAGGACGCCCGCTCCCACGGTATCATTCGTCCATTTACACTCCGCGAAGATCGCACCCTCTTTATCATCGGCTATAATGTCAATCTCGCATTCCTCGCGTTTTTTTGGATCGTTTCCCCACCAACGCCCGGCGTCGGTAAATGAGACAGGCGTATTATTGGCAGTGTTCTGTTTCCATAGGTACTGCATGCATATATCTTCAAAAACAGGCCCCATGAAAGCGGGGATCGATGGTTCAATACGCCTGTAAGACTGTTCAGTTTCGTTGCGCTGAATCAATGACATGGAGTCCGGGATGAAGCGGTACCAGAACCTGAACATGCTGTCGTCAATGCGGTAAATCGTCTTCTTGCTCGTTTCATTGCGAAAAGGGAACTATTTTTTTATTATCCCGATTGAAATCAGTTTTGAAACATATGTGGGACATAGCGCTGTTTCAAGCCCGACTTTCTTGGCTG
>Ga0099364_10014442_pt1 | contig 10510 bp, 13 predicted proteins | sample TergutTh196P3_FD_73070 | JGI IMG/M metagenome (GOLD analysis project Ga0099364, IMG submission 73070) | Microcerotermes parvus P3 segment gut microbial communities from Pointe-Noire, Republic of the Congo - Th196 P3 | ecosystem: Host-associated > Arthropoda: Insects > Digestive system > Gut ...
GCCTGATCCCGCCCGGTACATATGCGGTTTTCTCTTCACCGCATGGCGGGAATATCCTGTGTGCGGCATCGATCTCCGGCAAATGCTCATCAAGCCATGCGTTCTTCTCGGCCAAGGCGTAGGGGCTGTCAGACAGGCACGAGGATAAGATATGCACCTGTGCATCGGGATTGCGGCGGATAATATGCTTTACCGCATCCACCATATTCTGTATAGGCTCCAGATTGCGGAAATACCACGGCTCGTATAGGGTTTCCAGTGTGTCCACATGCTTGAACACGGCAAGTGTGCCGTCCATGTCGATAAAGAGCCTCGGTTTACTTGACATTGCTTCTTTCATATGATTAATCCTCCCCATCTTTTTCTGTTTTTCTAATAACGCGGTGTGAAATAGCTGGTCAGTGATATGGGCTTCCTTACATCCAGGGTTGTGCCGAGGAAATATAGGCGTATTTCGGCTGTAACGGTCGTATGGAATGTAAGCCTGACATCGTTGCTGCCGGCGCCCACGTCCACATTTGTGCTGCGTATTTGGATATCCGAAATAGCATACCGAAAGTTTCCGTCATCATCGAATTTGCGCAGGGTGTCCCCGCTTCTTGTGAGCTGCAATGTTTCCTGCAAGCGTGCTGACATTTCAGCGGTGGAGACAAGCTCCTGCCACAAACCGCTTCCGGCGTAATAATGCGCGGACGAATTGCCCTCCCGCACACCGGAATGCGCGTTATATGCATTCGCGGCGGCTGTCTGGATGACCGCTTTCTGTGTGTAGTCGGCAATGCCCGTTATCATGGTATAAAGATAAATAAAATGGCTTAGCAGGATCAAAAACAGAGTACCCAGCATAACTGACACGATGGGGGTAATCATACCCTTGCCGCTCTTGTCCTCTATAATGCTATGTATCCCGGCGGCTATTTCCAATATACCTCACTCCTTCCCGTAGAGACAGCCCTGACAGTTACCGGTACTACCCGGATACTCCCGATCCCAAACCGCTCCGTCATGGTCACGGTGACTGTGAACGGATCTTCAAGCTGTATCCTGCCTGATCTGTCGAAGCTCACCGTTGCCGACGAAAGCCCCGATGCAGAGCGCAGCCTGTCGAACTCCCCAAACGTATTACCGTCTATAACCCCTTTTATCTCCACATATCGCGCAATTTCATGAGCCATAGCGTTCACAATGGTATATTTCGCGTATATATTGAGAAAAGAAACAGAAAGGGATAGGAACATCATAATGACCAGGATCAAGACCGCCAGCTCCACGAAAGTGCTTGAACCGCGCTTATCACGCAGAAACTGTAATATTTTTCTAATGTAAATCACCACCATTCATATATTACTGTTCTATAAATGTTGCTAATCATCATAAAGTTTGATATAATAAATACACGGAATACACGGAAAAGAAGGTGTGGTAATGGAGATAGCAAAAGTAACTTCAAATGGACAGATAACAATTCCCTCCGATATTCGCCGCCGCCTGAATATAAAAGACGGCGACAAGGTTTTATTCATGGAAAGCGATGCCGGTGTGCTGATGTTCAACTCCTCTATGATAGCGCTTAGGCAGCTTCAGCGAGACATGGAAGGTGAAGCCGAAAAAGCCGGGTTGATTACCGAGGATGATGTTGTCGCCCTTTGCCGCGAAGTGCGCGGGGATTTAAGTGGAGGGCGTAATGCGGATCATGCTTGACACAAATATTTTGGTATCGGCGGCGCTATTCCCAAGCTCCAAAACCGCGCTTGCGGCAGAGCGCTCAATGCGGGAACACACGCTAATAATTTGCACATACGCGCTGGAAGAGGTGCAGGCTGTGTTTGCGCGGAAATTCCCCGATAAAACCGCAAGCTTGGATGCCTTTCTGTCAAAGCTTGCCTATGAGCTTTGCTATACGCCGAGGGTGGGCGCTGATACTCCGGAAATGCGAGACGAAGACGACAGACCTATCCTGCAAGCTGCCATAGATGCGGATGTCGATATCATACTCACCGGTGATGCTGATTTTCATGCGTTAAACTTAGAGCATCCCATAACTATCAAACCGGCAGACTTTTTAGCAAGATTCTGATAAAGCTTGAATTGCGCATAATATAGTCTGAACCCCGTGTCCCCGGCAGGATAAGCGGCCACGTCAAAACAACCCGGCGCTCGTGTCCAATAAGTATCCGCCGACGGCGGCAAGCAGCATCAGGATCATCCCGAAAAGCAGCAGTACATTGTTTACCGTGAGCTTTTCCGGCCGCTTCAGAAGCTCCTTGCGCATTAATTCGTGCTGCGTATTCGTAAAATCCTTTGTAATGATCTGAAAATAGACACTCTGGTCGTCGCCGCGCAATAGCCCTATAAAGCCTTGTGCAAGCTGCGTAAAAGAGGCGCTGTTGACACGTCCTGCCATATTTTTTATTGCCGCCTCATGATTTCCGGTCCGCATGTCATTGAGTGTCTGATCGATTTCGCCTTTTAGCATATGCCCGCAGATTTTCCGGTAACTCTCCAGAATATCTATCACGTTACGGGTATGCCCAAGGCATTGCAGCACAGTCCCTGAAAATTGGGGCAATTCCCATTCAATGGCATCATCATCATCTGTGTTTTATTTTCTTCCTGCTGTATCTTCAGCTCCGTGATCTTATTGACAATGGGAAGCAGTCCGGCTTTCAATGTATGGTCGCTCTGGCATAACAGAAGAATATCGCACCATTGGTGAAACAGTGTATTATCAAGCTCATTCTTCATTTTCTGGATAGCGGCTTCCACATCGCCGTCAATGTAGCCCACCACATTGAGAAATTTCTGCATCACTTCCTTCACCGGCGAGCTTGCGTACAGGACCGCTTCCCCGATTGCCTTAACGATATCGTTATGCCTGATATATGAAATGGTGATCATGCTTAACGTGGTTTCAAGCTCACTGTTCACAAGCTTCGTGTGGGCATATACGGAAAGGTTTGTAAGCCAAAGGGGTATAAGGGCACAGCCAAGCCCAAGGATCAGCATAAGCAATGGGCTGGAAAAAAGAAAAATGCCGCCCGCGGCCCCGGCAGCCCCTGTCAGCACCGAGATCCTGACCACACGTTTATAGCGGTGCCGCTGTCCGATGGTCACAAGGGAATTATGGGTATCGCGCAGGCTGCGCCTTACCAAATTATCCCGCTTTTTCCCCTCCAGTGCAGTCATGAACTCTTTGGCGGTCATCCGCTTTTCGCGGTCTTGCAGCCCAAGCCCCCGCAGAATACGGATTAAGCCCATTATAGGATTGATCCCGAACAGTGCGAACAAGCCGGTTGCAATAAACAGGGCGACCAATATATTTACGATCATGCGCGCGCACCCTCCCTACCGGAAAACGGCGCAAGCTGTGAGCGCATGGCGCCTTTTTTAAGCAGTTTCTGCTGTAATTTTTCCGAAATCGGATTACGCCACCGAAAACTTCCCATTACCCGGATATTCCCGTTGTTATCCACAACATTATCCTCTACATAGAACTCCACAAGCTGCCGGTATAACAGCTTCCCGTTTTCAACGCCCAATACCTCGATGATCTCCGTTACCCGGCGCGTTTCATCCGGCAGCAGCTCTAAGTAAACATGGATTGGGAACGCCTGTGCCACAAGGTTCAGCAAGGTTTCATCTGAAAAATCGTATGCTTTTTTGCACAGCCCTACAATGCGGTCCGGCGCGTTTGCGGCGGAGCTTGCGTGTACCGTTGTGGCGACGGTATGCCCGGTGGTGCTGGCCTCTGCCGCCGCATAGGCTTCATCGGAACGCATCTCCCCTACGCCGATCACCGTTGGGTTAAAGCGCAGTGCGAGCTGCAGCGCTTTATTCTGGTTAAAATTATGTGTTGGATTATCGCTGGGCCTTGTTTTCATATGCACAACGTTATTGACAGGCTTCCCGTTTTCATCGTACCGCACAAAATCCCATTCCCGGCTTCCTTCTTCTATTGTAATTGTCCGCAGCTTTTTTGCGGCTTCGGAGAGGATATAGCCTGACAGCGTTGTTTTGCCGGAGCTGGTTTCCCCTGAAAAGCAGAGGGAGACCCCGTGGTGTATGAGCAGCAGAAGTAAGTCCAGCATCTTTTTATCAAGCGCCGATTCCAATAACAGCTCCCTTGTGATCACCGAACCTGAAACCTTACGTATACTGCACGCGATCCCCTTATCCTCATCCACTACCGGCGACTTTAACGCCGCGATCCGCAGGCTTGCCCCCATATCGGTCACCGCGAAGGGCAGGGCATCATCGAACGGCTGGCTGGTACGCTGCATGATACGGCGCATGATATCATTCGCGTGCTTCGGGTTAAGGAATGAGTAGCCTGTTTTCTGCTGTTTCCCGGAAATGATAATGTCCACATCGTTCCAGGCGTTAATGTCAAGCTCCTCAAAGCCGGGCATCTCAAAAATGTTTTCCCTCGTGATAAAGGACAGCCCTGCCATATCGTGGTAGATATGATCGCGCAAAACGGCGGGGCTGTCCGTTAGGCTGCATGTAACGCCGTAATCTGTGATAAAGCTTAAGATAGCATCCTTCAGATCCTGCTCGCTCATTGTGGAAACATTGTTCGGCAGTTTTTCAGTCAGCGCCTGCTGTGTTCTTGTGAGTACGTTTTCATACTGTTCTGTACCTGTGGTCCTGAAAAGCTGCTCACGTAAATTTTCATGCTCCGCTGTTTGGGTTTCGTACCCGATAAGTGTAGGGATTTGCCTTGTCTGTGACATAAAAGCACCTCTTTTCTTGCTTAATCTTGGGAAACAATCCACTCCGCCAACCGCCCCGTCTGCTTATCGTATTGAATCCCGTAGCGGTCTTTGCATCCTGATATCAGCTGCCCCGCCAGCATTTTACTGTGGACCTCCTCTGAGAATGGGAGCATATATTCGCTATCGCCGGTAAAGGCTTTGATTTCATCCACCGGAGAAATGCGGAACACCGGGCTGAAAATCCGAATTTGTTTGTCTACGCGCATTTCGGGTATCCCCTTCAACCAGCTTAGCTGTGCGCGCTCAAACTCAATGCCGCGCACATCCGGTGTGATCATCCGTATAGCGTATTCCGATGTTTGCAGGGAAAGCTGGGTGAGGGTATCCATGAGGGGATTCGATTGACAGCAGAAAATAACATAATCAAAAGGGCTGTCATTGAGGATTCTCAGCAGGCTCATCATATTCTCCCGTATAAAAGAGCGGTAGCTAAGCGGTGTTTCCCCGCTGGTGATACCCATAACGCCGATCCGGTCGCTTTTGGGGTGGATATGTATGTGCCCTTTCAGTGCGTTAACACTATTTATAGGCTTAGAAATCAGCCCGCCAAGGGAACCGTCGCTTTCAATCTGCTTTCCCGGCAGGAATACAGGGATTGCAGGTGTGGAACTGTCTGTGCTGATTAAAACAGAGTTTTTTTGAAAGCGTGCCATCTGCGTGGCCAGTGCCAGTGCCAGCGTTTTTTTGCCGGAGCCGTTAGAGCCCCAAACAGCAATCATTTTAACCATTTATCCGGGCTTACTACAGCCCATCCACCTCGCTTTCATCATGGGCGCCGTCTTCATCCCCGGCAATTTCGATATCACCCTCAACTCCATCATGATCTTCGGCGGTATTATCTTCATCCTCTTCTTCATCATTTTCTTCTTCCCCGCGTGTCAGGCTTTCAATATATTCGTCCTGCATCAAAAGCATTGCGTTAACGGTTTCGGGGTCGTTTGCCCTGGCCGCAAGCGCTGCATGTATGGTGGCGTTCCGGTCAAGCCCGGCAAGCGCCGCCGCCTGATAATTGCAGACCAACAGTGTGATGGCGGCGGGAAGCCTTTCCCTGTTAGCGTTACCGTCATTCATATTTTGGAGATCGTCAGCATCAATGTCATTACCGGATGCGTTAGAGACTGCAAGCACCTTTACGTATTTAAGCTCCTGCGGCTGCAGCGCCATGTATCCCTCGTCAGTGCTGCTTCTGTTGAACACAGCGTAAATTGTAACGATATCACCGGGCTTCAACTTTCCGCTAAGCCCCTCGGCCAGCCCATGCACTGTTATGGATATCGCCGACTTATCCATTGGCAGATCATACAGATATGGGTTCGCCAATGGGCGCTCCCGTGAAAGCTTGCTTGAAACCACCAGATCACCGCGAAGCATGTCCATCCCCGTGTATGAGCCTATAACCTGATTCAATGAAACTGCCGCATTGGGGGGACGGTCTATTGCGCTGATCTCCGAAATGGACAGCATATCGGCTGTGAGCAGCGTGCCTTTCTCCAAGTCATGGCGCAGGATGACGACCGGCACACGCTCCGAAATTTTTGTCTGTACCATCGGCAGCGCGATAAACGCGACTGCCAGTGCAGCAAACACGCAGATAAAGCCGATCACTATACGGCTGTGAAAGATATCTGAAAATGAGCGGTTAAACTCCTTGGGCGGCTTGGGAATCTTGCGCCCGGCCTTTTTGCTTCCTTTAGGGGCCGCAATATCCTGTCCTAAAGATCCATCTATATTCTCTTGTCGGTTACGTCGCATGTTTTGCCTCCTATGTGATTTTTTAATTAGAAAAAAATAAAGCCGCTATACACCCAACTGTCAAAAACGGTGCAAGCGGTATGGGCATGTCCGGTTTTTTGCATCCTTTCCTGATGAGCAGGAATATGGCTGCAAGGCCAAAACCGGTCAGCAGGGAATAGCACGCGGGCAGCAGATCCAGGGCGAACGCAAGGCAAGCCCCCATTTTAATATCGCCCCCTCCCAAATTCTCCGATGCAAGACCTATAATAAGCATCATTACGCCAACTGCCAGGAATCCGATCGCCCGGGAAACCCAATCACTGCCATAAAGCGTGATAGACAGTACCCCGGATACCAACAGCAGGATATGGACATGATCCGGGATCTTCCTTGTTCGGATATCGGATATGGAAGCGATGCACAGCGCCGCGAACAGTGTGGCAATGTCAATCATGCGGGGAACCTCTCTTTGAGGAAAGGGATCAGCAGCATTTCATGCCAATCCTTATTGGTATGCTCCCATATGTCCGGGTTCCACGGCGTATAGGCTGTGGCCGCGCTGAGCTGCAGATCCCCGATCATCTCCCGCTCCCGCTGTGAAGCGAAAGAAAAGAGGATCATATCAACAACACAGCCGTAAGCGCTGTCCTTCGCCGCAAACGCCAACATCTCCCACGGTTTAGTCCCCGCGCATAGCATACGAAGATCGCAGCCGCGGAACATCTCAATGTTTTCGCCGCACAGCTCGCCAAAATCGTACAGGAACACATTATGCCCGGTACCCACCTGTAAATCATGGGAAAAATCCATCCCCTCAATACGGATCACACTTCCGTTTCGCTCTGCCGCATCCCCATAGAGCATCATTAAACTCTCGATAAAGCTCTGGTTGACGTCAATCACACAGGGTGAAAACCCAAGAAACGCAAGCGCATGGTACAAAGAAAACACCTGTGTGGTCACGCCGGTTCGCGGCTGTGTCCCCGCAACTCCAATACAAAGGCGCAAATCCTGCGGTATTACAAACGCAGGGCGGATATATGCGCGGGCCTGCTCTACCTGTGCGGAATACCGGAACTCCGATGCCTGTGCATAGCCCTTCCCGTCGGGCGACAGGCATTCTTTTAATTCCCGGGTAATATCTGTTTCATCAGAAACAGCCGCCAGCTCTCGCAGCCCTAACTCCGCTAACTTCCCGAATAAGATGATGGTATTCGGATTGTCCGGCGCAAAGACAATTATCCGGGCGTGATAGTAGCGCTTCAGATAGCCGATCACATCGGGCAGTTCACTTGCGAAACCGGTGCTTTCCTCACAATAGAAAAGGATATGGTCATAGTTTGCGACCGTGCGGTTTTTAGTAACAGCTGTTTTTATGCTTTCATATTCCGACAGATTAATAAAATCGCAAAATATGTTATTACTATCGCAGTAGTCGGCTACGGATTTTATTTTCTCGTCATAAGACAGACATATCAGCAACGGCAATCCCTCCTGCGTAACTGCTATATATATATGGTTTTTTATAGCCTTTTCACCCGAAAACAAGCTCTATTTGTTTTCGGATGTGAAAGTGCATAGGACGTGTTTTGCGCGATGAAATGCGCAAAACCAGCGCCGCATAGTGGCGCGTGTTTAAATTGAAAATGGACTGTTTTCAATTTAAACGAGTATAACCCCAGCGGACAGTGGTCTTCCTCCCACCCCACGGGTCAGGGTTTTGTAAGTAGGGATACGGATCAAAATGCGAATCATACTCCTCGGTCCGCCGCAGCTCCAAATGCAGATGCGGCCCGGTCGTATTTCCGGCAAAATGCCGTGCCGGGTCGCCGCCTGACGTTGCGATCTGCTGGCGTTCATCCACACTTTGACCGGAGAATACATAAACCTTGTGCAGATGCGCGTATAATGAATACAATATTTCCGTCTCCGTTACTACTTCGGTGATTTCTTCATCCTCTTCCTCATCGTAGCGCGTTATTTCATACTCTATGGTCAATACATGCTCTATCATGATATGGCTTCCATAGTCGGGGGAAAGACCGGTCCTTACGACCAAACCCGGCGCTACAGCCATCACCGGCGTATCGAAGGCTACCGGGAAGTCGATCCCTCCATGCAGGCTTAGATCCGGCCTCCCCTTGATATGCCGCCCGCCGTACCCGCTGGATATACGGGCGTTATTCACCGGGTATGCCATGATACCGGCTTTGGGTGTATTAAGCTGCGGCATGATGAAGTCTTTTAGTTTGGATAAGGGCGATAAAAACTCCATAACCGCCGATAGAAACAGGATGACGATGAGGAGCATAACGCCCGCAGCGCAAAGAATAATTTTTACGGCAGGGGGCATCCCGTCCTCATCCGGTTTCAGCAGCACCGCCGCCGCTTTGATCACCAGCGGCTTTAACGGCAGCGCCATTACAGACCACCGCCTTTCCCCATATTGTCCAGCTTATACTGCGGCAATTCGATATCTAAAAGCGGACTATCAACCCGCATATCGAGATTACAAGCGTTGATACGCCGGTTGAAGCGTTGGCCGTGTCCATCTCCGAAAAGGCCCGTGTGGATTTACCGTTCATGTCACAACTAACCGGCATACTCGTTATTATACTTTGCTGTATACTTGGTGCGTGTAGCAATGCAGAATCTGCACCAGAGGTTGCTCCCCCAGTTTCTTCAGCGCTGCCTATCGAACCCGAAGAAGATTTAGTTAACCCATACCCTGTATATGAAAGACTTACAGAACTATGCTTGTCTTATGGAGAAAGCAGGCAAGATGTTTTTACTCTTAACGAAGAAGGGCGATTAACTTTGTGGCCGCTTCTTCGTGTTAATGAATGGATAGTCGCAACCGATTTGCCCTTTTTTTCAGGTTCAGGCAACGGAATATATTTTACGGCAAATGATATGGCTTGGTGGGTCGAGCGATTTGACGATAAAACGATAATAATACCAAGCGATATAAACGGAAATGGCGAAAAAATATGCTTTTATGCACCAGACGGTGTAAGAGATGCCGTTCTGGCATTTGCTGAAATATTGGCACAGGAAAATGACAATCCCGCTACTGAGATGCAATATAACCGCATAAAAAACAGCGCCACGTCAAATGAGGATGACATGGCGCTTATTTATTAATGTGTTTACAATTGTGAAAATACTTCTTGCAGATTGATGATACAGCCGTCCGATCTCAACAGGCTGTTTTCACGAAGTGTTCATCCCAATGCATTTGTTGGGTTAGAAAAAGGCAAATGGTCTCTTGACAACGGTAAAGGTTAATGCTACAATGATGAAGTTGATTAAAAACCAGCGTGATAAGCGGAAAAGGCACGGTTTTGGAGGAAAAAGTGAACAGCAAAATTTTGAATTTAACTTCCAATTTAACGGAAATTGATGTCAAGCTGTCGTTAATTGATGCAAATGAGATATTATTTGTTTTGGACGACATGCAAAAATTATATGGAATAATAAATAAATATGATGTGATAAGGCATTTTAACGAATCAAATCCAGCTGATTATAAAGAGACATTTGCAAAAGATATATGCAATACCGATTTTTTATGTTTTAATTTTGAAAACTTGGAAAACGACATATTAGAGTATTTTAACAGCGGGGGAGACCGCCATAACAGAGAGATTCCGGTTATTGATAACGGGAAAAATTTAATCACATCCATAAATATAAATTCATTAGAAACCTATTTTAGGTTTGCAGATTCACAGAAATATGAGTTTAATTTTTGGAATAAGCCTTCGGTCTTAAGTAATTTAAGAAACAAAATAAATCAAACGCGAAAAATAACAGAGCAAAAAATTGTTGAAAACATATTCCCGATATCCAATAATGATTTAAACACACAAATTACTAATTATACCCAAAATAAGAGTTGCCTGGAAATAGGCAGCGGCCCGCGGGGCGGCTATATATCAAAAATGTGGTGGGCGCGAAAAAGAGTTGTTATTGAGCCTCTGGTTTCCAGCTATATAAAG
>Ga0099364_10014443_pt1 | contig 10510 bp, 5 predicted proteins | sample TergutTh196P3_FD_73070 | JGI IMG/M metagenome (GOLD analysis project Ga0099364, IMG submission 73070) | Microcerotermes parvus P3 segment gut microbial communities from Pointe-Noire, Republic of the Congo - Th196 P3 | ecosystem: Host-associated > Arthropoda: Insects > Digestive system > Gut ...
CGGCATTTTGCATTCGCCTGCCATGTGGAACTCAGACGCGCAGTTGTTGAACTTCAGCGCTTCATCGCGGAGCGGGCTCATGCCCACTGCGAGAACTACGGTATCGGCTTCATAGATCGCCTCGCCTCCGACACCCTCGCATACCACGCCGCCGTCCGTTATCCCGACTGCCTTTGTGTTGAAATGCAGAGGTATCCCGTGCCGCTCTATCATGTCCTCGACTGCCCACATATGATGGTCATTCCCGCCGTCGCTTATCGCGTCCGACATCTCTACGATTCTCACTTCGGCGCCTAGATGCTGCTTCAAGAATATCGCAAGTTCCGTGCCGACGAACCCGGCGCCGAGGATAACGATTTTTCCCTTTGCGAGTTCCGGATTGCTGAACACATCGACCGCCTGATGTACATTAGGTCTGTCAACCCCCGATATGTCCGGTATTATGGGCTTGGAACCGACTGCAGCCATGATGGCGTCAGGCTGCTCTTTTTTCGCGTAAGAAGGAGTGACTTCCGTATTTAGCCGCAAGTCTATTCCCGATTTATCGATCAGCATTCTTTGCTGAACGATGTATTCATGCAGATTCTCCTTAAACGGCACGTCTTTCTCGCATAGTATGCGGCCCCCAAGCTCGCCGCTCTTTTCGCACAAAACAACCTCATGGCCGTTCATATCCGCTGTGAGCGCCGCCTGCATACCCGCTATTCCGCCGCCTATGACCAGCACCTTTCGGCGCGGCGGGACAGGGAGCGCGTAGTATTTCTCTCGTTCCCTGCTGACTTCAGGATTGATAGAGCAATAGAACGCTCCGTGGTTTATGATCTCGCTATAGCAGTTCAAGCAGCGCAGGCACTTCCGAACTTCCTTTGGGCGCCCCTGCCTGACTTTGTTCGGCAGATCCGGGTCGCAGATGAGCGCGCGGGCCAGAAATACCAGATCGGCCTGCCCCCGCGCGAGTATCTCTTCCATGTGGTAAGGGTCTGTTATGCCGCCAACCGCCCCAACGAGCGATTTGCGCATATGCTTCTTTATCTCGGCCGCATACTCGACATTGCGCCCTTGCGGGTAGAACATGCTCACATGCGTCCGCGCGAATGACTCCGCGCTGTCGGTGTCGTGGCTGCCGACGGTCACATGGAGCAGATCGGCATGGCCGTCGAGTTCCTTGGCTATCAGTATCCCCTCGTCAATACCATACCCGTCAGGTATGACTTCGATGCCGCTGATACGCACTTCAACGGGGAAGTCCCTGCCGCATACTCGGTGAATTTCGTCAATCGCCATGACAGTGAATCGGCATCGGTTTTCTGTGTTCCCGCCCCACCTGTCCTCGCGGGTGTTCAGATGCGGCGACATGAACTGCTGCAGACCCCAGCCATGCCCGGCATGAATGCAGACCATGCCGAAGCCGGCTTTTTTTGCCGCCAGCGCGGCTTTTCCAAATCCATCTATGACCTCGTGTATACGCTCGTCCGTCATTGCGACGACCTTCTGCCCGCTCGCCAGCGTCGTCTCTATGGGTCCCCACGGCGGGTCGTCGCGCTTGGCCCCTCTGGTCCGCGACCTGAACCCCGTGAACGCGAGTTCTACGACCGGGACCGCTCCGTGCCTTGATATGGCGCTTGCGAGCCTTGGATAGTTGTAGTTGCTCAGCCTTGTGATATCGCACGGCCATCTCCCAGGATAGAACTCGTCGGGATCGACTGCGACCTCGCCTGTCGTGACCGTCGCCGCGCCGCCCATGGCTTTTCGTTCATAATACATAATAGCTTCTATGCCGGGCTGCCCGTCGTACACGATGTCCGTGTGCCCCGTCGGAGCGCAGAACATCCTGTTTTGGAACAGCGCGCCGCCAATAGTTATCGGCGAAAGCAAATTTGGGAAAACTTCAAAAGCATTTACCATGTCAACCTCCAACAGTGTCGAGCGGGATGTATGATGCCCTGAAGCCATTGCCTTCGTAAGTGTAGTTGCGGCCTATGCTGTTTGACCAGCAGAAGACTCCGGCAAAGGCCCCGCTGCCCCAATAGCCGCCCCTGTACATGAAACATTCCGAGCTGCCGTTGTTGTGATACGCATATTGTTCCTTGTAATCATACAGCGGGTCATCGGGAATCATCCCGAAAGCCACGAGCAGCTCCCTTGCATCCGGACCTATCGTTTCATCGCACATGATAAACGACAGGTCGCATCGGCGAATGTCGGCCGAGCGGTTTTTGATTTCCGTGGTTATGACCCATTTGCTGCTCCAGCCGAAAAACGGATCGTCTATGTAATCAAGCTTAACCGAGCCTTTCGTCGTGCCCTTCCCATCGGGGATGCTGTATTCTCCCGTCGCCGCGTCTATCGCGCGCCAAGCAGGAGAGTCCGCGTCATGGGAGTTGCGTAAATCGGCGCCGTCGTTGTTCGGCAAAACCTGAATCTCGCCATAGACAGACCGATACCCTCCGACCCATTCCGAAAGGTTGCCGTTGAGATCCCAAATGCCGGCGGCTGTGTTGTCGTGGCTCCACGACAGAGGGCCGGTTCCTGTCAGAACGCGGCTCTTTCCGTCTTCCACATTTTTGACGGGTATCGCTTTGTACATGTCTTCGCGCCTGTCCCTGCCTTCGTTGTTGTTGCCAAAAGGCAGATGCCCGTTTCTTTTGCACCATAGCGCGATCGCGCCCCACTCCTGTATCGTCGTAAGATGCCATCCCCTGCCTTTTACGATGCATTTTTCCAGTGACTCTTCGATCCCCACGCTGTTGCACGGTATGGCCGCGGGGAGTGAGCAGCCCTTTCCGTCAACATCGGTGTTCTGGTATTTTGACATATAGAACCCATCGATTTCGACGCCGTTGACTATGAATGCAGGATGGACCTTATCACTGCCCCCGCCTATCATCTGATTCATTTTGAATTTAGGGATATACACCATCACCGAGGGATTCCCGAATCGGTCGGATATAATCTCATTGTTTGGGCATACTGTCTTCAGCAAAATGCTGTTCATATCGAAACTCTGCAAATCAAGCGCCTCCTATTAATGTTATTCCTGTGTTTTTAACCTACTATACTATCTCAATACCTCTTACCTTTGCTACTCACTGCTGCTCACTCCCATTGCGAATGAAGACCGCTCTACACATTAAACCTAAAATTGATGATGTCTCCGTCTGCGACGATGTATTCTTTTCCCTCAAGGCGGAAGAGGCCTTTTTCTTTCACTTTTGCCATTGAGCCCAGTTCTTTTATGCTGTCGTATTTCACCACTTCTGCGCGGATGAAGCCTCTTTCGATGTCGGAGTGTACTTTGCCTGCGGCTTTTTTTGCGATGGTCCCGTCTTCGATTGTCCATGCGCGTACCTCGTCGGCGCCGACGGTCAAAAACGAAATTAGGCCCAAAAGCCCATACACAGCCCTTGCAAGCACGGCTATCCCCGGTTGCTCGATGCCCATGTCTTCCATGAACATCTCTTTGTCCTCATCCGGCAAACGGCTGATTTCGAGTTCCATTTCCGCGCAGAGCAAAATCAACGGGATATTCAGCTTGGTGCAAAGCGCTCTGAGTGCGTCCTCGTTTGGGAAGGCGCCGGCGCTCCACTGTCGCTCGTCCATGTTCACGACGGCAAGGCGAGGTATCGAGGATAAAAACGCAAAGCCCCGAACAGCGGCCCGCTCTTCTTCGGATAGTTCCATATCAACTATCGAACCGCCCTTTTCGAGCCGCTCATAGCAGCGCTGCAGCAGTGCCATTTCCTCGGTATGCTCTTTCGTTATTTTTTTGCCCGCGTTTATGCGCCCGATTCGCCGTTCAATCATTTCCAAATCCGCAAACAGCATTTCCGTTTCAACGGCTTCCAAGTCACGCGATGGGTCTATGCTCTCCAAATCATGTATGACAGAATCCGAATCAAATGCCCTGATTACATGAACCAATGCGTCACAGGGCCGCACATCATTGAGGAACTTTGCCGCAGCGGAGTTCCCCCCGTCTCCCGACACTGCAAAACCCGCGACGTCCGTCAATTCGATTTTTGCATATGTCGTCTTTTTTGGCTGATACAACGCGGATAGAAAGTCAACGCGTTCGTCCGGTACAAGTCCTACGCCGACGTTCGCGGCGCCCTTTCCTCCTGTCGCCGCACCCGCATCTCTGCCGGTCAGCAACTCGAACAACGTCGTTTTTCCCGTCTGATTAAGCCCGATAAGTCCGATTTTCATATTTTACCAAACCTCATATTTTGCTAAATTGCTACTGCTCAAAGTAGTTACGCTACATTATACCTCAAAGCGCGGGATATTCCTACAAATAGTTAGGATATATTCAAGAAGATTTGTAACTGTTCAGGCAGTATCGCAAATCTTACAGTTTCGTCGTTGCGAGGAGCGAAGCGACGCGGCAATCCAGAAAGAAACCTGACAATCGGTGCAAAAAGGACTGGATTGCTTCGCTGCGGCTCGCAAAGACGGGGTGCTGAACAGTCGCGAAGATTTTACGAACAGTAGGGACGACCGGGGGCGGTCGTCCCTGCAATTGGCTGTGCATGTCCGAACATTATACGCATATTCATGTACCCACCTGAATAGACATCGAACAGAAACTACGAATCAGTTACCAATCCCTAACGAACCAACGCAGATGCGGTTGCCGCTTTTGCGGTCGAAGAGCATGATATTGTTTCCTGAAAAGTTTATTTTCGTCTTCTCGCCGATTGTGAACATAGCGCTGCCAAACACCACGCCTGTGAGCAGGAAGCCGTCTATCGCAACCTTAACCGTGACTTCCATGCCTGCCGGCATTGAACCGTAGATTTCACCATCCAGAACACCCTGACCGCTGATATCAATATGTTCGGGGCGGATGCCCAGCACCAAATCCTCATTCGTGAGGATAGGTTCTTCTTGAGGCGATAGATCGTCGTCCACTCTCGCGATATTATAGCGGAAATACTCATCCTTGTTGCCTTTTTCCACAAAACCTTTGTCCCTTAGTTTACTCTGCCACTGCGTCGCTTTTGCCCCTTCTTCCTCGTCGCGGCGCTTGAACCAGTCCGCCATGTCGATCGGTTCATTCGGACGAAACACCGCCTTGCGCCCGCCGAATATATCCAGCGTCAACTCGCCGCCCGTCTCTTGGATGCACTTGGCTTCGACAAAGTTTATTGACGGGTTTCCGACAAAATCGGCGGCGAACAGATTGTTGGGGTTGTTATATGTCTCCAGCGGCGCGGCATATTGCTGCAGGACGCCGTTGTTCATGAGAAAGATTTTGGTGGCAAGGGTCATAGCTTCCATCTGGTCGTGGGTCACATATACAAAAGTGCTTCCTGTTTCCACATGCAAACGCTGAAGTTCGTAGCGCATTTCCAGACGCAGCTTGGCATCCAAGTTGGACAGCGGTTCATCCATGAACAAGACGGCAGGCTCCGGGGCAAGGGTTCGGGCAATGGCTACCCGCTGCTGCTGGCCGCCTGACAGTTCCGCAGGATAGCGATCCATGAACATGCTGATTTTCACAGTACGGGAAACCCGACGGACAGTGAGATCAATTTCCTCCTTAGTCAGTTTGCGCACTTCGTTAACGACATTGCCATCCTTGACGACTTCAAACTGGTCATTTAGGCTTAGGCCTGCTTCCTCATGTCTCTTGCGGGCGGCCTCAACTTTGCCTTGGAGACATGCCGCCTCGACAGACAAATCTCCGCCGCGCTCTGGATGATAGCCGAGCAGCTTCTTTGCGGTGTACATGGAAATTGTAAAAGCGTCGATTAAGCTGATACAAGCTTTTTTTTCATCCATTTTGCCGTTCTTGTCAAAGCATTCTGCTAAGATTTTTTTCACTTGGGAGGGATTTCTCAAAATCTCGCTAAGCCGAGCCGCGGTTTTTGCTTCGATATCCACCTTTGGCATGGATTCCTTTATGTTGCTCAAACCAAATGCTATGTTCTCGTAGACGGTCATGTTGGGCCAAAGGGCGTAGTTTTGGAACAGGAACCCTACTTTTCTCTTGTTGGCGGGAACGTTGATGCCAAGGCTGTCGTCGAATACGACCTGATCGCCGATAGTAATGCGGCCGCTTGATGGGGTTTCGAGCCCTGCAATCATGCGCAAAATTGTGGTTTTGCCGCATCCGGAAGGTCCCAGCAGGGTGACAAAGGCATTGTCGTCTATAACTAAATCCAGATTGTCCACGGCATAGAACTTGCCCCATCTTTTTGTCACGCCGCTCAATACGATTTTTGACATGATCTTACCCTCCTATTCCTTTGTCAAGGCTTGCGCCCGTGACTTTGTTGACAATTGTGTTGCAGATGAGAATTGTGACGATTAGAATAAGGTTAATACCGCTCGAAAAAGCGTAAAGCCCCATTTCGTCAAAGTAATCAAGCGTAGTCGATAGTATGAACCCCTGTACGCATAGCAGCATGAACAGCGAAAGCTCGCGCAGACAGGTCATGAACGGGAGCAGGTATCCGCTGATAATGGATGTCTTCTGGATGGGGATAATGATTTTGCCCATCCGCTTGATCCATGGAATGCCTTGGATAACAGCCGCTTCCTCGATTTCACCGGATAGCTGAAGCATGGAATTAAGCGAGCTGCGGCTGGCAAATGGTATATATTTGACAGTCCCAACGATGATTAGCAGCGTGTAAGTGTTGAACAGGTTGATATATTGATTTGAAAACAGGATATAGAAGGCGATGCCTACGGCGATAGATGGCATCAGATAGGGCAGAAACGCTATCGCGTTGACGTAATTCGCCCATCTGCCCCGCCGTTTTTTCGCAACTGCATAACCGACCATGGTTCCGATAGTGCCTGCGAGCAACGCGCAGGAGATGGCAAGCAGCATCGTTCCTCTAAAAGCCCGCCATATCGTTTCGTTATAGAGTATGCCTTTTTGCCCGTACATGCCTGATTCAGTCACATTATTGCTGGTTATCCACCATTTGGCAGTCAGGTTTCCTGCGTCGCCCGTATACAAAAAGCTATAGTCGCCGGGATTTGGCAGGAAGGTTTCAAACGCAAAAGAGATAATTGGGAAGATACTGGTGAAGAAAGTGAGCGCGACCAGCACCAGCGCGATGATGTATTTCCCGGTCCTGCCCAAGTTGATTTTTGAGATTTGACCGGATTTTCCCGTAACTGTCGTGTAGCTCTTGCGGCTGCGCAGGGATATTTGGTTCAGCAGCATAATGGCGACGCCAAAAACCATCATGATTATTGCGAGTATGCTGGCTTGGCCGGTGTATTTCGAGTTGAGCGATACATATTTCGTTGCCAGTGTGGTCAGTCCCAGATAATGCGGCACAGGATAGCTTCCCATGGCATTGCCGAACACCAACAGGACGGTGGATAATATCGCCGGTTTCACCATGGGCAGCGTAATTCTGAACATGGTTTTCCATCTGGGAGTGTCTAGGATTGTGGCTGCTTCCTCGAGGTTCGCGTCCATGTTGCGGAAGATGCCGCCCACCAGAATGTAGGCAAACGGGGCGTAGTGCAAGCCTAGCACCATAATGCTTGGAAACATCCCTCTGCACCACCAAAGCGGCATATATATTCCGAAGGCGGCGGCGAGCAAGCCGTTTGATGTGCCGCAAACAGCGTTTGAGTTGAAAAGGTTCTGCCAAACCACCGCCAACGTCCATTGCGGCATAATGTAAGTGAAGATAAAGATGGCGCTGAGATATTTTCGCCAGACCATGTTGGTGCGCGTGGTCAGAAAAGCGAACGCGCCGCCGAACAGGACCGATATCAGACAGGTGCCAACCGCCAGAATGACGGTGTTTAGCAGGGGGTCCCACAAGTTCGATCGTGCCAGTCCGCTGGTAAACAAATCTATGTAGTTTACGAGGGTGTATCCATAGGCCTTGCCTGTGAGATATGCGTCGATCGTGCCGGGATGAATTATAATTGTGTCCTTCACAATGGCGATAATGGGGGTCACGGTCGTTGCTGTGAGGACGATGCCCATGAGTACAAGAATAATGTTATGGGGTTTCGAGATAAACGTTTTCAGTCTGTTTCGCAAGACAGTCGGCCCTATGGGCTTCTGAATGATCGCGCTGTTCATTGTAGTTCACCCCTCAAAGCAATTCATAATGCATAATGCATAATTCATAATGCATAATTATCTTTTATTTGCAACTGTTCCGTACCCCGTCTTTGCGAGCCGCAGCGAAGCAATCCAGTCCCTTTTGCGCCGATTGCTATATTTCTTTCTGGATTGCCGCGTCGCTTCGCTCCTCGCAACGACGAAACTGTGAGATTTGCGATACTACCTGAACAGTTACGTTACTTGTTACTTGTTACTTGTTACCTGTTACCTGTTACTTGTTACCTGTTACTTGTTACCTGTTACTTGCTAATCGTTCATCGTTATTCGTACATTGTAATTTGCGGTTTGGGCGTGAAGCCGGAGACCTTTGGGGGCAATGCCTCCGGCTTCACCCATACCCAACTTAGCCTATGTTGTATTTGCTCAGCATTTCTATCCAGCTTCCAACGGTGAATGCTACCGAGGCGCAGTATACGGGATCTTCGAGGACTAGTTTTCCGTTTTCGACCCACCACTCATAGCCTCGGTCATTTTTGCTGTCATAAACATTTACTCCGTCAACATAACCGCCGCTGTGATGGTTGTAAATTGCTTCTGTTTCGGCCGCCACGACAGGGTTGGAGGAATAACCGCCCATGTCCTTCCCCCAAGCGGAGAAGCCGTCGGCGGTGCAGGTCATATAGGCGATAAAAGCGCAGGCGGTCCATGGCAGGGGGCTGTTGCCGGTGACGAACAGATAATGGTTATATCCATATCCGCCCATGCCGATGTAGCCGTCCTGATAAGTCGCCACTTTGATGTTGTTGACCGAAACCGAGGCTGATTCTTCCACTGAGCGCAGCTTTGAATACACCAGCAAGCCGAACTGCCCGTTGGCGGACTCGTTCACCAAAGTATTGCAAATGGGGCCGTCGTCGGTCTGAGCGTTATAGCTTTCCACCCACAGCTTGATCCAAGCCAGTGCATACTTGCCGTCCGCGCCTAAACCTAAGTCGGCGGCGTCATGTGCCATCTCGTCTATCGTGGGTTTGAAATATGCCCTTCGTTCGGGCGAGAGCGCCTCATACGCCTCGCGCAGCATCCCGGCGTATGAATCTTCGGTGAGCATGTAGAGGAAATTCTTGCCGACAATTTCGGAATCGATGTCCATAAACAGGCCGTGGACGTCTTCGGCAACAAAGTCCCAGCAATTTGTGTAGTCCTTGCCGCCCATGCTGTTGTACAGGAACACCTTGTTCAAGGTCTGGAGGGGCAGATAGCCGTCATATCTGCTTGCGGAAATGCCGTTTGCCTCGGCCCACTCTCTGGGTATAAAGGTGTCCAAGATACCGGGCTTCACCATTTTGCTCTCGATCTGGTTGCCATCTTGAATCAGGGTCATGGCATAGGTGCCGGTGCTTTTCAAGGAGTCGGCGGTCAACTGGTCAAATATCTTGTTGTTTTTTGGCTGCTGCCAATCATATTCCAGCGAGTAGCTAGGGTCAATCGCCTGTAGATACTCAATGAACAATGGGAGCGCGCTTTTGCCCCGACTGGAATTGCCTACCCCGTAAAAGGTCTTGCCGTTTGACTCCTCAATTGCCTTCCTTGCCAGCTCGTCGAGAGTCATTTCCTGTGCTTCGCTGATGATTTGCTGCGTCTTTGTCGTGCCTGCGGCGGGCGCATTGCTTCTGCCTCCGCAAGCAGCAAGGGGCAGCATCAGAGCCATCGCCAACATCCAAACTATAGCCTTTTTCATGTGAGTGTCCTCCTTTTTTCAATGCATTTTATTTCCCTGATGAAATAGGGTAATTAAATTGTACATCCGCCCATTTCAGATTAAAAGTGGACAAAACTGATGATTGTTGTATATTCCTGACATTATTTATGGTAAAATGGCAAGGTCTACGAACCGCGAGGAAGTTGAAAATTGAGAGTTGAAAGTTGAGAGTTAGGTACTAAGTTCCCAAGTTCGTACAAAAAAAGTCACAATATTTTTCGCTGAATCTGGAACGCATTGCGGCTCTAAGTTTGGAAGGTGTAATAAAATGAAACCAACTCGCATCTGTTCAGGATGTAATAACTATGAAATGGCAGGCAATTACCTATTCGACCCCATGCCCTCTTTAGATAAAGAGGGTGCCTCCGCAGAGGCGGGTGATTTGATACACCGCAGTCGTTGTGAGCGTCATTGAGGGTGCCTACTTCGATGCTGATGATTTGCTAATGATTGCGCAGTTTCCAAACACAGTAAACTCAGGCCTGACATTGCATCAAATGTGAGAGATAAGAAATAACGCTCTCAACAATTGCGGCGTATCAAATCACCCGGTCCTGCGGGACCACCCTCTTTATCTAAAGAGGGCAAGGGGCTGAAACAGCAATTACCTACTCATATCTGAGCTGGAGTATAGAAATCCAAAGAGTCTTTTCCAATTTATTTGGGGTAGGAGTTAGGAGTTAGGAGTTGCAGTGCATAAT
>Ga0099364_10014444_pt1 | contig 10510 bp, 8 predicted proteins | sample TergutTh196P3_FD_73070 | JGI IMG/M metagenome (GOLD analysis project Ga0099364, IMG submission 73070) | Microcerotermes parvus P3 segment gut microbial communities from Pointe-Noire, Republic of the Congo - Th196 P3 | ecosystem: Host-associated > Arthropoda: Insects > Digestive system > Gut ...
TACACTAACCATGCTGGCGCAATGTATTACGATGGATTCCATCCCGGCAGGAATAGCAAAAAACTGCTCCAGGGATTCGGAATCGCATAAATCGCCCATGATTATTTCTGCTTCTTCCGGAACATACTTTATTGCCTTATCATTTGGCAATGCAAAAGTTCTCACCTGTTCGCCCCTGTCAAGTAGTTGTCTGCAAACGGTACTGCCCAAAAATCCTGTTGCACCTGTAACTAAATAAATCGTGTTTTTCATTAAAACCTCCATAAATAATTGAACCTGAACTCTTTCAGGATATGCTTTTAATATAGGAAACCGATGTTATTGACTGTTAAGACATTGTTAATGAATCATTAAATTACAATATCTTTTATAGCCCCAATAACTTGCTTACTTTGCTATACCTACCGCAAGCTCCCAATCATAATATGCAGAAAGGTACTCAAAATTGACGTTTGCAAAACCAAGCCAGACTTGATCCAGCTTGTCCTGTGCATCGACAACGGTAAGGTAGGTTGTCTGTCCGTTTATGTAGGCTGCTTGTGCTAACTCAACTGCCCGCCTTGCGGTCTCTATTGTGCGAAATGACGATTCCTGCCGCTGCCGCCCTTCATTGAGCCTGAGCTGTAGTTCAATAAGTTCACTTTCAATGGCGGTTTCCTTTTGAGACATTGCGATGATGGTTTTTTCCATCTCAAGCTGGGCCGCTTTTACGCGGGCAAGGCGCGCTCCCCCTGCCATAATTGGTATTCTGACGTTTATTCCAAGGACAGCGGAGTTGAAATCGTAATCTCCCGCAAAGGAAGAGCCGTTACCCATGCCGATGAGGGCATAGGAAAAAGAGGCGGATAATTCCGGCAGAAAGGCGTTTCTGGCGGCTTTGCGTTCAATATCAGTCAAATCTCTAGCTAATAAGAGAGTACGATAATCGGCCCGGTTTGCAAGGATACTGCCAAAGTCTGCGGATTCCGGAATTTCAGGTAAATCCGAATATACATGGGAAAGCTCAATGGCCTGCGAATGGGGAATCCCCGCTAAATCGCGAAAAACAAGTAAAACCAACTCGGCGTTTTTTCTCGCTTCCATGGCGGCATCGGTTTTTGTTCTCCAGTCTACTTCGGCTGAAAGGAGATCCATCTCAATAGCGGCGCCGGCCTGATACCGCCTTTCAACACGCTGGTACTGTTCCAGGCTGAGGCTTTCCGAAGACTCCCGTATTTCAACGATAAGAAGGGCAAGCTGTGCTCTTAAATAGAGTTTTTTTGCCGCGCATAAGACAGCTGCCCTCGCTCCTTCCAAGGACTGTTCACGTATAGCTTGAGAAAGTTTCGCTTTGTTGTAGTTTGATAGCATACCAGGATTAAATAAAACTTGGTTGACGCCGATTCCAAGGGTTAATTCGTTATCATAATTTGTACGAACATCCTGGAAGACAAGCGGGCCGCCGCCGGGCAATGAAGCCACAGCCATTGACTGTTCCCGGTCGATGAGGTTGCGGTTATATCCGCCCTGCACTCCAACGCTTGGAAAAAATACTGACCTTGCCTGGGTAACGCCGGTCTTTGCCAGTTCAATGTCCTTATACAGTATCAAAAGGTCCGGGTTGTTCCGTTCTACCAGGGCAAGGTATGATGCCAAATCATATTCTTCCGCTGATACCATTGCTGCCATTAAACACATAATGGCAATAGATGTGATGTATAACGTAGTTCGTTTCATTTGCTTTCTCCAATTTCTGTTTTTTTGTGTGTGATAAATTCAAGGCAGGGAATGAACCAGAGGGTCATAATTGTTGATGAGATAATTCCTCCAGCTACAACGATTCCCATAGGCTGCCGCATTTCAGATAGGGATGCGCCTATACCCATCGCCATTGGAATAACTCCCAAAACGACCGCAATATTACTCATGAGAATTGCTTTCAGTTTTGCGGTACAGGACCTAACCAGGGCTTCCCTGATGTCCATTCCCGTACCCTTAAGCTGGTTATAATAATCCAGAATCAGTATCGCGTTGTTCACCACGATACCAACCAGCATGACAATGCCTATCATGGCGATATTGTTCATGACCGTGCCGGTTAAGAGGCATCCCGCGGTAACGCCGATTATTGACAGGGGAATTGTTGAAAGAATGAATACAGGCTGGGAAAGGCTTTCAAGAATTGCCGCAAGGAGCATATACACCAGGATTATGGCTGTGAGGAACACAATGACCATGCTCACTATGGTTTCCGACATGGAATCGGACATCCCGGCCTGGCTTATGCTGTAACCCATGGGTAAGTCAATTTCTCCTGCCGCGCTCATAACTTCCGCGAGTACTGTACCCTGTGTGTAGCCGGGAAGAAGTTCGGCGGTGATTTCTATAGTCTGTTGCTTGTTGACCCTCATGATCATGTTGTAGCCGTTTTCAAAGCTAACATCCGCATAACGGGACAGGGGGTAGATTCCAACGCCTGAAACAATGGGAATGTTTCGTATATCCTCAATATCTTTGAGGCTTTCTCCGCTCATCTTTACCCTTATGTCGTATTCAGCGCCACCCTCCTTGAAGCTGGTACTGACAATACCGTCAATCGCGGCACGAAGGCTAACAGCCACCGCCTGTACCGTAAGGCCGTCTGATAAAATTTGTTTCCGGTTAGGTTCAAAAACCAGCTCCCGTTTTCCGGCTTGCGAGTTTATTGATGTATTTGCGATACCCGGTACTTCCGCAATCCGTTTTCGCAGCTCATCTCCAAGTTCCTGCATGATCGCGCTGTCATTTCCCTTCAGGAAAAGGTCAATGGGCGCCCCTTCGGCAATGGCAAAATCTGCCGGAACGACAATCTTAATATCAGCGCCGGGGATGGTAGAAAGGGTTTTTGTTATTTCGGAGGCAATTATCTCATTGCGTAAACGCTGTTCTTTTGGAACAAGGGAGACTTCCATTTGGGCAACACTCACATCCCTGTTCCCGGCACTCATGGAACCGGCGTTTCCAAGAACTGTCAGTATGGTACGGACATCGCTGCGGAGAGCAATGCGGCTCTCTATTTCCTCAAGTACTGCGGCGGTCATTTCAAGGCTGCTTCCCTGGGGCAGTTCTACACCGATCTGGATTCTGCCGGAGTCGGTTTTAGGCATCAGCTCTGTTTCTATACGCGAAAACCCAAAGATACTTAAAACAAAAACGACAATAACTGCCATTATAAAAGCTGCGGCACGCCGTCTTCGCTCAACAAAAAATGAAATTGATCTCCTGTATAGATCCTCAAGTTTTTTAAAAAAGGTCTCTATCCCGCGGCTTATCTTTCCCATTTCTTTTGCCTTTTCCGGCAAAAGGCGTGAGGCCAACAGGGGAGTAACGGTAAAGGAAACAACAATGGAAAAAATGGTGGAAATAACAATCGCATAGGCAAAGTTGCCGAGTATCTGTCCCATAGGCCCCTGCATTCCGCCAAGGGGAACGAACACAGCGACGTTGGTTCCGGTGGATGCGATGACAGCCATGATTACTTCTTTGGTTCCCATAGAAGACGCTTCCCTGCGGGAAAGCCCCTTATCCCTGTGGCGGAATATGTTTTCCAGAACAACTACGGAATTAGCAACCAGGGTTCCTACGGCACAGGAAAGCCCCATGAGCGAAAGTATGTTAATGCTGATGTTCATGAATTGCATAACCAGGAAGGTCGAGATTATCGAGAATGGCATGGCAATGGAAATGATGATTGTTGAACGCCAGTCATGAAGAAACACCATAAGAACCAGAGCTGTAAGAACAATGCCTATAACGATGTTCCCCAGCGTATCGTTTACCGAATCACGAATAAAACTTGCGTCTTCCCTGACAACATTAAGGCGTACCCCCCTGTTTCCGGAATCTCTCTCGATCCGTGGGAGAAGTTTCATAACGCCGTCTATTACGCTGACTGTATTGGCAGTAGGATTCTTCGCTACCCGAAGCAGTAATGCATTTTCATTGCGGCCACCTGCTTCCTTGTTAAAAAAGACCGTCCGCTCACGGACAAGGGTATGCGAATCATAGACATCAGCAAGCTGCCTCAGCTTAAAGACCCCGGCGCGGGTCGGAATATCAATATCCTCGATTTCTTCAATAGAATTGAATTCGCCTTTAAAGCGTACCGGAATATCCTGCCCGTCAAAGTTGAGGTTGCCTCCGGGTATCTCCATGTTTGCACGGCCAATAATGCCGGCAATTTGTTCAACCGGTACAAAACGCTCAAAGACCGGTGTATGGTGAAGTTCAACCCTGATTTCCCTTTCTTCGCCGACTGACAGTTCTACATTGCCAACGCCTGTTACCTGGGAAATTTGGTCTTTGATAATAGTGGATGCGTATTCGTAGAGCTCCGTACTGTTCATGTCGCTTTCAATGATGATGTCCATAATAGGCGTTATGCTCATCATATCCACCTTGGAGATAACGGGCTTTCGCGCTCCGTCGGGGAAGTCGGCGATAATGGCGTCAACCTTGTCTTTTACTTCGCTTACGGCAAGGTTTTCATCTTTCCCGTCCTTGAACCGGACAACAAGGGTGGCAACACTGTCCATGGAATATGAAGTGATGGAATCAAGTTCGCTTATGGAAAAAATTTGATCCTCAATTTTTTTGGTAACCTGGGTTTCCATTGTAAGCGGACTTGCCCCTGGGTATACAACAAAAACCGACACTACGGGAACTGATACGTCGGGAAGTAAACTTACCGGCAAAGAAAAATAGGCAAGGAGCCCGAAGATGATAAGGGCCAGGGAACCCATGAGGATTGTTACCGGCCTTTTGATGGAAATGTCAACGATGTGCATAGCTGCCTCCTTAGCGTCCGCCCGTTGATACGGGTAGAATTGCAGGGACTATGTTTATATAGGACTCGGCATTGATACGCTGTATCCCTTCGCTTACTATTGTGTCTCCTTCGTTAAGGCCGCCTGTAACTTCAATTCGGAGTCCTCTTTCTTCTCCTGTCTGTACCGGAACCTCGCGTGCCTTGTTTCCTTCGACAATAAAAGCTGCCGGGCCTGTTTCGGTCTGTACCAATTCCTGCCGTGAAAGAACAAGAGCTTTTTCGTTACGATAGGTTTCTACTGAAATATCAACGTTCATACCGCTGGCCAGTTTGTGGTTCCCGTTGCCAAAAACCGCTGTTACCGGGAAAGACTGCTTCTGGCTGTCCATGGTAAGCGAAACCTGGGTTATCCGGCCTTCTATTCTGTTGTCTCCTGGCTGCGCTCTGGAAGGCTCGATAAAAGCTCTTGCTCCGACCTGCATCTTTTCAATTTCGTTTGCGCCCACATAGAGCATGGCCTGAAAACCATTGCTGTTTGACACGGTAAAAAGCGGAGTCCCGGGCCGGACATTTTCTGTAACCCTGACATTGATTTGGGTGATAGTTCCCGATATTGGCGCCTTAACAAAAACCATATCGTTTGCGGCCTTAAGGTTTGTATTGCTTAATTCATACTGCATTCTAACGGAATCAAAATCCTGGCGTGAAATATCGTTGCTTCTGAACAGAGCGCTTGATCGCTCAAAGGCACTGTTGGCATTCTCGTGGGCTAGAATAGCCTGCTGCAATATACGGTTGTCCGAGGAGAAGGACACAATGACTTCCCCTTGCCTGACCGTATCACCTACCCTTACCGAGATAGTTCTGACTACATCATCCAGGCCTGCATATGCAATTGATTCTGAACTTGCAGTAATGATGGCCGGGTATTTGAGATAAACTGAAAAATCTTCAGCTTCCAGCTTCCGCACGCTGACCGGCTGGCCGTTTTCAGCATGAAGCTGTTCCATGCTTGCTGCTGTGCTCTCCTTCTTTCCGCCACAGGAAAGAAATAAAAGAACTAATAGAGATAATGACACATAAACCAATTTCCTTAACATAATTACCCTCTTTACTATGCCGCTTTTACGGCGAAATTTAACCGAATTGTTTCAGCAACGCTGAAACGACTGTGCTAACGCACAGGCCATACCTTCAATTTACTTGTATCACTTTTCCGGTAGCGGATATTTCCGTATTTTGAGCATCAACGGATTTGCCGGTAACCCATACTATGTCGCGGATATCGTTGCTTCCGGAATATTTTTTCCCCGCCGCGTCCAACAGTTGAATGTATGCTTGTTTGTTAACTGCGTCCTTTGTGCTTTTAAAGGAGAACATAGCGGAGCGGACTACAAAAGTAGCCTGTACGGTTCCTATCACCGTTTCATCCTTTGCCAGCGGCATATACTCCCCTGTGCTAATGCAGGAAACCGCCGTCCCGATAATCAATGTTAAAAGAAGCGCGATTGCCAGATTCCTTCCCGTTTTCATAAAAACCTCCAAAATGTGTTTAAGCCTGAAATGACCGCAAATGCGGTCTTGCAAGTTATGTCTTTAATTTAGGAAACCGATATTAAGGACTGTTAAGACATTGTTAATGAATTGTTAAATTACAAGGTTTTTTCTGTTTTTTTGGACTAAAAAAAGCCCCCAAGCAAAGCTTAGGGGCATCTCGGGAATCCGTTAAAGCTAGAATTTGTAGCCTATGCCGACCTTGATCATAGGACCGATGGTGTAGAGGGTATCATCGCCGGGGTCTTCGCCTGGGGCAAAGAAATCGAAATTGCACAGAGCTGAAGCCCTCAAATATAGGGCATTACCCAAGGGAAAATCCATGCCAACACCACCCTGTAAACCCAAATGGATATTATCCTTTGTTTCGAAGCCGTCAATTGAATTGCCATCATAAGACTGGGTAAGTGGGATGGTAAATCTTGCGCCGAGAAGAGGGAAAATGGCAAAGCTTCCAAAATCAAATGGGTACTTTAGCAAAACGCCGAGATTAAGAGCTGCACCATAAACTTCAGCGTCGGTAAGCCTGTAATACCCAATGCCCACATCAACTTCGGCATAGGTGAAGTCAAAGAAGCCAAAGCCACCGACCCCAATTACTGCGCCTTCAGCGTCTTCCCACATGGGTATGCCTGTATCAAAGTACATGCCGCCACCGGCGCTTAATTTGAATTGCGGCGGCTCCTGGGCAAAGACCACTGTTGAGAGACAAATAAGGGCCAAAATCATTCCTACTTTCCTTTTCATATAATACTCCTTCAAAAACTGACTGAACTTGAAATACATCAAGTTATGTCTTTAATATAGGAGGCAGATGTTATACAGTGTTAAGAAATTGTTATTGGATTGTTAAATCGGAAAAACTAAAAACGTTTTGAAAACTTAAGCGTCACTGAAACTAGTGTTAAAATATCCAGGTCTTCTTTATTCCAAATTATAAAATCTGCGTTATTTTTCATTATCAGATTGAATGACCATGTGTTATTATGATGTCCGGCTATTATTTTTGGTTCGATTTGTGGAATGAATAGCCAATTTTTAGAACTTATATTTATCGCAGGACTTGTAAAAAAAAGCAAAGATGAATTCAAAAAAAATCCGCTTGAAAAAACATGAGTATATGAATATCCTATGCTCGGTCCAAAATATAGTATGTGCTGTCTAATGTCAAATTTTTCTAAATTTTTATCAATTGAAAACAAAGATGAATGGAATACACCGAAACCGTACAAGAGGCTTCCGCTGGATATGTTTTGTTTCCTATCCAATGTTATTATGGAAGTTAAAGAGTGCTTCTCGTGGTTATGAATGAAAGTTGCCATTATTCCTGACGAATGAATACTCAATTCGCTTTGTATGTTGTCATCTCCATAGTAAAAGTACGGGTAATGTTTTAAATATGCTTCATAGAATATGTTATCGAAATAAGAATCCGTTTCAAAATCAAATGCCCAAATATTAAGTGAAGTATCAAAGAAAACCGGAACAGATATATGGGCAGAAATATTTTTATAGCGAATTCCCAAGCCAATATCAAATGGTTTATCCGTCCTATATTCCGAATGGTTTAGGTCACTAAATATTGCCATATTATATTTGGTAAAAAAGTCGATTGCCCAACTATCATTAAAGAGAGAAAAATCATCATCTGCGTATACTCTTACTAAAACTAAGAAATTCAAAATGAGTATAAACATAAAAATTACTTTTTTACATAGAGAAGAAACCATCATATTTTGAGACTTACAGTAAAGGTAGTTCCCTCGTCTAGCTGGCTTTCCACCGTGACCATTCCGCCCAAAAGCTCAACGGCCCGTTTGACCATGGCAAGGCCGAGGCCGTTTCCTTCCTGAGAGTGGGAACTGTCTCCCTGATAGAACTTATCAAATACACGTCTTTGCGTATCTTCGTTCATTCCACAGCCGGTATCACTTATGGAGACCTGAGCGTAACCGTTCTGGGAATTCAATTTGATAATAATGCTGCCGCCTGAATTGGTAAACTTGACTGCATTGGAAATGAGGTTATTCCATACAATTTCAAGTAGACTTTGATCATAATAAACAGTGATATCTTCAAGCTCTGTTTCAAAATGTATTTGCTTGGGTTCCCATAATTCATAGTAGGCTACGGCGCAGCGGCGTATTTGTTCCCCCAGATTAAAGTGCTTCGCTTCAGGCAGTATTTCCAGATTTTCCAGTTTGTTTAATTTCAGGATATTGCTTACCAGTGCAGACAGTTTTTGTGATGCCTCTATTATGGTCTTGATGTATTCATGCCTGATGTCTGAATTAAGCGAATCATTTTGCAACGCTGTAGCATAACCTTGAATAACCGAAAGGGGTGTTTTTATTTCATGGGACACATTCGTGATAAAATCATTTTTCATGATTTCAACATTTTGGAGTTCCTTTACCATGGTGTTGAAGTCATCGAACATAACTTCGACATAATCTTTTTTCCCGTCTTTACGGATAGGTGAAATATGGACGCTAAAATCTCCCTTTGCTATTTTTCTTGCTGCTTCACTGAGTGTCCGCATAGGGCGGCTCCATGATATATGACGAATAAATACGATAAGCCCTGTGATACATGCCGCTGTAATAAGAACATAGGCCATAAGCAAGTTGATAACCAATTGTATGTTTGTTTCCAGCATACCACGATCCTCGAAAGTTCTCAAAAGCCACATATGAAAACCATTGAAAGCCGCTAATGTCCAAAACAGTATAAAATACTCTTTTATAGAAAAATACTTTGCATTGATTCGGGAATCATTTTGGTATTTCATTTTTGCTCCTTGTAGTTTTTAATCAAAACTTGTGGCTTTAGAAGACTCAAGACAGTTCCGCCTTGTAACCTAGACCGTAAACAGTGATGATTTCAAATTCTACGCAACCGGCGAATTTATCACGAAGCTTCGTAACATAAACATCCACTGAACGCGGGGTTGTTCCGGTTTCTTGGCCCCAAAATTCGTCCATAAGCTGAATACGGGTAAAAATTTTTTTGGGATAGGACAGGAGCTTATATAAAACATTGAATTCCTTGGGAGTAACAGGAATGAAGGTTCCGTTATAGCAAGCGGACATTTCATCAGCATTGAGTGTGAGGCCGCCGACAATGAGTTTTTTTTCATTGGCTATGTTAGCCCGGCGGAGTAAAGCCCCTACCCGCATTAGGAGCTCGTCTATATCAATGGGCTTTACCATGTAATCGTCAATACCGATACGAAACCCCTTTTCTTTTGCGGACAAGTCATCCCGGGAACTCATAAACAATATCGGTATGGCTTTATCCTGTTCCCTTACCAGAGAAGCCAGCTTAAAGCCGTCTACTCCAGGCATCATTATATCCGAAATGATGAGGTCAACTTTAATGTCGATCATCTTGTCAAAGGCTTCCATGGCAGCCAGGCAGCCGACAGTATTATACCCATGATCACCCAGATGTGTGCAGACAAGTTTATTGAGTTTTATGTCATCTTCAATGACTAAAATTGTAATCATTAGATACCTCCATGTTTGTAATTAAACCATAATAATAGAATGTTATACCATATTAAAGGATTGTTAATGAATTGTTAAGAACAGCGGTTTTTGATGATAGTTCTTCAAGATTGCACCAAAGTACAGTACCATCCTAAAGCCCCAGGGCGTACCTTTTATGTATGAACATACAAGGAAACAGTCAAAACAATCTTTACTCGTTAATACCTCTTGAAGACTTCAAAGCTCTTTTGGGTGTTGACGACAGGGAAGACAAGATGAGCCGCTTTTTTCTCGTAACTGCGACTTTTACGATTGAGCAGTATTGTAAAAGACGGTTTATCAAAAAAAGACATATCGACTACCACACCTATACCGGGGAACATATTTTCACCCTGCGGGAATACCCTTTGAGGAAAATTGTGTCTGTCCATGCGGCAAAGGAAGAAGAAGCTATATCCGGGCAAAATTTCTTTGAAAAGAAAAACCTTGTAAGCCCTGAACATTATTACTGGCTTCCGGATATGGGAATTGATGAGGACTTGCCTTTTTCCCTCGTGATACGTCCTCCGCTCCGGTATTCGCCGGGCAAGATACTGTTCAGGGTTCGTTACCTCGCTGGTTATGATGTTGGGAAGGCTCCGCCGGATTTAGCATCGGCTTTTCTGGAACTGGCAGCTTT
>Ga0099364_10014445_pt1 | contig 10510 bp, 10 predicted proteins | sample TergutTh196P3_FD_73070 | JGI IMG/M metagenome (GOLD analysis project Ga0099364, IMG submission 73070) | Microcerotermes parvus P3 segment gut microbial communities from Pointe-Noire, Republic of the Congo - Th196 P3 | ecosystem: Host-associated > Arthropoda: Insects > Digestive system > Gut ...
ATTTATGTGATTAACGCATTGAATTTAACGATTCCCGCTCATACAATAAGCGGCATTGCAGGCCTTAACGGCGCAGGCAAGACTACGCTTTTTAATGCGATTTTTGGTCTGATAAAGAAAGAAAAAGGGGAGATATTATTTAATGGACAGACGCTTACAAAGAAAGAAATCGCTTATCTGCCAACCGAAAACTTTTTCTATTCCGTCATTACAGGACGCGAATATTTAAGTTTGTTCAACAAATCAGATATCGACAAATGGAACAGCCTTTTCCGCCTACCGTTGGATATGCTGATTGATGATTATTCGACCGGAATGAAGAAACAATTAGCCTTATTGGGAGTTATCAGGCAAGACAAACCAATCATAATGCTTGACGAACCTTTTAATGACCTGGATATCAAATCTTGCCATATACTGAAATTGATTTTGCTGCGGCTGAAAGAATCAGGTAAAACGCTTATAATAAGTTCACATATTATTGAATCGCTGACCAATGTATGTGATTGTATTCATTATTTGGAATCGGGGAAAGTTAGATTCAGCCGAACAAAAGAGCAATTCGATGAATTGGAGAAAGATGTGTTCGCCATGATTGAAGATGAAAATCTGGAAATAATCAAAGCGTTGATAAATTAGCGCATATGGTTAGGGGCTTTATGTCAATCTGTTGGAACAACGTAAATTTGAAATCATGCGGGCTTGATTTTATCAATAAGGGTATTGGCTGTGTCAAAACCTCGTTTAATAACGATTACATCTTCTATCCCGTCATAATAACCGTACAGATGCAGGATTTTGTATGCGCTATTGAGGTTATCCAGCATTTTCCTGTCTATTTTGGCGATATTTTCCTGATAATATTCGATAGACTTTCTCACTTTTGCCCTTGGTTTGTGTACTCCTTTCAATACAAGGAAACCGTCCAAAGCCACAAGAAGTCCGTTATATGCCGTCCCGCAAGCCATTTTGACGTATTTTGCATCGCGATAATATTTGCCGTCTTTTTGCGCTTTTTGCAAACATTCCTTCGCGTTGTCCATGTATCGCATGGCTTCGCCGTAATACTTTTCCTTTAATTGCTGTTGTTCCTGAACTGACATGATACGATATTATTTATAATCAATGCAAAAGTACAGTTTTTTTTATGAATTGCAATTGTTTGTTGATTTTTGTTAGGTTTGTTTTCAGAAAAATGTCGTATTTTTGTGATTCAAATTATTATCGAACTAAAAAGCATGACCCCCTCACCGGAAAACAAGAATAAATTACGGCAAAATCTTTTCCTGAAATTAAAAAGGGAAAATGCTTTCTGGTCGTATAATCCGGAGAACGTTACTTTACGTAATTGTGATGATGTAACACTGATTTACAAAACATTGGTTCATTTGGATATCGAAGAAATAAATCAGTTATTCACGATATACGACAGGGCTAAAGTGCAAGAAGTTTGGGAAAGAGAACTTTGTATTCAGGGTGATTTTTACCGCCGGTTAAATAAATTTTTGGCTTATTTCTATTTCAATATTGACAATCCGAAAAAATATATCCGTGAAATAGAAAGAAGACATTTTAAAGATTTAGAGAAAAGAGCCAACGAAACAATTAAATCATTGCAATGAAAGGATTATCACAACATACAGAAGAAATTTTTGAGCAAGTATCAAAATTGGAATGTATAAAAGGATATACATTAATAGGCGGTACGGCTCTTGCCTTGCAACTTGGACACAGGGTAAGCGAAGATTTGGATTTTTGTAAATGGCATAAAAGAAAAAATGAGTTTGTCCGGATTGATGACTGGAAACAGATTAGCGTTGAATTGGCGTCAATCGGAAAGGTTGAGAAAAATATGTTGGACGATAATCATATTGATTTTAAGGTGAAAGGCGTGAAAATTACTTTTTATGCCGACAATAATTTCAGGGAGCCGAAAGAACTTATTAAACAACCGTTTCTGAATAATATTAAAATTGCAGACATTCAGTCAATCGGCATTATGAAAGCGGCATTAATGCTGTACCGAAATACACACAGGGATTATTACGACATTTATTCCATTCTTCAAAGCGGCGTTTCGCTGAAAGATATTGTGTATGGAGCAGCACATTATTCCGAACACAGATTGAAAACTAAGCATATTATTGCCATGCTTGTTGATTCTGAGTATGTGAAAATTGACAAAATGTTTCAAGAACTTAATCCTGTATATAATTTTGACTTAACTTTTTTAGAAAAAGGTATTTCAGAAAAAGTGAAAGAATTGGCGAAATATCAAGAATGAACGAGACGATTTTAGAAAAACTCAAGGTACTGGCAGAATCGGCGAAGTATGATGTTTCGTGCGCTTCGAGTGGTACAGTTCGGAATAACCCGTCGAAGGGATTGGGGAATACGGTCGGAGGGATGGGGATTTGCCACAGTTTTACCGAAGACGGACGATGTGTTGCGCTGCTGAAAATCATGCTGACCAATTACTGTATTTATGATTGCGCCTACTGCATCAGTCGCAGGAGCAACGATATCCCGCGGGCAACCTTTGCGGTGAGCGAATTAGTCACCCTGACGATTGAATTTTACCGCCGTAACTATATCGAAGGACTTTTTCTCAGTTCGGGCGTTGTCCGAAGTCCCGACTATACGATGGAACGGATGGTGCGCGTGGCGAAAGACCTTCGTACACAGCATCGTTTCAACGGATACATCCATCTGAAAAGCATTCCGGGATGCAGTCAGGAATTAATCAGCGAAGCCGGATTGTATGCCGACCGGATGAGTGTGAACCTTGAAATACCAAGTGAATCCAACCTGAAAATACTGGCGCCCGAAAAAGACTTTCAAAGCGTGTTCGCTCCGATGCGTTTTATCCAGCAGGGGATGTTACAAAGTAAGGAAGAACGGCGCAAGTTTCGCTATGCACCCCGTTTTGTTCCGGCAGGGCAAAGCACACAGATGATTGTAGGCGCTTCGCCCGACAGCGACAATGATATACTTCGTGTTGCATCAGCGCTGTATCAACGTCCCAGCATGAAACGGGTATATTATTCCGGATTTGTTCCCGTCAATGCTTACGATTCCCGTTTGCCTGCCGTTCAACAGGCGCCGCTCGTACGTGAAAACCGTCTGTATCAGGCTGACTGGCTGCTTCGTTTCTATGAGTTCAAGGTCAATGAAATCGTAGACGACCACTTTCCGAATCTCGACCTCGAAATAGATCCCAAATTAGCCTGGGCGCTGCGTCATCCCGAACATTTTCCGGTAGATATCAATAAGGCTGAGTATTCGATGCTGTTGCGCGTGCCCGGTATCGGCGTCAAATCGGCGAAACTGATTGTCACTTCCCGCCGTTTCGGCAGACTGACATCGGCACAACTGAAGAAAATCGGCGTAGTGATGAAGAAAGCGCAGTATTTCATTACCTGTAACGAACTCCCCATTCATACCATCAACGAAATAACCCCCGAACAGGTTCGCAAAGTATTGACCGAACCCAAAAAGAAAAAAATGCTGTACGACCAACGGCAATTATCGATTGTGTTTCCCGACTAAAACTCTTATGATGAATAAATTGATAAAACGTTCTCTGATAATTATTTTCTTCCTGTTTTTAATGTTATGTATAACAGGAGGAGGATTTGGATATTATTATTTCCTTTATTCTAATTTTGCGGCTCAAAAAACGACGTACATTTATATATATAATGATAAGGATTTCGAACACTTATGCCGGCAATTGGAAGATTCTGCAAATTGTTTGAATATCAATTCTTTCAAAGAAGTGGCAAAGGTTTTGAAATACCCCTCTGCCATGAGAACCGGACGTTATGCCGTTCAACCCGGTACAAACAATTACGATTTATTGAAAATATTGCGTAACGGGCAACAGGAGCCTGTCCGTATTACCTTCAACAATATCCGCCTGAAAGAAGACCTAACCGTCAGATTAAGCGAGCAGTTAATGATCACAAATCAGGATATAAGCGCCTTATTGAACGATGCCTCCTATTGTGAGTCGTTGGGATTTACGACAGTTACCATCAAGACGATGTTTCTTCCCAATACGTATGAAGTATATTGGAACATTTCAGCCGAAAGATTGATGGAACGCATGAAACGCGAATATGATACTTTCTGGACGGAAGACCGTCGCGACAAAGCCCGGAGGATTGGTTTAAGCCCCGTCGAAGTATCCATTCTGGCTTCCATCGTTGAAGAAGAGTCGGCCATGTCAGATGAATATTCCATCATTGCAGGACTTTACATCAACCGGCTTCACAGGGGAATTCGTCTTCAAGCCGACCCAACCGTTAAATATGCCTTGGGCGATTTTGCCATTCAACGTCTGTTAACCAGACACACGGAGATTGATTCACCGTATAATACCTATCTATATTCAGGATTACCGCCGGGACCTTTAAGGATTCCTTCCATGATAGGATTGGAAAGCGTTTTGAATTACCGGAAACACAATTATCTGTATATGTGCGCAAAAGAGGATTTTTCCGGTCGTCATAATTTTGCCGTAACCCTTTCCGAACACAACCGGAATGCCGAACGGTATCGCGCCGAATTAAACCGTCGGGGGATACGGTAAAAATTTTTTTTATATCTTTGTCCCCGAATTACAAAAATATCAAATAAATCAATGGAAAAAAGACTGTTGTTAGGCGATGAGGCGATAGCCCAGGCTGCGATTGATGCGGGAATGTCGGGTGTGTATGCGTATCCGGGTACGCCATCTACCGAAATAACCGAATATATCCAACGTTCCGCTATCGCACAGGAAAAAGGAATCCACAGTCGCTGGTGTACCAACGAGAAAACGGCGATGGAAACGGCTTTAGGCATGAGTTATGCAGGAAAGCGGGCGTTGTGCTGTATGAAGCATGTCGGGTTGAATGTGGCTGCCGATTGCTTTATGAGTACGGCCATGAGCGGTATACATGGGGGGATGTTAATTGTTGTGGCAGACGACCCTTCGATGCACTCTTCCCAAAATGAGCAGGACAGCCGCGTATACGGTAACTTTGCGATGCTTCCCATGCTGGAACCGTCGAATCAACAGGAAGCCTACGATATGGTTTACGATGGGTTCGACCTGTCCGAACATCTCGGTTATCCCATCCTGATACGTATTACAACCCGGTTAGCGCATTCACGCACAGGGATTATCACCCGTCCGCCGAGAGAAGAAAACCCGTTAAATTTTCCAACGGATGGCAATCAGCGATTCATCCTGCTCCCCGCATTCGCCCGTCAACGGTTTAAAAAATTGATAAACGCACAAAAGGATATGCTTGAAAAATCCGAGCAATCCTCTTATAATCAATATTTTGACGCACCGGATAAACGATTGGGAATCATAACATCCGGAATCGCATTCAACTATTTGTCGGAAAATTATCCGGAAGGTTTTAATTGTCCGGTTTTAAAAATCGGTCAATATCCATTACCTGTCAAACAGATAGAAAAAATAACAAGCGAATGCGATGAAATACTGATACTTGAAGAAGGATATTCTGTGATAGAAGAAAAGTTGAAGGGCTATTTGAGAGTAAGGGGGCGATTGGATGGAACCCTTCCAAGAGATGGTGAACTGAATCCCGACCTTGTAGGCAAAGCGCTTGGAAAAGAAATGGAAACACATCATTCAACGCCGGAAATAATCGTGAACCGTCCTCCTTCCTTATGCAAAGGGTGTGGTCATAAAGATTTGTATGAGGCTTTGAATGAAGTATTAAAAGAATATGAAGCGCCCAAAGTTTTCGGTGATATCGGATGTTATACGTTAGGCGCTTTACCTCCCCTCCGGTCTATTGACAGTTGCATCGATATGGGCGCTTCGATCACCATGGCTAAAGGCGCTGCGGATGCAGGAACCCACCCTTCAATTGCCGTAATCGGTGATTCGACATTTGCCCATTCGGGCATGACGGGATTGCTTGATTGCGTGGACGGAAACAGCCATGTAACAATTATCATTGTGGATAATGCAACTACTGCGATGACGGGTGGACAGGATTCAACGGGAAAGGGCAGGATAGAGGCGATTTGCGAAGGTATCGGAGTAGCCAAAGAACATATCCGCAGGATGATTCCTTTGCCCAAGAACCATGAAGATATGAAAACCATCATTCGGGAAGAAATTGAATATCAAGGCGTATCGGTGTTGATACCACGACGTGAGTGTATACAGACATTAACCAGAAAGAAAAAAACAAAATGAAAACAGATATTCTTTTATCAGGCGTTGGCGGTCAGGGAATCCTTTCGATAGGCGTCGTCATCGGAGAGGCAGCGCTCAAAGAAGGGTTATACATGAAGCAATCCGAAGTGCACGGGATGAGTCAACGGGGCGGCGAGGTACAATCCCACCTGCGTCTGTCAGACCAGCCGATTGCTTCCGACCTGATTCCCATGGGACAAGCCGATTTGATTATTTCGCTGGAACCAATGGAGAGTCTTCGCTACCTTCCTTATCTGAATAAGGAGGGTTGGTTGGTTACTAATTCCGTTCCGTTTATCAATATTACGAATTATCCGGAAATCGGTAAAATACACGATGAATTGGCAAAATTACCTCGTAAAGTCCTTTTAGATGTCGAATCCATCGCAAAAAAAGTAGGATCAGCGCTTACTGCCAATATGGTGATGCTGGGAGCAGCCACTCCTTTTCTTGGAATCGAATATGCTCAAATTGCGGAAGGGATTCGTTCCATCTTTGCGCGCAAAGGCGATGAAATTGTCGAAATGAACTTAAAAGCGTTGAAAGCAGGGTATGATATATCAATTACGAATTAGGAATATGAAAAAGTTTGTTTTTGTATTTACCTTGATGACTGTCTTTTCGTTTATAGTGAAAAGTCAGGAAGAGGAGGATTCGGATAAGGTAAAAACAGGGGATTTGATGCCTGCTTTTACGATTGTGTCGGATGATGGCATTACGATTTCATCGGAAGTATTTAGTGGAAAAGTTGTTCTTATTACCATGTTTGCTACTTGGTGTCCGGCCTGCCAATTGGAATTAGCGGAAGTCGAAAAATCGCTTTGGCCAACGTACAAAGGGCAGAGAGATTTTACGCTGTTAGTGATTGGGCGTGAACATTCGGAGGCGGAATTAGTCGAATACAACCAAACGAAACGATTTACCTTTCCCCTGTATCCCGATAAGAACCGGACAATCTTCGATTTATTTGCAGTCCAGTTAATCCCCCGTACCTACTTGATCAACCGGGAAGGAAAAATTATTTATCAAATGACGGGATTCAATCCGGCAGAATTTAATCAGTTGGAACGAATGATTGAAAGAGCGTTAAATTAGAGCGTAAATATTAGATCGTAGAGTTTTAGCCTGCATTATTCATACTAAACTGTTTATCTTCAAAAACGGTTTACGAATCATCATCAGTACAATGGTATGGCTCAAGCGCAGTCCTGCGTTTTTTGCAGGAGCGCCAATCCGACCTCGCCCCGGAAGCCCTGTAAAAGATGGTCAATAACACCGCATAATTAAAAAACAGGGAAAAATGATTTGTTAATAAAAAATAGTATATCTTTGCCACAATTTAGGTTATAGAATATAGTTATGTATAAATCAATTTCATGTGTGTTTATTGCGATTATTGGCAATATCTCTGTATTATTTGCACAAAACAGACACAGCGATGCCCATATTACAGGGCATGTGCTTGATAAGAGCGACGGCGAACATTTGCCGTATGTTACCATCGCCATCAAAGGGACAACTTTGGGAGGAACAACAGATGCCACCGGTCATTTCCTGCTCAAAGATATGCCTGCTGGCGAAATTACCCTCGTAGCGTCATTTGTTGGCTACGAACCAACAGAACAAACTGTTACAGTTATCTCCAACAAAACCGTTGAAGTGTTTTTCGAACTTAATCCGCAAGTATTTGACCTGTCGGAGGTAGTTGTGACCGGTTCGCGTACCGAAACCAACCGAAGGGAATCGCCGACGATAGTCAATGTACTGTCGGCGAAAACATTTGAACTGACGGGCGCTGTCAATGCGGCAGACGTGCTGAATTTTCAACCCGGACTGCGTGTTGAGACTTACGACCGTACCTGCGGCGCTTCTGAACTGCGGATTAACGGATTAGGAGGTCAGTATACGCAAATACTGATAGACAGCCGCCCCATCTTCAGTACCCTTGCGGGCGTGTACGGTCTCGAACAACTTCCTTCAGGAATGATCGAACGGGTAGAAGTCATTCGTGGCAGCGGATCGGCTCTTTACGGTTCGAGCGCCATCGGAGGCATTATCAATATCATAACGAAAGAACCGCTGCGTAATTCGCTTACGATCACCAACAACACAGGTATATACGGAAACGGGCTGACAGATATCAATACTTCTCTCAACGGCTCTTTCGTAACCGACGATCGCAAGGCGGGTGTATATCTGTATGGCGTGGTAAGAAAACGCGACCCCTACGACCGTATAGACGACGGATTTACCGACGTACCCAAAACACTGTCGGAAACAGTCGGATTCAGAGGTTATTACAGATTGACGGACTATTCCCGCATTACTGCCGAATACCATCACATCCATGAGTTTCGTCGCGGTGGAGACTTGCTCGACCGTCCGCCTCACGAAACACTGACAACAGAACAGTTGCGTCACTACATCGACGGAGGAGGTTTGAAATACGACCTTTATTCAACGGACTATAAACACACCCTGAATATCTACGCATCGGTGCAGGGGATCAGCCGGGAGACTTATTTCGGTACAGACTATGATCTTGATGCATACGGCGGTTCAACGGATTTATCTTTTGTTGCCGGTTCGCAATACAGTTATTCGGCTGACAGATTTCTGTTTATGCCATCGCAATTCATTATGGGAGTGGAATATTCGGATAATGCGCTCAAAGACGAAATGCCTTCCTATGACAGATATATTGACCAATATTCCCAAATCATAGGCGGCTTTTTTCAAAATGAATGGAAAGATGAAAGCCTGAGTTTGGTGTTAGGCGGACGCTTGGACAAAAGCAACCGGATGGATCGGTTGATTTTCAGTCCCCGCACAAACGTGCGATACTCCCCTGTGCAGGAAGTCAGACTGCGTGCAGGCTATTCGGGCGGATACCGTGTGCCGCAGGTGTTTCAGGAAGACCTGCATATCAATGCGATCGGCGGTCATGCGGCGGTCATCGAAGTGGATCCATATCTCAAACCTGAGTATTCCCACAGTTTTAACTTCTCCATCGACTTGTTCAAAAACTTCAACCGGATAGAAACCAATCTGCTTATCGACGCTTTTTACACAAGATTAAGCGATGTATTTGTACTCGAAGAAAATGGCTTTGACCCCGTCAACAATTACATGAAATTATTGCGTACCAATGCGTCCGGAGCGGTTATTCAGGGGGTTAATCTGGAATTTAGAACGGGTATTGCCAACCGGTTTGGCGGCGAAATCGGTTTTACGTTTCAGCATAGCCGGTATATGGAGCCTTTCGAGTGGTCGGAAGATGTACCGGCACAAAAACGAATGTTACGATCGCCCGACCGTTACGGATATATTACGTTGAATTATACGCCAACAAAGCGTTTTACTGTGTCGGCAACCGGAAATTATACCGGCCCCATGCTGGTTCCCCATTATGCGGGATATATCGATCAGGATGAAGAAACGATGGCGCAGTCGTTTTTTGATGCCGGGTTGAGAATTGCCTACGATTTCCATTTCTCGCCCCAGTTAAACCTACAAATCAGCGGCGGGATAAAAAATATGTTCGACGCATTCCAGAAAGACATTGACAGAGGTCATTTGCGCGATGCGAGTTATGTGTATGGACCGTCCATGCCACGAATGGTTTACTTTGGGATTAAGGCAGTGATGTAAGTGTATTTTTAGTAAGCTGTTGGCGAATATTTTAGATATGTTTCCATTCGGTAACATTCGGACAAAAGTATCTGATTATGGTATCCATTATATTTAATGATGCCCGATATTACACAATATTCGCAATAATTTCACGTTATCGTTGGAAATAAATAAAAATGCAAAAAACAGTTGTAAAATATTCGATAATCTTTCTCCTGTTGACGGTTTACATCAACAGAGGCCTTTTTGTTACTCCTTTTGAAATTGAATTTCAAGGAAGTAATGAAATAAACAGCGTTATTGAACTGGTTTTGGAACTTGTCACCGGCGAAAGTAACGATATGGACGAAGATGGCGATGAACCAACGGATTGCAGTTTTACACAAGTTTTCATTATTGATTTTCCTCTGCATCTTGTTCAAAGAAATATATTTTCAAATGTTATAGAAAAAATCGGATTCCCCGATAAGGAAAGTTTTCCCTTAAACGATTTTTGCAGTCGGATTGACCGCCCTCCACAGGTTTAATTAAGAATTTAGGAATTAGGGATTTTTTAGGAAAATTCCATCTTCATTTATTCATTATTTTTTAGTTAAACAAATGAAAATCATTAAAATAATAATGCTTTGCATTGTGGTAGTATGCCAATGC
>Ga0099364_10014446_pt1 | contig 10509 bp, 7 predicted proteins | sample TergutTh196P3_FD_73070 | JGI IMG/M metagenome (GOLD analysis project Ga0099364, IMG submission 73070) | Microcerotermes parvus P3 segment gut microbial communities from Pointe-Noire, Republic of the Congo - Th196 P3 | ecosystem: Host-associated > Arthropoda: Insects > Digestive system > Gut ...
GCATTATTCATTTTTATCATGATTTTGCTAAAAATGACATTTGGAAATATTTTTTAGACGCACTGCCCTTTGAACTTGCAGGTTGTGCTTCATCATACACAGGATCAAGCGGACAGCATGGGGATGTTGCCATATCCGTCACAATGCTAACAAGCAATGACTGTAGTTTTGCCGTTCGTACAATAGAAGATTTGGATATAAAATCAAGCAAGCAGTTAAATGCAGAAGTTAGAGATTTATACAGCCAACTTTGCGCAGAAGAAAATCCAAAATTGATTATGCCGTTTTTACCGCCAATACCGCATTGTTCTATAAATAATTTATATTTTACAATGAATGATTATAAAAAAGATGTATACCTCTTTGGATTACAAGCATTTAATATAACCGGGTCTTATGAAACTAATTTTGTTTTAGGAAACAGAAAAATGTCTGTTTCTATGTGTGTTTTTGTTGCTTTATACGGAAACTTTTATCCAAATTTTCATATTGCTTCTTCATTTTTAGATGAAAATAATTTATGGGAAGAAGCGGAAATTACAGAATCTGAAGGATCTTTATTAAAATCGATTAATGGCATATCAGCGGTAGAATATTTTAAAAGAAAAGGGCTAATTTCTTCCAAAAACGAAAGTGCAGGCATGATGACAATCCCTGCTTTAATTACATACAAAGGCAGAGAAAAAACCGGGTGTGCTTTTCTTGGCATTGTTAAGAATACTGAATATGTATTTGCGGCAAGAACTTTGCAAATTGGAGCTAAGTTATCTTTTACAGACATGGAAGGAGAAAAAATACTTGCCAGTGTAGAAGCTGTCATGGAAGAAATAATAGAAAAGAAAAAAAACGATCTTTTTATTTGTATCAGCGCGGCAAGGGCATGGTCATTGGGTTCTAATTTTTATGCAGAGCTGCAAAAAATTCATGAATGTGCGCAAAAATACGAAAAAGAATGCGGACAGCCGCTTAGATACAGTGCGGTTTATACAGGGAGCGAGCTTTGCCCCATTAAAAATAGTGACGGCGGCTTTGAAAATATGCCGCATAATTATACTTTTACAGTTTGTTCATTAAATTAATAAGGAGTTGTGGTCTGAAAAAAAAGTTAGATAACGATATTATTAAAACAGAACTCCGCTCTTTAAGCCGTGAATTAAGCCAGCGCGACAGGACTATTGCCGCAATGGAAAATAACTTTAATATAAAAATGGCAATGTTCCGTAATTTGGCTGCAGAGAATCAAAAACGCAGGCATTTTTTAACGCACATGATGAAAAGCAGTCAGGATTTTCTTATTCTGCTTGATACAAGCTATAATGTTGTATATTGTTCCGATTTATTTTTACAAAAAATTGGAAACAAGTATATTAATGAGGTGGAAGGTAAGAATATTTATGAAGTTTACAATTTGTTTGCAGATACTGAGCATTATAAAAAACTAAAAGAATATTTAGAAGAAACAATAAATATTAACAAAACTCGCCGTCATGATATAACTATGGATATTGATAAAAGCGGCAATTATAGAAATTATCGAATAACAAATACGCCCATGCTGGATGAAAATTCAACTTTAAATGGAATAATTATAAGCTGGAACGATAATACCGATATTATAACCGCAAAAAATGAAGCAGAAGAAGCAAATAAAAGTAAAAGCAGTTTTCTTGCAACAATGTCCCATGAAATTAGAACCCCAATGAATGCAATTATTGGCATAACACAGATAGGCTTGCAAAAAGAAGGGCTGCCAGACGAGTACAAAGATGCCCTAGAAAAAATATACAGCTCTGGAATAAATCTTTTAGGCATAATTAATGACCTTCTTGATTTTTCTAAGATAGAAACCGGAAAACTAGACCTTGTTACTGTGGTATATGATCTGCCAAGTTTGATAAATGATACAACACAGGTTAATATAGTAAGGATTGGCTCTAAAGAAATTGATTTTTTAATTGATGTAGATAAAGATTTGCCGTCAAAACTTTACGGAGATGAGCTTAGAATAAAACAAATACTAAATAATTTATTGTCAAATGCAATAAAATACACAACGGCAGGCCATGTTAAACTTTCCATAAGCCACACTGAAGAAGGCAGATTTATTTATTTGCATTTTACTATAGAAGATACAGGTCAGGGTATGAGTCAGGAAGACCTTGATAATCTTTTTTCTGAATACCAACGGTTTAACATTGTAACTAACCGTACAACAGAAGGAACCGGGCTTGGGTTATCCATTACAAAAAAACTTGTCCAAATGATGGATGGCAAAATAGAAGTACAGAGTGAATACAAAAAAGGAAGTGCTTTCAAAATAACAATAAAGCAGAAATCCGTACAATGCGAACCAATTGGAGAAGAAGTTGCCAAAAGGTTAAAAAACTTTACTTTTTTAAGGGACAGGCATAAAGTTACCCTGCAGATTAAACACCAGCCCATGCCTTACGGCAAAGTTTTAGTTGTAGATGATGTAGAAACTAACTTGTATGTTGCGCATGGGCTTCTTGAACCCTATAAATTAAAAATTGATATGGCAAAAAGCGGCTTTGAAGCGCTTTACCTGGTAAAAGCCGGTAAAAAATACGATATTATTTTTATGGACCACATGATGCCGCAAATGGACGGAATAGAAACTACGCAAAAGATCCGCGCTCTTAATTATGACGGCACTATTGTGGCGTTAACTGCAAATGCAATGGCTGGCAATGATGAAATGTTTAAACAAAACGGTTTTGACGGATTTATCCCAAAACCAATCAATATTCAGCAGTTGGATCAAATTTTAATTAAATATATAGCTAACAAATACCCCAATGAAGCAAAAAATTACACAGCAGACTTGCCTGAAGAAGAGGAAGAAGAACTTGAAATAATTCCAAAAGTAAATTCAGAACTGCTGGAAATTTTTAAACGGGATGCTGAAAAAGCAGTCATAACACTAAAAGAAACAATGGCAAACTGTAATATTGAACTATTCACAATAACCGCCCATGCTATGAAGTCCGCTCTTGCAAATGTGGGAGAAAACAGAAAATCTCAAGATGCTTATGAATTAGAAAAAGCCGGAACCAACAATGATACAGACTACATAAACGCAAATGCAGACAGTTTTATACAGGCTCTTGAACAGATTATTAATAGACTCAGCCCGGAAAAACCCGTAGTTGATACTGCCGTTAATCAAAACATTCAAGAAGATACTGAATATCTTACAAAACAGCTTGAAATAATCAAAGAAGCGTGTAATAATTATGATGATACTGTTGTTTACACTGTCCTTGATCAGCTTAAACAAAAATCTTGGAAAGATGAAACTCTTAGTGATTTAGAAAGCATAAGGAATATGCTGTATTTGCACAGCGATTTTGAAAAAGCAACGGAGTTAATTAACACAAAATATGGAGTGTGATATATGAAAATCATTTTTATTGTTGACGACAATGACACCAATTTAATGGTAGCAAAACAAGTTCTTGACGAGCATTACAAAACCTATGCCCTGCCCTCTGCAGAAAAAATGTTTAAAATGACAGAAAAAATAATCCCTGATTTAATCCTCTTGGATATAAATATGCCGGAAATGGATGGTTTTGAAGCCATGAAAATCCTAAAATCAAATGTTAAAACAAAATCAATCCCAATAATTTTTCTTACGGCAAAAAATGATCCTGATACTGAAATTAAAGGTTTTGAAATGGGCGCGCTTGACTTTATTATTAAACCTTTTTCTCCGCCTGTTTTAATAAAACGAATCCAATCTCATATAGAAACAGATTTATTAATTAAAAAGAGCCAAAAAGCCTTACGGGATATTCATAACGCAACAATCAGCGTTATTGCAGACATGGTAGAAAACCGTGATAAAATTACAGGCGGTCATGTAGAAAGAACGCAGACTTATTTAGAGATTCTTGTAAATGAACTTATTAGAACCAACAAATATACAGATGAAATATCCGGCTGGGATATGACTATGCTTTTACCTTCTGCACAGCTTCATGATGTTGGTAAAATTTCTATAAGCGATCTTGTTTTAAATAAACCCGGAAAGCTTACCGGAGAAGAATTTGATACCATAAAGGAACATTGTGCAGAAGGTGAGCGGGTAATACAAAAAATTGTTAATAAAACCAAGGATGACGGCTTTTTGCTTCATGCCAAAAAATTTGCAGGCTACCATCATGAAAAGTGGGACGGTACGGGCTACCCCAGAAACTTAAAAGGCAGTGAAATTCCATTAGAAGGCAGACTCATGGCAGTTGCGGATGTTTACGATGCGCTTGTTTCAGAACGGCCTTATAAAAAGCCTATCCCCCATGAAGAATCTGTAAAAATAATTAAAGAAGGCAGCGGCACTTTATTTGACCCTGAAATTGTAGAAGCCTTCTTAAATGTCACGGATGACTTTTTGAAGGCTTCTTTGAATTGAGGGGATAAACTTTCATCGCGCAGAGGCGCAGAGGCGCTAAGGAATAATAACCGCATCATCACTAATATTATGTTCAAGGTCAGAAGGCACATCGTCGTCATAAATTGCTACACCGGGGGATTCTGTTCTAACAGTTCCTCCTGAAATTGTAATTGGATAATTGTTATCATTATATATCGCATTACCCTTCGCCGTATTTTCTACTATACCGCCGGTTATTACAAGTTTTTCAAGAGAAACAGAAGACACAAGCTCAACAGTAATGGTACCTGAATCTGTATTAGGATTTGCAGAAGTAATAAATGCATCTCCTGAGACAGTGAGTTTTCCGGTTCCAAACAATCTAACCGCTATACCCATATTTCCAATTGCTTCTACTGTACCACCGCTGATATTTATAGAGCCGGCTCCTTGGTTATGAATTGTATTTGGATTACCACTAGTTGCTTTATTTATAACTGTGCCGCTTATTATATTTATAGTACCGTTATCCTGGTTAAATATTGTATAATTTCCTGCTGACTCTACATTGCCGCCATCTATATTTATTGTATTACTTGATTGGTTTCTAATAGCCGTAGCTGTGCTAGATCCTATTACATCGCCGTCATTTATATTTACAGTGCCAGATAAATTCAAAATTGCTATACCGCCTAAAGCTGTTGCTTCTATTTTTCCGCCGTTGATATATAAAGTACCGCCGTCATTTACAATTGCTCTGCCGGAGCTAGCAGAAACTGTACCTTTATTAATTTTTACATCGCCCTCATGGGCATTATAAATTGCATTTCCGGTTGATGTATTTTGTACTGTGCCGCCGTCTATTTCAAGAGTAGAATTCGTAAATAACAGTATAGTTCCTTCTCCGACAGATTTAGTATTTGAAGAAGTAACCATTGCATTTCCGGATATTGTAATTTGACCGTACTGAGTTGAATAAATAGCATTGCCACCATCTCCTGTTGCTTCAACTCTACCGCCGCTGATTATTACTTTGCATATTATCCCAGGTATACCATTATTGATCGGTGTAGTCCCTCTCACTAAACCGTCACTAACAATTAATGTACCGCCATTATTACTAAATGTACCCATTCCGGCATCTCCTGTAGCTTCTATAGAACCTTTGCTATCAACAGTAATATCTAGTTCAATAGTAATAAGAGGATTTGCACTTGAAGTCAAACTACCCAACAAGGTAACTTTACCCCAATTGTCACCGGTATTTTCAAATTTAATTCCACTAGTTCCAATATCTAAAGTATCGCCATTTCCAAATTGTATTGCACATTCTGCACCATCTGCATCGGCTCTTATGGCGTTAATTACGGTTTGGATTGCTGAGTTAGTTTCTGTGAATCCATTCAATGTTGCGGTAAAATTTCCACCGTTTTCTGTTATGATGTAGGGGGTGTATACTGGTTCCCATTTTGCACGCAAATATATATTTTCTGAAACTATGGAATCAAAATTCCATTCTACTTCAGTTTCAGAATCATTTAAATAATACCAGTGACTAAAAATAGAGCCGCCTTTTGTTGGGTCTGCGGGTTCTGTAACTTTTTCTCCATCGCGAATAATTTGTTCAGGTACGGGAGAGTCCCCATCACTTTCAAAAGTCACACGATACCAGAAATTTTGGAGCATTTCTATTTCGGCATCTGTGGTTTCTCCGGCTATAACATTTACCGTAGTTGTACCTGTGGCATACAGAAAAGGTGTATCATGTCCATCTTCTTCTATAAATGCATTTATTGTAATTTTCCAAGTTCCTTGAGCAACAGATAAACTTGCTGTTTTATCTTCATCCAGTGCCGGAGAAAAAGTTTCTTTTCCATTTGTAATTGTTATCTCAAACGAAAGATCGTCAAGAACATCGTCGTCATCTGTAGGCCAAGGAAATGCAGAACGGGCGTTGCTGCCGCCAAGATTAATTAAAATTGTTCCTTGTTGGTCACGAGTTTTTAACTGCATGTCACAAGTTGTAAAAATAAATAATAAAGCTATTCCTAAAACAAATATATTTAGTTTCTTCATTGCCGTTTCTCCTTTATTGCCACTTGGGTTTTAAATTTATTTTTCCTTGATTTGATACAGAGCTTGAATTTTCTGTAGAAAGTTTTTCCTCTGCATCTCCGCTGCCTACAGGGGCAGTTACTATAAAATCAGATTGGGCAATTTCTATGGGGTCAACTGCTCCGCCGGTGCTGTTGATGCTGCCGGAAAAGCCAATTTTAACAGTAGTAGAAAAACCACTGGAATCCCGCCAGTTAACATTGCCCTCTGTAACGGTTATGTTTCTGGCATCCATTTCAAAAACCGTTCCGCGGACAGAAGCGGTAGCGCTTGGGCTTCTAACATTGGTATTTGCTCTGGCTCCGGCAGGCGGTTTTACTTCTACTCTTATTCTTCCTGTTTGAAGATTAACATTAAGGGTTTCTAAACCTTCAACTTTGGTAATATCTGCAAGAGAAAGCATAGTAAGAGGGCGGACAGTTATTAAGGTGCTGCCTATTGCAATTAAAGCTGAACTTCTAAAACCTGTTGAAATAATTGTATCGGCGGCAATCTCGCTTCCTGTTTGCGCTCGTACAAAATTTGCAGAACCTGCAGGTTTTAATTCAACTTCACCCGTCATTTGACGAATAACCCCGGTTTGCGAATATGCTGACACAGCAATCACCGCTAACAAAACAACAAAAACCCTTCTCATATACATCTCCTAATATAAAACAAAAACCGCCGCCAGCTTAACAAGCCAGACAGGTTTTGTAGATTGTTCATCATTAACAAACAACGGTATAAAAGCTCCGCCGCCTAAATTAAACTGCAAGTCCGAAACAGGACTCCATGTAAACTTTCCAAATATTTCTGTACCCTTTGATTTTTCATCTTCATTAATAAAATATTTTGCGCTTATATTTGCACCTAACTTTTCTGTAAACCGGGCTAAATAATTTAATTCAAAAACAGTAAGAGCCGCCAACTTTTCTTTATAAATTTCTCCCATGTAAATTGTAGAAATAGGTATAAATTTTTCGCTTGCGTGCCGTGCGTTTATAGATAATCTGGAATTAAAAGGTGTTGGCATGGTATAATAAACTCCAATTTCTCCCGCATACGACTTTGCAGAAATTATTCCGCCTATTTCAAAAACAAAGCTTCCCGCCGGCAGTCCTGCTTTTATTGTTAAATATTGGCTGTCATATTTTTGCTCGGCTTTTGTTAAATCAAACTGGGCAATTGCAGAAATGTTTAACTGTAAAGTATCGGCTATAGAAAAATGCTCCCAATCAATACTTGCAATAATTCTTGGAGGAGCAAAATAAGTACCGGTAAAATCACTATATTCAAAAGGATGCTCATTAACAGAGCGGTCATATTCTGTCATAGAGATTAACGCATTATTTTTGTATAAAAACCCTGTATAAAAACCGCCAATCTTAAAACGCCCGGCTGTTGATCTATGCATAACTTGCACACCGTCAAAAAGTCCGTTTATTAAAAACGGAAGCGGTGCTGAATAACCAAATCTTCCTATTTTAATTTCGCCCCCATTCGTAAAAAAAGAAAATTCAGTTCTTAAAAGTTCCGGCACAAAAGTAAAATCTTCTGCATCCGAGTACCCAAGCAATAATCCTGCAGAAACAAAAAAGTCTGCATTGTCTCCAAGTAAAAAAATCATTCTGGGTACAATTTGCGCATTATATTCAAAGTTAAAGTCACTGTTATTTATTTTCCCAGCTTCAGCATTTTGATTTAACACCAGCCCAAACTCCTGCGCAAAAACAAAGCTCGGTATTAATAAAAATATAATCAAAATAATAAAAATTCTCATCTGCTACCTGCTCTCTGTTCTCTGTTCTCTGCTTCTGTAAGCAATCTGCCAATAATAAAAAGCAAATGCTCGCCGGACACCGGCATTGAGGCTATTACTCTACCCTGAATAATATTCATATAAACAAGTTCGCGGTAAGCAAAATGCGGACTCTTTGTCAGTGAGTACATTATTCCGCCTTTTATTCCAAAAGCGTTTAGTATTATTTTTGAAACAACATCCAGTCTTGCGGCATCGTCTGCTGCAGCGGATTTAGGCAGCCAACCCTTTTCTTTTACATAAAGAAAAGCTTCTTCATGGTTAAAGGCGGTTTCCGGCGAAGAAGCTTCCAGTATAAATCGTGCCGCTTGTGCGTAGGTAACAGCCGGAGTACTCATAAGCAATTCCATCTCTTGCCCGCTAGATTGGGCATAAGATTGGACAGACACTAATATCATCAATAAAAATATTCTTTTCATACTAATTTTTATAATATTACTGCTTTTTCTTAATATTGTCAAACCCTACATACGGAACCAGCGCCTTGGGAATCCGCACAGAGCCATCTGCTTGCTGGAAGTTTTCCAAAATTGCGATAATAGCACGGGAAATTGCAATGGCCGTTCCGTTAAGCATGTGGACAAATTTATTTTTGCCGTCATCGTCTTTAAAACGGATATTCAACCTGCGCGCTTGGTAATCCGTACAGTTGGATGTAGATGTAACTTCACCGTACTCGCCGCCGTTTCGGCCTGGCATCCACGCTTCCAAATCCCACTTGCGGTAGGCAGGTGCCCCCAAGTCCCCTGTGCAGGTGTCCACTACCCTAAACGGTATGTTTAAACTTTCAAAGAGTTCTTCTTCTATATTACGGAGTTCTTCATGGAAACGGTCGGACTCTTCGGGCAGGCAGAAGATAAACATTTCCACTTTTGTAAATTGATGCACACGGTAAAGCCCCTTTGAAAATTGGCCTGCCGCTCCTGCCTCTCGGCGGAAACAATGGGAAAGCCCTGCCATCCGCAGCGGCAGTTTATCTTTGGGTAAAATCGTGTTGGAATAGTAGCCGCCCAAAGTTATTTCCGCAGTCCCTACAAGACAAGCATCCTCGCCTTCCAGCATATAAACATTAGATTCCGCCCCTCGTGGGTTAAAGCCAATACCTTCAAGGATTTCTTCACGCGCAATATCCGGCGTAATAAAAGGGGTAAACCCTTTTTTCTGCAAAAGGTCTAGCGCATAACGGACAAGCCCAAGTTCTAAAAACACACCCTCATTTTTCAGATAGTAAAATTTTGTGCCGGACACCTTTGTTCCCGCATCAAAGTCGATAATATCCAAATCCTGCCCAAGTTTTACATGATCGGCAGGCTCAAAATCAAACTGCGGTATTTTGCCGGATTTTTTAACTTCCAGATTATCCTTATCTTCCTTGCCAACCGGCGCATCAGGGTGCGCCATATTGGGGATTTTCCGCGCTTCAGCCAGAAGTTCTTTTTCTACTGTTTCAAGCCCTGCTTCCGCCGCCGCAATTTCTTCTTTAAGTTTTTTGCCTTCTTCAATAAGGGCGTTTCTTTGTTCCGGCTCAAGCTTGCCTTTCATGGCAGCGGCATTGGCATTCCGCTTTTGTTGAAGCGCCTGCAAATTGGTTGTAAGTTCAGTACGAGTGGCATAAAGCTTTGCCACAGCCTCGGCATCCGCTTTCATAAAGCGGTCGGCAATATTCGCCGTAACAGCATGGAGATTTTCTGCTATAAATTTGTAGTCTAACATATGGCTATTATACAATATTCAGCGAATAATAGGGAAGACTATGCCAATCCAAGGCCGCAAACAGCCGGAAGCGTAATTTGTAAAATAATGATTATAATCAAAGCCCGCTTCTATAAAGATAGGATCAAATGCCATCCACAAGAAAGAAACGCCAAGGTTTGTGTGAATAAGCTGTGCCGCGGAGGCTTGCGTTTCTTTGCCAAACAAAACCGTATAGCCGGCTCCAAGACGGAAATTGACAGCAACAGCATCATTAATGCGTTTTTGCGCCAGAAAATTCAAGCCTGCGGTTATTGTTTGTTCTCCATCGGCAGAGTACCATGAAACCGCAAAATCCAAACCCGGATTAAGGTTCATAAATTCTTTTTCAGAAATTATGCCAAAACGGACTGCCGCGCCGGCAAAAGAAGGGGTGCTATCAAATACATCGCCTTCTCCATTATACAGCGGAATAAACGGCATCCATGCGGCGCTTGCATGCATATTA
>Ga0099364_10014447_pt1 | contig 10508 bp, 16 predicted proteins | sample TergutTh196P3_FD_73070 | JGI IMG/M metagenome (GOLD analysis project Ga0099364, IMG submission 73070) | Microcerotermes parvus P3 segment gut microbial communities from Pointe-Noire, Republic of the Congo - Th196 P3 | ecosystem: Host-associated > Arthropoda: Insects > Digestive system > Gut ...
CTGAAAAGTGTTAGAAGTGTTAGAAAATTGGCAAAACAAGGGAAAATAATTCGTCCGTCACTGTTTGACGTGACGGACGAAAACGCCGATTTTACGGGCTTTTTCTGGCGGGGTGGATTATGTGAAATACGAACCCCTTTACCTTGCGTGTTTCCTTTATTATAGCCGTTTGTCCCCGCTTTGTCAATGGGCATTTCATCAAGCGGGGCAAGCCCTTCCATGTCGTTGCACATTTCAATGTATGATACTTGCTTTTCCGAACCTTTGAGGTTGAAATACATAACCACCTTATCATCATAGACATATACGGAGTTGATTAAAAGGTTTATTATGCGGCGTTGGTACGCTTCGTCAAGCAAGTCACCCACGCAAAAGGATTTGAGCCACGCGGCAATTTCCTCTTGATTGAGCCTATGCGCGTTCGCAATGCGGAGGGTTACAAGGTTAAGCTCAATATCCGCTTTTTGGTTTTCCAGTACCTCTATTTTATCAAAGTATTTTTGCCTTGCCTTCGCGGGAGCGGCAAGCGAAGCGTCAACGGCGGCGTTCGATTCGGCGTCGAGCTTCTTAATTTGCCTTTCAAGCTCTTTTATGCGCTTGTCGTTAAACTCATTATCATAGGACGCAACAACCCCCGCCGCTATATCGTCAATATTAGAGCGGGTTAAAACGACCTCAACGGCTTGCTCAACAACATACCATTCTAAAAAGTCTTTTTTTTCGTTGAGCTTGTCGCAAGTATGATATTTTTTGCGCTTGCCGCAAGCGTAATAATAATGCACCTTGCCGGACTTGCCCGTTCCCGCGTCGCCGACAAGCCGCGCCCCGCAATGACCGCAAAACGCTTTACCTTGTAATAAATATTCTTGCCGCGCCTTTTGAGCAGCGGGGGCGTGTCTTACGGATTCGAGCCGCGCCTGTACAGCGTTAAAAATATCCTCACTTATAATGGCGTCGCAAGCCCCCGGCACTTCCTCACCGCCATACATATACTTGCCGATATACTTTGTGTTGTGTAAAGCGTGTTGTAAACATGAGAGGGTGAGCGGCTTGCCGTTGTAGTTAAGTATGCCCTTTGCGTTCAAGTCCTCCATGATTTTCTTTTTCGGCGTTCCCTTTGCGTATTCCGCAAAAACGTATTGAATAATCGGGGCGTCGTTTTCGTCCGCGACAAGCCGTAATTTGCCGTCAATCCTTACGGACTTGAACCCGAAGGGCGGTATGCCGCCGATATGAGAACCCTTTAACACACTTTCCCGTTGACCGCGCTTGACGTTCGTTGACAGGCTATTAGAATAATGTTCCGCCATTGATTCAAGTATGCCTTCAAGCAAAAGCCCTTCGGGGTTGTCCGCAATATTTTCCATAGCGGACAGCACCTTGACCCCGTGCTTTTTGAGCGTTGCCTTATGAATCGCGGAATCAAAGCGGTTGCGGGCGAACCTATCTAATTTCCACACAATGACATATTGAAATTGCCTTTTTGCGGCGTCGCTTATCATACGCCGGAAGTCCGGGCGGTCATCAGTCTTTGCCGATATAGCGCGGTCAATGTATTCACCGACAACGCGCAAGCCCTCACGTTCGGCGAAGGCATAACAATCCCGTAATTGTCCGTCAATGCTTTGGTCCTGTTGCCCGTGGCTTGAATAGCGGGCATATATAACGGCGTTTACCGTCGCCCCACCTTGTTTTTGCAATTTACGAGCCGCGCCCATGATTTTTATTCCTCTCTTGTTCCTCTACTTTTCAATATTATCCCCGTTTTTCTTAATATACAGATGAATCGAATTAAGTTCGGGCTGTTTCAGCAAATCTTTTATCGTGTTCATCGCCGTATCAGCTTCTACATCTTCGGGCGTTTCGTAGTGTATAGAAACCGAATAGCCTTTTTTCATTTTTTCGGCATAGGGGTTCGGGCGAGGCGGAGCGCTTAACTCATAATTCTCTTTCATAATATATTAACCTCCATATTTATATTTTTTCCGCTCATGCGGCGTCGCTTTTCTTGCTGAAATTATGCGGGTGACGGTATCGCTTTCCCTGTAACAATGGCAAACCATAAGCGCGCGTCTTTTTTCGCTTACTCCGAGAAGTATAAACCGTTCTTCATATTCTGAATGTTCTTCGTCATCGTAAATTTGCGCGTTTTCGTCCTTAAATGCAGTCATAGCTTCCCCGAAAGTTACATCGTGCTTTTTTTCGTTTTCAACCGCTTTATTTTCGTCCCAGTCAAACAACATATCAAAATATTCTATCATTAACTATTCTCCGTTGCCTTATTCTTTCTATTTTCATAGGCGGCTTTTTTATTTTAAAATTACGAGCCACGCCTATATCTTTATCCTTTATGTTTATTTCTATCTTTAATTAACAAGATAACCAGTACCACAATACACGGCAAGGAAATAACGAACAAAGGCGGAAAAATAAAAGAAAATACATATAAAATCAATACAACAAATAAAAAACAACCTTTAACAGTAGCTTTTTCGACAACGCTTGATTTTTCTATACTTGGTTGAGATTCAACATTGTATTTTTCTTTTAATTCGTTGAGGATTGCGCCTAACTCTATTACTAAACGATACATATGCTTGCACGGCTTCGCCGTTCGGTAAAAATCCAAGCAATGGCAACATTCAAGCGTTGTTAAATATGGTTCGCGTGAGGAATCAGACGGCGTAAAAAGTGCCGTTTGATTTTCCGCTGATAATTCGAGCGGGATATATTGGCTACTTTTAGCCCTTTCTTGCCGCCGTACTTGTTCGGGGGATTTATGAATAGCCACAGACCATGCGCCCCATCCGTTGCCCGAAGGTGGATTGAAGTTAGAAAAATCAACATCATTATCGACCGCCGCGCTTATACGCCGTTGCATTTCATCTTTTGTGGCGTTTATTGGTATAGGTATGCCGAGGTTGACAGCATAATCTATTTGCCTTGCAGAAGCTGGAGCGGGCGGCGCAAGCTCAATTTCAAAGGGTTCAATAAACCCGTCCGCCTCCATTTTCTTTGTTGCGTAGGATTCATCAAGGGCTTTAATTGTCCTTGTGTTTTTCCTATTCGTTTTTAGATTTATACCTGTAACGATATATGTAGGAATATCCATGAACAACCCTCACCCACTCGTATGCCGCCTGTTTAATCGGGCGGTTTTTTTTATTTTTTAAATTTATTCATCAGACTCAATATTTACAGCTGAAATCCATATAGTATATAGCCAATCTTCTTTAGACCATTGTTTTAATTTGAGCATTATTTTTTATATATGCTGCGTCGTCATCAACGATTTGGCTCATAACCTCAACAGTATCATATTGTCCTTGTTCTTTTAAATAAGCGTCGATTTGACCCTCAATTTTAATTTTATTACGCTCCGTCAAGTTTAAAAATTTTTTTATTATCGGCATATCATCTTCGGGGATATTTAGATTACCTTCTATCTTGGGATTTAAATCATACTCGCTTAGTTGCTCTACCGTGATATTCAAAGCCTTACATATTTTTATAACACTATCAACAGACGAGCCTCCGATATTTTTTAACATGGATAATAAGGTAGTATAAGGTATTCCAAGATTATGTGCAAATTCCTTGATGTTTTGCCCTGTGTTTTTTATTAAACTCCTTAAATATTCTTCTCTTGTCATAAATTATAAATCCCTTCTGCATAGTTTCCTATATTATATCATGTCATTTTATAAATGTCAAGAGAAAAATACGAAATTTTATTATTTTTTTATGAAAAACCCCTTGACAAACACGAAATGTCGTGTTATAATAGCTATGCAAAGATGATATTTCGTGTTAATAATGAACGGAGGTATAAATATGTATAGGATATTAGAAGCCGAAATAGTACGCAAGGGATTAAATAAAAAAATATTAGCAAAAGATTTAGGAATGTCTTATGGTACTTTGCTTGCTAAATTAAAGGGCGAATATTCATTTACTCTTGATGAAGCCATAAAATTTAAAAAAGTTGTTCATGTTGATATGACAATAGATGACTTGTTCGCAAGGAGTCAAAAAGCTATTTCAAATTAAATATTTAAACGAAGGAGGTGCAGGGTGTGAGCGAAAAGGAATTATGCCTTTATACCCGCCGCCAAAAATATGCGGCGAAGAAGAAGGGCGAGAAATATTATTATCTCGCCCGAAAACAAAACGGAAAATGGATATTACTGTTTGAACACTGTACGGATTCAACTAATCCGCCTCAACAGCCTCAATACCGTCATAATTTACGGTAATGCCATCGCCATGTTTTCCGACAGCGGAGAGTTCAAGCGTAGCGGGTATGTCAAAATCGTCCTCTGGTTCAAGGATTTGTATTGTGACATATTCCGCATTATCCGCTTTGATTTGGTTGACAAGCTTAACGAGTTCGTCAAGTTTAACAGTAATAGTATCCATAATGCGCACCCCCTTTCGTTTTATATTACAGCTTATATTATAACACAAAACGGCAGAGAAGTAAAGAGGGATAATTAAGCAGACCATATAGAATATGAAAAGACAAGGGAGACCGGATAAATCATATCAATAACAGAATCGGCAATTAACAAGGCGGCGAAACGAGCTGAACACCACTAACGATTAAACCAAAACGGAGGTACAGAAAATGAAAGTAAAAATATTTTCGGTCAGCACAGTTGCAGGGATTCGGTACGGACTCAAATTCGCAGACAGCGGCAAGGTACTTGCAAACGCGCCGGCAAAATGGAAAAGCGAATACAGTATACGTAAATTTGCCGAAAAAATGAGATATGCATTGATAAAATGACAAGTATGCGCAACGAATAGGAGGGTAAAACCGTGATTAAACTAAAAAAGAACGAAAAACTTGTACAGGCAGGAACGGTGGAGCTTCGCGCCCCGGACGGTTCGCCGCTTCCCGCCGTGCCGCAATACATAATTGTGGCAGCTGATGAAGCCGATTCCGCCGCCCGAGAGGTACAGGAAAACGAGCGGGTTTTATATGGGGGCTTGATACTTAACGATAAAAAACGGGCGGAAGAACGCTTTGCCGCGCTCAAAGCAGGGCGGGACGCGCCGCCTCGGGAAATCGGAACTCCGCTTTATTTTATAGAGGGCGCGGAGAATGTCAACCCGAAAACGGGACGGACGGCGGAAGGTGACAAAATTATAGGCATTTTATCAAAAGAGTTTGCGGAAATATTTGCAATCGAAAAGCGCAAGGAAAAAGCCCTTGCAAAACAAGGCGCGACGGAGGTACTGCATGGCGATTAAATTTGAATACGGAAAAGACAGCCGCGACAACGAAATTTTACTTGCAATTAAGACACGCGGAAAAATAACCATATCCGAGCTTCAAGAGCAGTTAAGCAACGATTATAGGTATCAAGGCACATGGGCGGTAATTATCAAGGCGCAAGAAGAAAGCGGGTATCAAGGGTGGGGAGGCGGACAAGAGCCAAAAGAGGACGTTGTAGAGCTTCGCCGCGTGGACGAGTGGGAAAATTGCCCGATATGCGCCGCCCTTTTAAGCCCTATTGATTATTGCCAACATTGTGGGGAGCGTTTGAAAACAGAGGACGGGGGCGGGAAAACGTGAGCAAAAAAGACATAACCGCACCGCTTAACCACGAAGCGGAATTGTACTTACAAGGATATCAGCTTATAGGCGGCGTTGATGAAGTGGGGCGGGGTTGCATAGCGGGGCCGGTTGCGGCTTGCGTTGCAGTATTGCCGAAAGGCGTAACCATAAAGGGCGTTACCGATTCCAAAAAGCTAACCCCGTCGGAGCGGGAGCGGTTAGCGGCCCTAATAAAAAAGGTTGCGATTGGTTATCGGGTGGAGTTTGTTACAGCGGACGTAATAGACGCAATGGGAATAGAAGCGGCTATTTATACCGCTATGACGAGAGCGGCAGAACTATGACGTTGACAGGGGAAACAGATATAACCCGCCCCGATTATTTATTAATAGACGGCAAGCGGGGTAAGTTGTGGGACAGCTACACTATTTTGTACAAGCACATTATCAAAGGCGATTTGGCAAGTCACAGCATAGCAGCGGCAAGCATTTTAGCAAAGGTGGAGCGTGACGCATTTATGAGAGAAATGCACGATTCATACCCGGTATACGGCTTCGACCAAAACAAGGGGTACGGGACGGCGGCGCATATGGCGGCTATTGCCGAGCATGGTATAAGCCCGTTGCACCGTAAGAGCTTTTTAACAAAATATCAACTCAAAAGCGGGGTAGGATAGTGGGTGCGGATAGGGCAGACAAGCCCCGCGCATATGAAACGATAGCCGTTGACTTTGACGGGACGCTTTGAGAAAACCGCTTCCCCGAAATCGGAGAGCCTAAACCGCTTGTACTAGCGTTCATCAAGGGCCACGCCGCCCGCGGCTCAAAAATCATATTACATACATGCCGGGAAAACGGGACTTACCGCGCCTTGCTCGATGAAGCCGTAGCATGGTGTAAGGCGCAGGGTATACCCCTTTACGCCGTCAACGAAAACCCCGAAAACACATACCCGGAGCAATACGGCGTACAGCGGGCAGGGCGCAAAGTCTTTGCAGACCTCTACATTGACGATAAAGCCCGGAACACGGCGGACATAGAAAAAGAGATGATATCGCCGTAAGGCGGCGGAAAGGCAAAAGTAACGCCCCACGCCTGTTAGTGCAGACATAGAGCGTCACCATCTAATGCATGATACAACGATTAAAAACCACCATCATTGTATCATGCATTAGGTGAAAAAGTCAAGCGATATCGCAAATCACCATAAGGGCGCATGAGGTAGACACAAGGCGGGCAGACCTTGACGAGCGTAAGCACACGTTAGCGAAGCAACGCTTGACGGGCGAGTACGCCATAGACCCTGACACGGGAGAATGACGACGCGCCCGCCGCCACGGACGAGCCGCCACGCGCCGCCCCCGTGGGTGAGCCGCCGCACGCACGCCACAGCCGCCCGCATGAGCCGCCGTGAGCCGCGCCGTCTGCCGCATGGTAGGTACTTCCGGCGGCATATTCACCCTTGCGGGTACCAAGACCCCGGCGTATCCCCAGTTATAAAAAAAATTAAAACGCTTCCGCGATTATCACCATTGTCGGGTCTAATTCGGCGGCGGGGCTTGCAAGCCGCCCTATTCGTATATTGCTTGCGGACGAGGTAGACAGATACCCCGCTTCGGCGGGAAATGAGGGAGACTCTCTTTTACTTGCCTATAAGCGTTTAACCACTTATTGGAACAAAAAATCGGTTATTGTATCAACGCCGACCATAAAAGAAGCGTCGAGAATAGAAACCGAGTACGAGAATAGCACACGGGAAACGTGGAATGTCCCTTGTCCCTCTTGTGGAGAGCTTCAGCCGTTAGAGTGGGGGCAAGTCAAATACGATAGAGAGGATTTATCAGAAATCAATTATATATGCGGCAAATGTGGGGTTGGAGATACAGAAATTGCATGGAAAGAGCATTATACAAGCGGTAAGTTTATACCGCAAAACCCCGACCCCGACAGCACGGTACGGGGTTTTTACTTGAATAGCCTTGCTTCCCTCTTTGTTGAATGGCGGGACATTGTAGAGGGCTTTATCAAGGCAAACGAGGAAATAAAAAAAGGCAATGTTGAGTTTATGAAAGTGTGGACTAATACGGAAATGGCGCAAACATGGGAAGAAAAAGGACACGAAATAGACCCCGAAACCCTTTACAACCGCTCTGAAGAATACGGTTGCGAAGTACCTAACGGGGTTTTATACCTTACGGCGGGCGTTGATACACAAGATAACCGTTTTGAAATTGATGTTGTCGGGTGGGGCGAATACCACGAAAGTTGGGGTATTAAATACGTCATTATGTACGGGGACTTAAAGCAAAAAAAAGTATGGGACGAATTAAAGCAGTTTTTAAGTCAGACCTTTACCCGCGAGGACGGCGCAAAGTTAAAGCTAACAAGGGCTTGTATAGACATGGGCGGACACTTTACAAACGAGGTATTAAATTTTTGCAAGCCGCTTTTCCCGTCAGTATTGCCGATACGAGGGCGCGACGGTTTTGATGTGCCTTATATACCGAGGGCAAGCAAAAATAACAGAGCAGATACGCCTATGTGGACGCTTGGAGTAGACAGCGGCAAGGATTGGATATACAAAAGCCTTGACGTTAAGGACGAGGGGGCTAATTTTTGCCATTTTCCGTCCGACAAGGGGACAGGGTACACCGAGGAATACTTTAAGGGCTTGACAGCGGAAAAAATGGTAATGAGATACAAGCGGGGCAAGGCGCAGTTTGTTTGGGAGCTTAAAAGCAAAGGTACAAGAAATGAACCGCTTGATTGCCGGAATTATGCATTGGCGGCGTTGGAAATATCGGGCGTTATCTTAAAGAAATCAGAGGGGACGCTGGCCCCGAAAAAACGAAACCGCAGCGTTCGCGGGCAGGGGGTATAAAATGGCGGGAGTAACGCTTAATGAAGCGGAGAAACACTTGAAAGCATGGTTAAAGGCGGAGCTTGAAATTACAACAAGTCAAAGTTACAGGATAGGCGGGCGCACCCTGTACCGCGCTGACCTGAAGCAAGTGAGGGAACAAATTATATATATTTTGGCAAAATCAAGTAACTCAGTTAAGCCAGAGGGGGCGGAATCGTATAACGCGGGCTGTCCCGCGTGATTTGTAAGTTGTTTTATTTGTAAGTGATGTTTTACAAATATTATTTTTTGTGCTAATATAATACCGGGCTATGCCCTTAAAAGGCAATCAAAAAAGCAAAAAGCGGTTGGCAGTCTAACCCGAAAGGGGGTGACGCCATGTCTGTTTATGAGATAATAACAACTATTTTAAGTACGATTATAACATTAATCGCAGTTGTAAAACTCTTTTTTTACATAACAGATAGATTTTCCAAAAGAAAATAGCCGCCGGGCCTCAGAAACTTAGCGGCTATATCTTATAGCACGGCATGTATTTATCTTCCCCGCAAACGTGCGGATAACCATACCCGACTTGCCTGTTAGACCGCAAGGCGTTACCGCCTTGGAAGCGAATAAGAGCTATCGGGGCTGAGTAATATTGAGTTTATGCATGAGGGCTTCTTGCAAAACTTGTGAGAAATTAATATCCTCACGAACAGCCATAATATTAAGCCATTGAGGAATGGTAAGAGTCTTTTTGATTGACTTGTTGTGGATTGCTTCGCGGATTATGGGCATATCTACCTGAATCAAAACAGCGCGTTGATTCGGTTCGAGGGAAACATCAATCAATCTGCTTGGGTTTGGTATATCTTCTTCATCATCTTCCGCAACTGAGAGCCAGCCACCCATTGCTTCACGCGCCATAAAAAAAGCTTCTTCATCATTGTCAGCGCACGAGTTACAACCCATTAAATCGGGAAAATGGATTGATATTCCGTCGTTAGCATAATCAAATATTGCTGGATAAACATAACAATCTTTTTTCATGTGGACGCCTCCTAAACTATAATTTGCGCTTGCTTAAGGATATTTTTAACAGTTCGGATTGGAATGTTTTTGCGCGGATGGGGGACGGTAACAATGCCTTTTTTCGAAGTATGCTTGAAATTATGGTGACTACCTTCTATTTTACGAAGAAGCCAGCCATCTTTTTTAAGGATTGTTATTATTTCTTTTGAAGAATAACTTTTCATTATAGCGTCCCTCCTTACATGTACATTATGACACGTGCAAACACACGTGTCAAGAGGTTTTTTTTGAAAAAAGTAAAAATTCCTACAAGGCGGTGATAAAATGACCAGCACCCTTGCAAGGCGCACCGAAATAGCCGTTAAAATAAACGGCATAGACATCAGCGCGAATATGAACAAATATTCGTGGACACGGCAAAAGGCGGGCTGCTCACATTTGTAAACATCCCGCCCTTTGGCTTATCCGCGAGGATTATTTGGATTTCAGAACAAGGCTGATGCCGGAATAATCAAAACCCGTATACGCGAGGATTTGGTTAATCAGTATGTGCATAAGTGTCGCGCTTGCTTCGGCGGCGCGGACGGAGTGAGGGATATACAGCATAGTATAATCATTAAAGAACAGCAGGGAGCAACAACGCTCTTTGCTGTTTTGCTGTTTTTTTTATGTTCAACCCTGTCATAATGACAAAAGCCCACCGCATATATATAACAATAAGCCGATACCATGCCGTAAACGCCCGAAAATACAACATTTCCCACTTCGTAATAGAGGGGTGTCGGCTATTTTGAAAGGCAAAAACACCCGACACCCCTCTATTACTTCGTTAGTGAATACGAGATGTAAGAAATATTGTATTTTCGGTGGTATCTGTTGTAGTTGGTGATGGAGTAGTAGTGTGTGGTTGGTGTGGTGGTAGATATTCAAACCCCTTTTGCCCCGCCCTTCTTTTTACCCATTATTAAAATAAAATTTCCCATGCAATTTTCCCCTAACTCTTTTAGGAGCAAATCCCCTTTCAAGGGAAGCCAATTCAGGAGGTGACTATTTTGAGTGTTAAAGGAAT
>Ga0099364_10014448_pt1 | contig 10508 bp, 9 predicted proteins | sample TergutTh196P3_FD_73070 | JGI IMG/M metagenome (GOLD analysis project Ga0099364, IMG submission 73070) | Microcerotermes parvus P3 segment gut microbial communities from Pointe-Noire, Republic of the Congo - Th196 P3 | ecosystem: Host-associated > Arthropoda: Insects > Digestive system > Gut ...
TGGATGAAATCCCAAAGTTCAGCCCGCATGCTGCAATGGCAAAGGAAGCGCCTGTCGGCGTTTTGGTTTGCCTGAATAAATTATATGAAATCGCTGAAGGATTTTTCCAGCAAGATTTGGGAGCTGCAACACAAAATATGCTGTTGTCACTGCATGCGGCAGGTCTTGGGGCGGTTTGGACAGGCGTTTACCCAAGAGAAGATCGTGTCGGCGGTTTTATAAAAATGCTGGATCTTCCTGAAAATGTTGTACCGTTTGCCTTTGTTATCATTGGTTATCCTGAAAAAGAACCTGAAACGGCGGACAGATTCAAAAAAGACAGAATCCATTACAACCAATGGTAAAAAAACAGGAGAAAAGCAAAGCAAATATGCTTTGTTTCTTTTTTAATTAATCAGCCGTCTTGGAAACAGGAGAAAAACAAAGCAAATGGATGCTTTGTTTCTTTTTTTGAAATGCGTTTTGAAATCAGTCATCTAAAACTAAGAGTTTTAATAAAACGGCTTTTTGTGCATGCAGTCTGTTTTCGGCTTGGTCAAAAACGACGGAGTGTGTTCCGTCAATGACGTCTGCTGCGATTTCAAGACCGCGGTGCGCCGGAAGGCAGTGCATGACAATGACGTCCGGTTTTGAAACAGAAACCATTTTTTTGTTGATCTCAAATCCTTTGAAATCTTTCAGGCGTTTTTCTGTTTCGGCTTCTTCGCCCATGGAAATCCAAACGTCTGTGTATAAAATGTCGGCGCCTTCACAGGCTTTTATCGGGTCGTTTGTAATCGTTAAAACGCCGCCGAGATCCAAGGCTTGGAGAACAAATTCTTCTTTGGGCTCATATCCTTTCGGGCAGGCGACAACCATTTCCATGCCGGCAATCGCACAAGCCAGCATCAGCGAATTGCAGACATTGTTTCCATCGCCGACCCAAACAAATTTCATGTCGGAGATGCGGTTTTTATATTCCTTGATGGTGAGCAGATCCGCCAAAACCTGACACGGGTGTTCTTTGTCGGAAAGCGCATTGATAACCGGAATCGTTGAATTTTCGGATAATTTAACCAGCGTTTCGTGTGAATAAACACGCGCAATGATGCCGTGCAAATAGCGTGATAACACTTTGGCCGTGTCTTCGATGGATTCGCCGCGTCCGACTTGAATGTCATTTGAATTTAAATAAATCGCATGTCCGCCCAAATCGTTCATGCCGACTTCAAAAGAAACACGGGTTCTGGTGGACGATTTTTCAAAAATCATTCCCAAACTTTTGTTTTTCAAATGGTCTGTCACTTTACCCTGACTGCGTTTTTCTTTGATTTCTTCGGCAAGCTCTAAAATGCCGTAAATGTCTTCCAACGACAGATCTGCCATAGAAAGTAAATGTTTCATAAATTTGTCTCCCTGTTATTCAATGGTTTTTAATCATTATAAAATTCATCACACATTAAAATGTTATTTCCTCAGATTTCATTTCCTTGGATTTCATTTCCTCTTTCGAATGTCATTCATATGGTCAATTCTTTTTTGAACCAACTCGGCTGTTCCGATATCTTTTCGGTAGAAAATGTCTCCTTTCACTTTTGTCTCAAGGGCTTGCTGGGAAATTTTTTCAGCTTCTTCGATGGATGTTCCAAGACCGACAACGCCGATGGAACGAGATCCCGTTGTATAAATTTTTCCGTCCTTTTCATAAACGCTGGAATAGTAAAAAATCAAATCGGTATTCGGGCCGATTTCTTTTGATACTTGGCTGACAACGATTTCGGAATCTTTTTTCGGGCTGTCGGGGTAGCCGGCAGGCACAGCATATTTACAAACGGTTGCCTTTTTTGAGAACGACACGGTGATTTTGTCGAGTGTGCCGGAAACAACCGCATTCATAATTTCAACCATGTCGGATTCAAGAAGCGATAAAACGTTCATAGCTTCGGGGTCGCCGAAGCGTGCGTTGTATTCAATGAGTTTTGGCCCGTTTTTTGTTAAAATAAATTGGCCGTAAAGCATGCCTTTGTATTCTTCTCCGGTTTCTTTGGGGAAGGCGTCCACGGTTTGCTGCATAATGTTTTGAGCGGTTTCATATTCTTCTTTTGTCAAAAACGGCAAAAGGGAGCCTGCGTTTGTGTACGCGCCCATTCCGCCTGTGTTTGGGCCGACATCTCCTTCATAAGCGCGTTTGTGATCCTGAGCGGTCGGACAAAAAGCCAAGTGTTTTCCGTCAACAAAAGCTTGGAGTGTAAATTCTTCTCCGATAAAGCGCTCTTCAATAACAACACTGTCAGAGCCCAAAACTTCTTTTGCATAATCTTTGGCAGATTGGATGTCAGGCAGCTGGTCGCCCATGACTTTGACGCCTTTGCCGCCCGTTAAACCGGCGGGCTTGACAGCCACATCTTTTAATTCATCAATAAAAGTGGCTGCCGATTCATAATCTGTAAAGACGCCGTATTTCGGATTGGCGTCGATGTTGTATTTTTCAAGAAACTTGCGAGCCCAGGCTTTGTCTGTTTCAATTTTCGCACTGTTCTTTTTCGGGCCGACTGCGGGAATGCCGGCAGCCCACAAGGCGTCAGAAACGCCGGCGGAAAGCGGAGCTTCGGGGCCGATAAAAGCCGTTTGGATGCCGATTTTTTTTGCAAAATCAGTAATTGCTGCTGCGTCCAGTTCGTTGTGAATCAAAGTTTCTTCGCAAAGTGCCGCAATTCCCGGATTCTTTTTTGACATTACCGAATAGAGAAGCGGTTTTTGAGGACTTCTTTTGATGGCGGCAGCAATCGCATGCTCACGTCCTCCGCTGCCAATTAATAATATTTTCATGCCCTTTCCTCATAATTTTTAAAAAAGTTTTTGTGAAATTGATAATAATCAAGATGAATTGAAGAAATAAGTCTTAAAAGCAAGAATAAAATAAATCTGCTATATCTATTTAAGACTACCGCATTAGATTATTGAAGCGAAAATAAAATCAGGATTTAGAAGAATGATTATTTATATTTGCTTCGACCATTCCAAATCCCATTGAATTTTTTTCTCCAAATCCGCATTCGTATCCGAATCGAATAAATTCGTCATCTCCTTTAACAGAAAATACTAAATTTGAACAGCGAACAAAAGTGTTTTTGATTTGAATCCTTTTGGGTTCGGCGGACAAGATTTCCAAATCAAAATTCATTAAACATTCTTTGCCGTAAAACATTTCATACTTTTTCTTTAAATTCAATTTAAAATTTTCAAAAAATTTGGAGTGATTCGGCAATAAATCCCGAACTTTTAATTTGCCGTCTATTTCTTCTTGTGTTCTCAAACAAATCGGAGAGATGGTTTTTAAAATATCAAAAGATTTGGGAGGCTCAATTATATGAACTTCTGCGGGATAGGCGTCAAATGTTCCGATTTTTAAAACAGGCTCCTGAAATAAGCCTTCCAAAAAAACGGATAAAAAATCATCATTTGGAGAGGACAGCTGTAAAAAAATAATTCCGTCCTGACTTTTAATTCCGTCTTTTGTAATTTGGCGGCTTGGTATATCCAGCCATGAAAAAGTAAAAAATTTGTATTTTTGATATTCGTGAAGCATTTGAGCGTATTTGGAATCGCTGATATTCAAAAAATGGTAAATCATCGAAGAAAGATGATATTGATAATTAAAGGGGATGACAACATCCTTATCAATTTTTAATTTCAGTAAAGCTCTCATAATTTCACGCAAAAATTTGTTGTTATTGAATAGTCAAAAGTTATCAAGTTATTCAAATTTGAAAACACTAATGTTGTAAATCAACTTAAATGCTTGTAAAAATTAAAAACAAAAAACTGAAAAGCAAAAAACTGAAAAGTAAAAAACAGAAAAACTGAAAAACAAAAAACAAAAAAGAAAAAAACAAAAACAGAGAAAATCTCTGTTTTCGTGTTTGGTAAGGGTTTGTTTTCAAAACCGTATGATATGTTTGTGCATTTTCAAAGGCATTACATATCCATGCCCATACCGCCCATGCCACCCATACCGTCCATGCCGGGTGCACCGACTGTTGGTGCGTTTTTGGTTGTGGCAATCACGTCATCAATTCTGAGAATCATGACGGCGGATTCTGTGGCTGCGTTGATGACTTGTGTTTTTACACGGAGGGGTTCAACAACGTATTCTTTCCACATATCAACGACTTCGCCTTTGAAAACGTCAAGACCGGCGGTCTTGTTTCCTTTTTCGTGGGCGGCGCGAAGGGCCATGAGCATATCAATCGGGTCAAGACCGGCATTTTCAGCAAGTGTCTTGGGGATGATTTCAAGGGCTTCGGCGTATGCGCGAACAGCAAGCTGCTCTCTGCCTTGAAGGGTGGATGCGTATTCGTTTAATCTGAGTGAAAGTTCGACTTCGGGGGAACCGCCGCCGGCAACGAGTTTGTTGTCTTCGATAACAACGCCGACAACTCTTAAAGAGTCTTCAAGGGCGGTTTCAATGCTGTCAACAACGTGGTCGGTACCGCCGCGAAGGAAGATTGAAACGGATTTCGGATTTTCACAGCCTGTTACAAAGACCATTGCGTCGCCTGAAACTTTCTTTTCTTCGACCAATGCGGCATAACCAAGGTCGCTTGCTTCGATTTCATCAAAGTTGGTAATCAAGTTGGCGCCTGTTGCTCTGGATAATTTTTCCATGTCGCTCTTTTTCACACGGCGGACAACGAAAAGACCGGCTTTTGTGAGGAAGTGCTGTGCCATGTCATCAACGCCTTTTTGGCAGAAAACGACGGTTGCGCCGCTTTTGACGACTTTGTCAACAAGGGATTTGATCATTGCTTCTTCTTGGTCGAGGAAGAGTTGGAGTTGGTCGGGGGATGTAATTGATATTTCGGCATCGATTTCGGTGCTTGATAATTCAATGGCTTCGTTGAGAAGGAGGATTTTGGCGTCCTTAACCACTTCAGGCATATTGTTGTGAACACGTTCCTTGTCAATGATCATGCCTTTGATGAGTTCAGAATCTTCAATGCGGCCGCCGACTTTCTTAACAACATTGATTTGTTCTCTGTCAATGACTTTTTTGCCGTCGATTTCTTCAACAACGCTTAAAACAGCATCAACAGAAATTTGTGCCAAAAGGACTTTTGCAAATTCGGCGCCTTTGCCTGTGATTGCAGTCGTAGCGATGCAGTTTAACAATTCCTTGTCGCTTTCGTTGACGTCTTTTGCCAAGCCTTTGACGATTTCGATGGCTTTGGTTGCTGCCAACTTGTAGCCGGCTGCAATCACGGTCGGGTGAATGTCCATGTCAATTAAGTCTTCAGCTTTCTTTAAGAGTTCGCCGGTAACGACTGCGGCGCTGGTTGTTCCGTCTCCGACTTCTTCGTCTTGTGTTTTGGAAACTTCGACAATCATTTTTGCTGCCGGATGTTCGATGTCCATTTCTTTTAAAATGGTGGCGCCGTCATTTGTAATTGTCACATCGCCCATGGCATCGACAAGCATTTTGTCCATGCCTTTGGGACCGAGTGTTGTTCTGACAGCTTCTGCAACAGCTTTTGCTGCCATAATGTTGTTGCTTTGAGCATCTTTTCCGCGTGTGCGCTTGCTTCCTTCTTTTAAAATGAAAATTGGTTGTCCTGACATATTTATGTCTCCTGTAATTGATAATTTATCTTCTGTATGATTCTGTAAGATAATGTACTTTCTGTATGATAATGTATTATATGTGATTGGATACGAACAGGAATGCCGATTACAGCACTTCCGGTTTTCAATAATGTATTTTTCAACAATGTATTGAAAACAAAAACCGTCACTTATGATCTTGCCATCGAAAAAGCTTCAATCCTGCATTTTCGTGCGTCAATAAGCGATAAGGCAATATTTGATGATGGCTGATTTCCAAATTCATGTGACTCCTCTCGAAATCTTGTATCCTGTCTCGGGCCAAAACCCATCCGATACGCTGTTCATCCCGGTCAAAAACGCGAAGTAAAAAAAGCGTTTTGTCATGAAATCCTTGGAAATTGCAAGATCAAAATGATTGAATTTCTATATAAGCGTTGCGAATGGTTTGTTTTGAAAAAATATAGAGATGTGATTAAATTATGGTATTAAATGTATTAAAAAAGGTTTTTATCTGATGAAAAACTACTGTCATTCGTTCTTTTAGTTGCTTATAAAAATGGAATCATTTGATTTCGGATTATGGAAATGAACAATCATCTTTTTTTGTGATATTTTTAAAAGATGAAATACATTGTCGAAAAATAAGGAGGGTACATATGGGAGATACAAAAAATGATGTCGAAATGGCTGCAAAAACCGCTGAGGAAATCGAAAATGAAAAAGCTGCAGAAATCCAAAGAATCGAAAGCGAAAAAGCTGCAGAAATCCAAAAGCTTGCGAACCTTTATCTCAGCCATGGTCCCATTAACCCCGAACTTTTTAAAATACATCAAGTGAACCGCGGTCTGCGGGACTTGGAAGGCAACGGTGTTTTAACCGGACTGACTGAAATCAGCGATGTCTACTCAGGCCGCCCGAAAAACAAAGAAGAAGAACACCAAAAAGGACAGCTGTTTTACCGAGGAATTGATATTAACAGTCTTGTTGACGGTTTTGTCGATGAAAGGAGGTTTGGTTTTGAAGAAGTGACTTATTTGCTGCTTTTTGGGAATTTGCCCTCCAAATCACAGCTTGAAGATTTTCATAAACTCCTTGGTGCTTACCGCTCGCTTCCGACAAATTTTGTCCACGACATCATCATGAAAGCGCCCAGCGAAGATATGATGAATACGTTGGCACGCAGTGTTTTAACACTTTATTCTTATGACAAAAATGCAAACGACACGTCAATTCCGGTTGTTTTGCGCCAGTGTTTGGAATTAATTGCATTGTTCCCGCTTCTTGCAGTCTATGGCTATCAGGCATATTCACACTTCCATGATGGAAAAAGCCTTTTCATCCACAGCCCGCTGCCGGAATTATCAACCGCTGAAAACATACTTCATGTTCTTCGGCAGGACAGCAAATATACAGAGCTTGAAGCCCGTCTCTTGGACTTGACTTTGGTTTTGCACGCCGAACACGGCGGCGGCAACAATTCCACATTCACTTGCCGTGTCGTCAGCTCTTCGGGAACGGATACCTATTCCGCCATTTCTGCTGCTCTTGGCAGTCTGAAAGGTCCCAAACACGGCGGCGCCAATATTAAAGTTGTCCAAATGATTGATGACATGAAAAAGAATGTTTCGGACTGGACAAGCGAAGAGGAAGTCAGCGATTATCTTTGTGCCCTTTTAGACAAGAAAGCTTTTGATAACGCCGGTTTAATTTATGGAATCGGCCATGCCGTTTATTCTTTAAACGATCCGCGTGCAGATATTTTCAAACGCTTTGTTGAAGCTTTGTCTAAAGAAAAGGGACGCGCCGAAGAATTTGAATTGTATGCACTGGTAGAGCGTTTGGCTCCGGAAATAATCGGTCAGAAAAAACGCATTTACAAAGGTGTTTCTGCAAATATTGATTTTTACAGCGGCTTTGTCTACAGTATGCTGGATCTTCCGACTCAGCTTTACACACCGATTTTTGCGATCAGTCGTATTGCCGGCTGGAGTGCACACCGATTGGAAGAATTGATTGATTCCGGAAAAATCATCCGCCCGGCTTATATGGCAGTCGGCAAAGTGCAGGATTATGTTCCGATTGCACAAAGAAAGGAACTCTGAAAAAATGACATCTCATCAAGAAAACGACGTCAGAAATATACCGATGACGGCAGAGATAAAAGCATTTTTACTTTCCATCGGAACGGCAGATGTTGAAGACCTAAACTTGATTTTGCCGATGCGTCCATCAACAGCCGGACCGAGTGCCGGAAGCTCAGGATCTGTTTTTATTTTTTCAAACGGCCGGCGTGTTCGATTAGCGATTGACAAAAATTCGCCTGTCAAAATCAGAAGAAAAAGAAAAAATGAAAATAAAGAAAAGGATGAAAACGGCAAAGAAAAGGAAAAAGATTTTAACTCGATTGATGTCTTTTTTTCAAACGAGCTCATTTTAACCGGTCGGCTTGAGCCTGCTTTAGCGCATTGTCCCGATCAGGCTTATGTTAATTTGTCGGGAAAGTGTATTTTTGACTGCAAATACTGTCCTGTCCCGAAACTTCAAGGATATACCAAATCAAAAGCTGAAACCCTCGAAATTATTGAAAATGCTGCAAAATCGGGCAGCATAAAAGCGATTTCGATCACGTCGGGCGTTGAAAAAACGCCGGAAAAAGAATTAAATCGTGTCTTGGAACTGATGCCGGATTTGATTTCTTACAATGTGCCGATTGGCGTTTCTATTTATACCGTCCCCGGCGGATCCGCTCAGCTGAAAAAAGCCGGCGTCTCGGAAGTGAAATACAATATTGAGGCTGCCGATTCGGATATATTCAAACGGGTTTGTGCAGAGCTGTGTGAAGCAGATATTTATGCTGAATTATCAGAAGCCGTTTCACTTTTTGGAAAAGGGAGAGTTTACAGCAACGTAATTGTAGGCCTTGGCGAAACCGATGACGATGTAAAAAACACCATTGAAAAACTGGCCCAAATTGGTGTTATTGCCAACATTCGCCCTGTGTATGAAAACAGCTTTCGGAAGGGCGACTGTTTTATGGAGCGTCCGACTCAAGAAAGGCTGCTGAAATTATTTGACATACAAAAAGAAATTTGCAAAAAATATGATCTGCATCCCGAACATTCCAAGACAATGTGTTCATTGTGTACTGGATGTGATTTGGTTCCTTTCAGAGACGGATGACGGAAAGTTCGATTGGAAAAGAAAAAAAAGAAAAGAAAAAACGATTGGAAACAGAAGAAAAATTGGAAAAAAAAACGGTTGAAAACAGAAGAAAAATTGGAAAAAAAAACGATTTGAAAGGAAGAAAAAATTGGAAATTATTCCAATTTGTAAGCTTCTTTTGCCGTAAATCCTTCATGAACAACGGCGTGGATTCTTCTAATTGTTCGCGTCGGATCTTCGGATTGGAAAACATTTCTTCCGATGGCAACGCCTTTGCCGCCGGCTTCCAATGAATCGGCAACAATTTCCAAAAGGGAGAGTTCAGAGTCCATGTGCGGGCCGCCTGCGATAATAACCGGAATGGGACATCCCTGAACAACTTTTCTGAATGAATCAATGTCTCCAGTATAATTTGTTTTGACGATGTCGGCGCCCAGTTCTGCACCGAGGCGAGCGGCATGAGCAACAACATCCGGTCCGAATTCACATGTGATCTTTGGGCCCCTTGGGTAAACCATTGCCAAAAGCGGCATGCCCCATTCTTCACATTTTCTTGCGATGTCGCCAAAACCTTGAAGCATTTCAGGTTCGTCTTCGGCGCCGACATTTACGTGAATGGAAACTGCATCTGCACCGACTTTTATGGCTTCTTCAACTGTTGTGACCAAAACTTTGTGACTTGAATTTGATCCAAGCGAAGTTGAAGCCGATAAATGGATTATTAAGCCAACATCATTGCCATGCTTTCTGTGGCCGTGTTTTACCATGCCCATATGGACAAGAACGGCACTTGCACCGCCTGAAGCAACTTTATCAATTGTATTCGGAAGGTTTGTCAGTCCCGAAATCGGACCAGCGCCGACACCATGATCCATCGGTACAATAATTGTTCGACCGGTTTCTCTTCTCATAAATCTTTCCATACGAATAGCTTTTCCAATGTTTACCATGATAATATTTCCTTGTCTTTTTAAAAAATTCTTGCTTTAAGCTTAAATTTCTTTATGAAATATGAAGTTATTTAAACTTATAGTTATACGTTTTAGACTTTTTAATAGATGTTTAGATAGAAGTAGTAGGAGAAATAAGAGTGATGGTATAGTAAAAAATGTGATTGGGGTTGTTTTTTATTACAAGAGAATAACCCCTTTATTTCCAGTGGAAAGTTTATAAATGACCACGACCCGATAATTTCCACTGAAAGAAGTTTTTAAATGAAAAAAAAGTGAAAAATACAAAAAATATTTTTTTTATTTTTTGATGAAAAATACATTGTTGTTTTGTTATGAATTTAATGTTATTTAAATTTATCGAAAAATTTTAGTAGAAGGAGTTGTAAAAATAAAAAAATATTATTAAAAAAATTTTAAAATAAAGTAAACAAACAAATTTAATCAAAAACTAAAGTAAAATAAACAAATCTAATCAAAAACTAAAGTAAATAAACAACCCCAATTAAAATATATATTAATGTTAAATTCAAAAATCAAAATAAAAAAAATCAAACTTGAGATATATTTTTGCCATAATACTCCAATGGAAATCATAGGGTTGGTTTCAAACCAAACAATTTTATTATAATTCAGCAGCCAAAGAATTCAAATAAAGGTGTGTAAAAAGCATATATGCTGCAATATTAATATTTTACATTTTAAATGGGTGAAAAAGTATGGCTACTTCATCATACATTAATACGATGATAATCAGAAATAAGAAAGCGATCAAGGCTTTGAAAAGAGTTATGCACGCTCCAAAATCGCATG
>Ga0099364_10014449_pt1 | contig 10507 bp, 10 predicted proteins | sample TergutTh196P3_FD_73070 | JGI IMG/M metagenome (GOLD analysis project Ga0099364, IMG submission 73070) | Microcerotermes parvus P3 segment gut microbial communities from Pointe-Noire, Republic of the Congo - Th196 P3 | ecosystem: Host-associated > Arthropoda: Insects > Digestive system > Gut ...
TTGTACGATGCAATACGATAATTTGCGGGCGGGCATGGAAGCCCGCCCCTACCCTAAAACCTATAACCTAAATCCTAAAACCTGCGCGGCGCTCCGCGCCGCTGCGAAGACCGTAGGGGCGGGGTCATCCCGCCCGTAACTCCCTCCGGCGTCTGCGGACGCCACCTCCCTCAAAGAGGGAGGCAAAGTCCCCCTCTTGAGGGGGATGTCACGAAGTGACAGGGGGAGTTTATAACGCGATTTCATCTTCGGCAGTTTTTCACCGCTCATGCCGCGGGGGCAGTTACTTTGCAACGCGGCAAAGTAACCAAAGCGCGCCGGGGAGACCCCGGACCCCCATTTCGACAAACCGCATAGCTTCGTACCCTTCATCGCGCACGTCATATGCTTTGCCCTATAATCCGCCCAATCGCTCAGCCGAGCCGAGCTCCAGGTCTCGAACGCGAAAAAAGGTATTAGGAATAAAAGAAATCAAAGACTTTTTCCGCTGTTATTACGTGCGCGGTTTTGTGCCGGGCGCCGTTCCTTGCTTTCGCTATGTGCCTAATTGCCTTTGTTGCTTTGCGCTCTTTGTAGGAATATAACTTCTTGCTCCTTCCCTCCCAAAATCCTGTCAATACCCAAACCCCGCGTCAAGCGAATCATCGCTGCCGATCCATTCGTCCACGTCTACACTGCGGAAGCTGTCCTTCGTGTCCCTGATCATCACGCCGGAGATACCGGCGTTTATGATCATCCGCTTGCACATGGTGCAGGAGCTTGCGTTTTCCACATACCTGCCGTCGGAGTTTTCCCGCCCGACAAGATATAATGTGCTTCCCAGCATATCCGCCCGCGAAGCGTGGATGATCGCGTTTGCCTCGGCGTGGACAGAGCGGCACATCTCGTAGCGTTCGCCGCGCGGTATCTGCAGTTTTTCGCGCACGCAATGCCCAAGGTCGCTGCAATTTCGGCGGCCCCTGGGCGCGCCCGCGTATCCGGTGGAGATTATTTGGTCATTTTTTACGATGATCGCGCCGAAATTCCTGCGAAGGCAGGTGCCGCGTTCTAAAACGGTTTCCGCAATGTCAAGGTAATAGTTTATTTTATCGCGCCGCTGCATATGTACATCCCCCATCAAAAATTATGCTTTAATTATACATTATCCCCCAAAATATTACAAGGGAATGAGCCGCCCGATGAATTTAACAAGCCCAAGTGAGATACGGGCGCTTTTAAGCCGCCACGATGTAAAGCTTTCCAAGGCATTGGGGCAGAATTTTATCATCAACCCGGGTATCTGCCCTAAAATCGCGGAATCGGGCGGGGCTTCCCCCGGCGTTGGCGTGCTGGAGATCGGTCCCGGAATCGGCGTGCTGACAAAAGAGCTTGCGAAAACTGCCGGAAAAGTCGTATCAATTGAGCTTGACAGGCGGCTTCTGCCTGTTTTAGATGAAACGCTCGCCGAGCTTGACAATGTTAAAATTATACACGGCGATGTACTGAAGCTTGACCTTGCGGGGATAATCGCGGAGCAGTTTCCCGGCATGGACGCGGTCGTCTGCGCGAATTTGCCGTATTATATTACTTCGCCGGTAATCATGCGCCTGCTGGAGGAGCGGCTGCCGATAAAATCCATAACGGTTATGGTGCAAAAGGAAGCGGCACAGCGCCTTTGCGCCGAAATGCCGTCCCGCCAAGCGGGTGCTGTCACCGCCGCTGTGGCTTATTTTTCCCGTGCGGCTATGCTGTTTACGGTTTCGCGCGGCTCATTCATGCCCGCGCCAAAGGTGGATTCCGCTGTGATACGGCTGGATATCCGCGAAAAGCCCGCCGTAGACATAGAAGCTGAAGCGCTGTTTTTCCGTATAATAAAAGCGGCGTTCGGGCAGCGCAGAAAAACCCTTGCAAACTGCCTTTCATCCGGGCTTGCGATGCAAAAGGGCGATATTGTGCGGGCTTTGGAACACGCGGGGATTCAGCCTGAAACGAGGGCCGAGCAGCTTAGCATGGAGCAGTTCGGGCGGCTGTGCGGCGAAATTGCGAGGTTCGCAGTTTGTGGGGAGTGTGAAATGTAAATTTTATGCCATGTGCCTACAATATGCTGCACAGCGCGCTCCGCGACGCATAATTTACTTTCTTTTTGCTCCGCCAAAAAGAAAGTAACAAAGAAAAAAGCGGCTTAGTGGGCTGGGGGCCGCTGCCCCCGCTCGCCCCCTAAGAACCCCCGCGACCCCCCGCAGAAATCGAAGATTCCACACTTGACAGAACGGCAATCAAAGAGCAATCAGAAAAAAACATCTGCCTTCCGCTTTCGCCTTGCGAGGCTCAAATGCTGGGCGCGGGGAAAAAGATAATAGGAAAAAAGAAAACGAATTTTTCCCCGCTTCCAAACCTTCAGTTAGCAGTGTAGCTTTGATGGACACAAATCTACAAAGGCAAGTAGGCACAAACCTAAAACAGGGAGCGACGCCAGGAAGCGCCCGCGCACGTAATGACAGCGGAAAAAATCTTTGATAATCTTTTTTCCTAATACCTTTTTCCGCGTTCGGGACCTGGAGCTCGGCTCGGCTGAGCGATTGGGCGGATTATAGGGCATAGCATATGACGTGCGCGATGAAAGGCACAAGGCTATGCGATTTGTCGGAGCGGGGGTCCGGGGTCTCCCCGGTGTGTTTTGTTTCTTTTGCACAAACAAAAGAAAAGCCCCCGCGGCTTGAGCGGTTAGGCTGTGCGCAGCTACCATAAGATGAAGGCATATTGTAGGCACAGAATTTACGTAAACTACGAAACTCGTAGAAATTGAAAAGTTGAAAAGTTGCGTTATTTCAGTTGATTATTTTCCGCAGTTTGAGTATAATGTATTTGCACGGTAAATGCTAAGAGATTTTATATTAAGGTGGAAATACAATGAGGACAGTCGGTACTGTTTCCCGGGGCGTGCGTTGCCCCATAATCCGAAAAGGCGACAACCTGGCAGAAATCGCGGCGGACAGCGTATTAGCCGCCGCCAAAAGCGAGGGTTCGCCCCTGCGTGACCGTGATATCGTAGGAGTAACAGAAGCGGTCCTTGCCCGCTCACAGGGGAATTACGCGACGACACGGGATATAGCCGACGATGTTGCGGCGAAATTCGGCGGTGATACGCTCGGCGTAATCTTCCCGATTTTAAGCCGCAACCGCTTCGCAATTTGCCTGCGGGGCATCGCCATGGGCATGAAAAAGATTGTCCTGATGCTCAATTATCCGTCAGATGAAGTCGGCAACCCGCTTTTCCCGCACGGGCTTCTGGAGGATGCTAATGTGAACCCTTGGTCGGACACTTTGGACGAAGCGGCTTACCGTGAAAAATTCGGTTGCCCGCTCCATCCCTTCACAGGGGTGGATTATGTCGGCTATTATAAAGAGCTGATCGAATCCTGCGGCTGTGAGGCTGAAATCATCTTTTCCAACAACGCAAAAACGATCCTGCAATACACGGGAAATGTGCTTGCCTGCGATATCCACACGCGCGAGGAAACCGTCCGCACTCTGAGGAAAGCGGGCGCACAAAAGGCGCTCACCCTTGCCGATATCCTAAATGCACCTGTAAACGGCAGCGGCTGTAACGAGCAGTACGGGCTGCTGGGCTTTAACAAAGCCACGGAGGATACCGTAAAGCTATGGCCGCGGGACGCAAAAAGCTTTGTAGATAACCTCGCGCGGCTGTTCTTGGAGCGGACGGGGAAAAATATTGAAGTGCTTGTCTACGGCGACGGCGCTTTTAAGGACCCGCGCGAAAAAATCTGGGAGCTGCATGACCCGGTAGTCAGCATGGCGTATACATCCGGGCTGGAAGGCGTCCCCAATGAAATAAAGCTGAAATACTTAGCCGACAACCAATTCAAGGATTTAGACGGCGACGCCCTTGAGAAAGCGATGAGGGCGCATATCAAAACAAAATCCGAGGATCTTGTCGGGAGCATGGAATCCCAGGGCACCACGCCCAGGCAGCTCTCGGACCTTGTCGGCTCGCTTTGCGACCTTACCTCCGGCAGCGGGGATAAAGGCACGCCCATCATCTGGATACAGGGATATTTTGACGATTACGCGGTAAATAATTAGGGGCGCATATATATGCAGGAAAATTTTTTGGGCTGTCAAGCCATCGTTTATAACCATATAGCACAGCAAATCGCCTCCGGGCCTATTTCCTACCATGACCGCAGAGGGCAGATAATCACTGTACAGGGCGGCATTTGGGATGTCAGCAGGGGCGACCGCCTGTCTGTATTGATCGTGCGCCCTAATGTTGTGGATGAATTTGACGGGCGCGCCGGCAGGGGCGAGGGGGAGCTGCGCGAAATTATGCTGTACAATGTCCGCAGGCGTGAAGGGCGTTCCGCGGACAGGTATACAATAAACGCCCCGGCGATCATAAAAAATGTCTACATCGGCTCCAAACAGCAGCCGTTTATGGGGCTGATCCGCGTGGTGATCAGGGATATGAGCAAAACGGGTATCTCAGTCAAAGCCCCGGCGAGGCGTTTTAAGACAGGCATGGCGCTGCAGCTGAGCGTAAAGGCAAACGACCGCGAATCCCTCATCTATGTTACGGTTGTAAGGGAAGAACCGGCAGAGGGCGATATGTCTTATTACGGGTGCAAGTTCATGCTGCACCAGCCGTAAAGCTTTGACCATAAATTCAATATTACATATCCGCTTTACATTAACAGCGTTTTATGGTATACTGTTTTCAAGTTGGTTTGGATGTGTTGACGCCGGCTTTATAAAATGTTGTAGTCATTGAGAGGTGATAAAATATGGCCAATGGAAAATCAAGCATCAACGTTGAAATTGATGCCGGCATAAAAGAGATTGCCGCGCAGATTTTTAAGCGCATGGGCTTAGACCAGACAACTGCGATAGAAATGTTTTACAGGCAAACCATAGCCGAGCGTCGTTTGCCGTTCCAGCCTGCGGTTGCGCCGCCCACGCTTGACGAGCAGCTCTCCGAGGCGCTTCTGAAAAGAAGCTCCGAGGCCGATGTCGAGGTAGACAGCAACGGAAATATTGTAATAGACAAAGACAAACACCCCGACCTATACGAATGGGCGGCGAATGGCTGATGGAGCTTTTCACGCTTTACATTTCGTATGTTTCGTGGGGAAATGACGGCAAGCACCGCCCCGTTTTAGTGTTTGCTCTGAAAGACGAAACGGTCTATGTGTATCCCATCACGTCAAAATATGAATCCAAGAGCGAAGCGATACAAGCAAGATATTTCAAAATCAACGACTGGGAGTACGCAGGGCTTGACAGGCTGTCGTATGTTGACACAAAGAAACACATCCCCATTCCTATATCCGCCTTGAAGATTAAAACCCCGATAGGCAAATTATCCGCCGAAGATAAAAAAAGGCTGATGGAGTTTTCAGCGAATTAACAGCGATTTCTATGCGGGTGTAGTTCAATGGTAGAATTCCAGCCTTCCAAGCTGGTTACGTGGGTTCGATTCCCATCACCCGCTCTGGCAGTTTACGGGCCCGTAGCTCAGCTGGGAGCGTACAGTGGTAAGTTTTTAGCACATCACCTTTGGGCCTGTAGCAACCCCGGACCCCGCTAGGTTCGCAGTCCATTTTTTAGGCATCCGGCAACCGTGCCTGCGCCGCGTTCGCAACCCTACGCAATCTAAGTTTGCGAAAATTTCGCGACGATTTTCATCACTGCGAGTGATGAAAATCGTCAGCCAACAAAGACGGTTAGCTGACGGATTGTCACCTGATTTTTCAAGCCCCCTCTCTTTTCTTTTTTTTAGAAGGTGGTCTGCCGTAAACAGGAAGTAACAATCCCTTTATGGCAACAATCCCCTTATGGCATCGAACACCTCACCTGCTTAAAGTCCAATAAATGGCTTCACAATCAAATAAACGGGCCCGTAGCTCAGCTGGGAGAGCGCTGCGTTCGCAATGCAGAGGTCGAGAGTTCGATCCTCTTCGGGTCCATGGGAAAGCGTCTAGTGTGCTAGGCGCTTTCTTTTATGCCGGTTTGTTTATTCTTCCGAAGCCTGCCTCATCCTAAAACCTGCGGCGCCCTGCGCCGCCTGCCGCCCCTCCAAGGAGGGGAATTGCGGGCGGGATAACCCCGCCCCTACGATGCAATTTTGTTGATTGTCCTGTAATTTCGGGACGCCCGGGTGTGCGTCCCCTACACATCGCACAATAGAAATCATCACAAATAAACTTCCCTAAACCCCGCCGCCCGGACCAGGCGGTTATAGACAGCCAAGCCCAAGCCCTCGAGCTTCGGCGGGCGGGCGGCTACGTTTTGGGCGCCGTGCGCGTCCAGCTCCCTCAGTGCCCAAAAAATCTGTTTTGCCTGGGCTTCGGCATCTTCGCGCGGACCGTAGGACACCAGGTTTTTTATCTGTGCTTTGTCCTCATCAAAAGCAAGGCAGAAATCGCTGCCTTGCTTTTGCGCGTAGTTATAAAAAGCCTCATCGCCGCCATGGACTATTGTAATCCGCGCGTCCGGGGCGTAGTGCGTATATTTCATGCCGGGGGAAATTGCCGCACGGTTTTGCTGTGCTTGCCCGGAAACTGCAGGGTCAGCTTCAATTTCGCCTATAACATCGCGGATCATCGCCGCCGTGACCGCCCCAGGGCGCAATAGCCTCGGGTTTTCCCCCGCAAGCGAAAGCACGGTGGATTCTATGCCGACATCACACTGCCCGCCGTCTAATACAAGCTCGGCCTTGCCCGCCATATCCTCCATGCAGTGGCGCGCGCTTGTCGGGCTTGGGCGCCCTGAAATATTCGCGGACGGCGCGGCTACGGGGACGCCCGCCATGCGGATAAGCGCCCTTGCGGCAGGGTGGGAAGGTATGCGCACAGCGACTGTATCCAGCCCGGCGCAGGTTATGGCGGGGACTGCCGCGCTTTTCGGAAGGACCATTGTAAACGGACCCGGCCAAAAGGCATCGGCAAGCTTATGTGCAATTGCGGAAAAATCCCGCACAAGCGGCGTTATTTCTTCTATTGACGCAATATGCACGATCAGCGGGTTGTCCGCCGGCCTGCCCTTCGCGCGGAAGATGTTCGCCACTGCCTGCGCGTTAAGCGCATCCGCGCCCAAGCCGTAAACCGTTTCGGTCGGGAACACAACAAGCCCGCCCCGGCGCAGTATTTCCCCGCCAAGGCGGAGGTTATCCGCGTGTTTTTCGGGGCTGAAAGCGTCAAGGAGGGCGGTGCTTTTCCCCTCAAACTGTAAATCTGCGTTACACATTGCCCGCGCTCGCCTGTAGCTTTTCCGCTTGGTCGTAGGTGATGAGCGCGTCGAGAAGCTCATCCAAATCGCCGTTGAGCATTTGTTCTAACTTATACAGCGTAAAATTGATCCGGTGGTCGGTAACGCGGCTTTGGGGGAAATTGTACGTGCGTATGCGCTCGGAGCGGTCGCCCGTGCCCACCTGCAGCTTGCGCTCGCCCGCGATTTTATCCGCCTGCTCCCGCTGCATTTTCTCATACAGGCGCGAACGCAGTATCCGCATGGCCTTGTCCTTGTTTTTATGCTGGCTGCGCTCGTCCTGGCACTCCACCACCAGCCCGGTGGGAAGGTGCGTGATGCGTATTGCCGATTCCGTTTTATTGACGTGCTGACCGCCCGCCCCGCCCGCGCGGTAGGTGTCGATCTGTAAATCTGCCGGGTTTATTTCAACCTCGACTTCCTCGGCCTGGGCAAGCACCGCCACGGTAACGGTGGAGGTATGCACGCGGCCTTGGGATTCTGTTTCCGGCACGCGCTGGACGCGGTGTACGCCGCTTTCAAATTTAAGGCGGGAGTACGCCCCATCCCCTTCCAAAGAAAACGAAACCTCCTTGTATCCACCCAAGCCCGTTTGGTTGGCGGTGAGGATCTCGCATTTCCAGCGGCGGGCCTCGGCATACATGGAATACATACGGTACAGCACCGCGGAAAACAGCGCGGCTTCATCGCCGCCCGCGCCCCCGCGTATTTCCACTATGACGTTTTTGTCGTCATTGGGGTCACGGGGCAGAAGAAGTATCGTCAGCTCCTGAGTGACCTCTTCGATTTTACGGCGGTTTTCGGTTATCTCGGTATCCAGCATTTCGCGGAATTCCCTGTCGTGGCCGCCCTCGGCAAGCAGCGCCGCCGCCTCATCCATAGCGTCCTTGGATTTGGTATACTCCCTGTATTTTTCCACAACAGGCGACAGGTTTTTAAGCTCCCGCATAAGGGCTGTGTATTTTTTGTTGTCCGATACCGCGGCGGGGTCCATAAGGCTCTTGTTTATTTCCTCATACCGGTCTTCAACGCTCTTTAGCTTGTCGAACACGCGCAGCCATCCTCCCGGCTTATATTTTTGATATTTTTTTCACATTTGGGGCGCGGCACCATGACCTCCCGCCCGCAGCCCTTGCAGCGGATACGGAAATCCATGCCCGACCGCAGGACAAGAAACTGCTTGGACCCGCATGGATGCGGCTTTTTCATCGTGAGGATATCGCCGGTGCGGACATCCACAGCCCCCGCCTCCCTTTGTGCTTTATGTGCATATACTATAACACAATTTCTTTCGCCGAAGGCGAAAGTGCGGCAGCGCCGCAAGCGCCGAAGGCGCTAAATTGATGTTTCAATGTTCTCGGGACCCGTTCCAAATCTTTGATTTGGATAACGGGTGAAGTTATTATAACACAATTTCTTTCGCCAAAGGCGAAAGTGCGGCAGCGCCGCAAGCGCGAAGCGCCAAATTGATGTTTCAATGTTCTCGGGACCCGTTCCAAATCTTTGATTTGGGTAACGGGTGAGGTTATTATAACATAAAATAAGTACCGGATGCAAATTAGGCTGCAAATAACCTGCATACCCGCGCCCGGTTTATAATATATATATAATATTGCATAAAATCGTATTTAGAAGTTATGAACACAGCTTCTTAATAAATGGGGGTGCTTTTTATTATGAGTGATAAACTAAACGGCTGGTTTAAGCTGGCTTCAACGCCGCCGGTCGGCGAGCGCGCCGAAGGCCGCGGCCTTCCCGAAATTTCCGATATTGTACGCGCCAAGATAAAAAAAGCAGAGCCGCTTCCCATAATAACCCACAGAAAATCGGAAACCGAACCGGAAGTAGTCCTACCGCCCCGTGAACCTGAAATGCCCCGGATGTCCGTGATGATCCCGCTTTTGGCGGAGGAAGTAATCGCGGAAGAAGTAATCGCGGAAGAAGTTATCGCAGAAGAAGTTGTCGCAGAAGAAGAATCTCTTTTAGTTATTCCGATATTGGAAAAAGCGGAAATCATCGAAGAAGCTATTCTAAGCACCCCGGAGCCGGAAATACGCGTTGACAATGCCGAGCTCCAAGAACCAATACCGGAAACGGAGTGTATGGAGTGTACCTGCGACGAAATGCCTCAATGCCCGGCCCCGCAAGCCGAGTGGGCGGAGTGCGCCTGTGACGAAATGCCGCAGTGCCCGGCCCCGCAAGCCGAGTGGGCGGAGTGCGCCTGTGACGAAATGCCGCAATGCCCGGCCCCTGAGGCAGAATGGGCGGAGCGGCCCGAAGATATAAATCAAATTGTAGAGCGGGAAGGACCCCTGACAGGCGCGGAAAATGCGCAAAGCGGACCGCCGCCGATGCACTTCCCCGACTGGGTAAAGCTGCCGCCGATTGTTTCCGGGCAAGGGGCGGGTCAGCCCGGTAACCCTGCCGCACCGCCGGGGATACCGCCGATGCCGCCGCGGACCGATAAAGGCCTGTTCGCCGCGCATTATATGGAAGAGCGGAAAGAAGAATCCGGGAAATAATACAAGTTTCGCGGTTGCCGGGGAATATGAAGGGCAAAACCTGAGCCTACGATATGCCTGTTTCTCATTGTAGCTGCGCACAGCCCAGCCGCTCAAGCCGCGGGGGCTGTTACTTTGCAACGCGGCAAAGTAACCAAAGCGCGGCTCAGGGGGCTGGGGGCCGCTGCCCCCACTCGCCCCCTAAGAACCCCCGCGACCCCCCGCAGAGGTCGATGACTCCACACTTGCCAGAACGAAAAATTATGAGCAATCAATAAAATGCATCACTCGTCCGCTTTCGCCTTGCGAGGCTCAAATGCTGGGCGCGGGGAAAAAGATAATAGGGAAAAAGCATATTAGATATTTTTCCCCGCTTATTAACCTTCAGTTAGCATTGTAGCTATGATGGACACAAATCTACAAAGGCAAGTATGCACAAACCTAAAACAAGGAGCGACGCCCGGCACAAAACTGCGCACGTAATTACAGCGGAAAAAGTTTTTGATTTTTTTATTCCTAATACCTTTTTTCGCGTTCAAGACCTGGAGCTCGGCTCGGCTGAGCGATTGGGCGGATTATAGAACTATGCATATGACGTGCGCGATGAAAGGCACAAGGCTATGCGGCTTGTCGGAATGGGGGGTCCGGGGTCTCCCCGGCGCGTTTGCTTCTTTGCGCGAGCAAAGAAGAGCCTCCGCGGCTTGAGCGGTGAAAAACTGCCGAATATGAAATCGTGTTATAAA
>Ga0099364_10014450_pt1 | contig 10507 bp, 7 predicted proteins | sample TergutTh196P3_FD_73070 | JGI IMG/M metagenome (GOLD analysis project Ga0099364, IMG submission 73070) | Microcerotermes parvus P3 segment gut microbial communities from Pointe-Noire, Republic of the Congo - Th196 P3 | ecosystem: Host-associated > Arthropoda: Insects > Digestive system > Gut ...
GTTTATTGCAATGACAGCACAGCAACTGATAATTTTCATAATAATCGCCGCCGCCTTTTGATTTAGGTATTATGTGGTCAATTTCCATATTCCAAATATCAAAATGTTTTCCGCAAGCATTACACAAACAATCTTGCTCTTTATATAAACGTTCTTTTATCGATTTTTGTGGTTCTACTTTGTATATATCAGTTCTTTGCGGCGCAATCGTTGTATTTACAAAATCTTTGAACATTCCTGCATCACCGCTTAATCTTTCAACCAAAACGTCTACCGATTGTTCGGCAATATCAATACCAATCCATTTTCTACCAAGTTGTTGCGCCGCAACGCAAGTTGTCGCGCAACCGCAAAACGGGTCCATCACAATATCGCCTTCGTTTGACGACACCTTTATTATTCGGTGCAAAAGAGCGAGCGGTTTTTGAGTGGGATAGCCGGTTCGTTCTGGGTCATTTGCGTTTAAAACATTCATTATCCACCAGTCTTCCGGAATTTTCCCCAACGGATTTGGTTTATATACCTTGTCGGTTCCTTTGTGCTTTCCCCACATTGCATCATCGGTTCGTCCCAACCCTTCGGCTTGATATGGTATTCTTATTCTATCTGCAACAAATGTGTAATTTTCCGATTTTGAATAACGAAAAATAATATCGTGTCGTCTGCCGAAGTCCCTTTTTGGGGAACCGCCGCCACGATAGCACCATATTATTTCATTTCTGAAATTTTTTTTTCCGAAAATTTCGTCTAACACCACCTTCAAATAATGACTTGCCGTAGGGTCGCAATGTAGGTACAAACTTCCCGTATCCTTTAAAACTCTGTGCATTTCTACAATGCGTTGAGCCATATAGGTTAAATATGCCTTCATCGCTTCGCTGTGTATAGCGCCAATAGACGCAATATAAGCAGTTAGCGCCGGATAATTCTTTGCCAAGGTATTAAGATACTCTTCATTGACATCCTCCCAAGTCCACATATCCTTAAAACTTGCACCTGCAGCCTTGCTACCAATAGGGGCAGAATAAAGCCTTTTTGAATTAAAAGGAGGGTCTAAATATATTAAATCAACTAAATTATCATTTAATCCATTTAATATAAACAAGTTATCATTGGTATAGAGTGTATTTTTGAAGTTCATTTCCCGCCAAAATTTTCGTAGAAATGCGCTACAGCTTCTATTCCCTTGTTAAGACAGGCTAATTGGAAATTTTCGTTAGGCGAGTGTATCGCATCCGTGTCCAATCCGAAGCCCATCAGCAATGATTTCATACCTAATATTTTTTCGAAAGTGGCGATAATTGGGATGCTTCCACCGCTATAGACGGGTACCGGACTTTTTCCAAACGTCGTTTCCAGCGCTTTTGTCGCCGCTTTGTAAGCCGCTGAATCCGTAGGCGATACGTATGCCTGTCCGCCGTGCAGATTGGTAACCTTCACCTTCACGCAGTCGGGCGCGATAGACAGAAAATGCTCTGTAAACATCTTTGCAATTTTTTCGTTGTCTTGGTGGGAAACCAATCGCATTGATATTTTTGCGTATGCTTTTGAGGGTAGCACTGTTTTTGAGCCTTCGCCCGTGTAGCCTCCCCAGATGCCGCAAACATCGAGCGTGGGTCTTATGCCGGTGCGTTCGAGGGTGGTGTAGCCTTCTTCGCCGTGCAGATTGTCTACCTCAAGCGATTGCTTGTAGCGGTCGATATCGAAGGGCGCCTTGTTGAGCTCGTCGCGGTCGGCTTGGCTCAGTTCAAGAACATCATCGTAAAAACCCTTAACGGTGATGCGTCCTTTTTCGTCGTGCAGCGATGCAATCATCTTTGCCAGCACGTTAATAGGGTTTGCCACGGCGCCGCCAAAAATTCCTGAATGAAGGTCGCGGTTGGGACCTGTTACTTCTACTTCGAGATAGGCAAGTCCGCGCAGACCGCAGGTAACAGCTGGCGTATCGCGGTCAATCATCGAAGTGTCTGACACTAATATGATATCGGCTTTGAGCATCTCCTTATTTTTCGTGCACCATTCAGCCAGAGACGGCGAGCCAATCTCTTCTTCGCCTTCTATCATAAATTTGACGTTGCAGCGCAGTGTTCCGCTTTGCGCCAGATACTCGAACGCCTTGGCATGTATGAAACTTTGCCCTTTGTCGTCGTTTGCTCCGCGCGCAAATATTTTTCCGTCGCGCAGTTCCGGCTCAAATGGCGGCTTGTTCCACAGTTCGAGCGGGTCTACCGGCATAACGTCATAATGCCCGTAGACTAATACCGTCGGCAAGCCCGGGTCGATAATTTTTTCGGCGTAGACAACGGGATTGCCCGCAGTAGGCATCACCTCCGCCTTATCAGCGCCGGCTCTAACGAGCAGGTCTGCAATGTATTCAGCCGTCTTGACCATATCGGGCTTGTGATTTTCCATCGAACTGATTGACGGAATGCGGAGCAACCCGAATAACTCCTCTATAAAACGCTCCTGATTTGCTTCAATAAACTGCTTTACGTCCATATTTTCAAAATTTAAAATTTAAAAATTTATACTAAATTGATTTTTTGCAAAGATAGTAAAAATTTTTGAAAAAAACATTTTTTTTTGATGTTATCGCTTTTTTTTCTACTTTTGCAAATTGTAATTTTTTAGTAATTTTTAACGAAAAATAATTTAAAGCAATGATAGTAAACAGATTACGTATATTTATTTTAACAGCGTTCTTATTGGCATCTTTTAGCAGCATTTTGTTTGCCCAGTCTGCCAAGCAGTTGCATTTGGGCGCTTCGCCTGCTTCGGGTTATTTGAACTCCGGAGAGGAAATTTGGTACACTGTCAGGGTTGACCAAAATGGCATCATGGATGTAGAAACCGGCGGCACAACTGACACATATATAGAAGTATATGACGACCGGCGAAACATACTCGTGGAAGACGACGATAGCGGCGAAGACCTCAACGCGCGCGTCTCATTATTTGTTGCGGCAGGCAAATCGTACTTGATAAAATTAAGGGCTTATAGCGACGAATCAGGTTCATTCAGTATTTGGGCGGTCAACACGCCTATTCCGGCATCCACCGAACTGCGTTTTGAAAATGTCTATCCCGCGACCAATCTCGCTGTTGGGGCAAGCCATTGGTATAGCGTCAGCGCGCGTGAGCGAGGGTTTGTTGTTGTGGAGACTTTCGGCAACGAAATAGACAGTTATCTGGAAGCCTACAATGCTCAATATCAATTGTTAATAGAAGATGATGACGGTGGCGAAGACACCAACGCGCGAATAAAAATGATTGTGGAGCCCAACCAAACAGTACATTTTAGGGTGAGAGGATATAATACCACCCAAACAGGTAGATATTCCATACGTGCAAGTTTTGACCCTTTTCCGGTAGACTCCGAACGCAATAACGAGCAAGCGAGGGCAAGCGCTTTAAGGCTTAGACAAGATACTCCCGTCTTTTTTCATCAAGCCGAAGAGTCGCGCTGGTACAGTTTTAAAATTACACAACCTGATACGTGGTTTGTCGCCAAAACAAAAGGAGACCTCGATACGTTGCTCTTTATTTATGACGGTCAGAACAATCTAATTGGCGAAGACGATGATAGCGGCGATAATTTCAACGCAATGGTTTTCAGAGTATTAGACGTCGGAACGTATTTTATTGAAGTAAGGTCATTTTCCGAAGCAGGACGCTCCACAATTCATATTGATTCGCGATGATGTATTAATATGATGATGTTACTAAATAATGTATAAAACTTATTTATTGCTGGGGGGCAATGTTGGCGACAGGATGGACTGTCTGCGTTGCGGTATCGAACTATTGCAGGCAATTGCGGGCAACATAACCGCCGCTTCATCAGTCTACGAGAGCGAGCCTTGGGGCTTTGACGATGAGCAATGGTTTCTAAATCAGGCTATTGAAATGGAAACAACCCTTGCGCCTTTGCTTTTGTTGGAAAAAATTCATTATATCGAAAAAATAATGGGACGACATCGAACCGGCAACGGCTACCAGGCACGACCCATTGATATTGATGTCCTTTTTTGCGGCGACAGAGTTATAAACCTCCCCGAACTTGTTATACCTCATCCGCGCATTGCGGAACGCATGTTTGTATTGCTGCCTATGGCTGAATTAGCGCCCGATTTAGAACATCCTGTCTTACGTTGCACGATGAGGCATCTAAGGGATAAATGTAGTGACAATAAGGACGTTAATAGATATTTTTGATTATCATTTCTTTTTTAAATCCTTAACATCAATATAAAACAACTGCTGATTTTTCTTATCTCTTTTTAGTTGTCCAAAAAGTTCAACAATATCGTCAGGTGCAACTGATAAACCAGCCCACTTTTCAGGTTTAATCATGATTATGGCATCGCCGGAGCTGTCTCTAAAAAAATATTTGTGCCCTCCTATTGAATGGACTATATTACCGGTCAATAAAACTTGATTATTGTTCGGTAGCAAGGCTGCCTGTCGGACTGTTGCCTCAGTTGTGGTTCCTGAACCTGAGCCCGCAATAAAACCGGGTCCACTAAACCCGCCTCTCGCTGCGTCTACAGAATAATATCCTTGTTGCGCAAAAAACGTTGCTGTTGTAAAGTTTATTACAAGTCCACAAACACAAATAATAACATACTTTGTATACTTTTTCATTCTACTGCTATCTACTGTCTTCATCGTTTTTCAACACCTCTAACCCTCGGTTTTGGGACAGCGCAACATCGCCCTGCACATATAAGACGATTGAACTTCAAAAATCCGTCAAAAAAAATGAAAAAAAAGTGTTTTTTTTAGTTAGCGAGGTTTTTTTACACTACATTCTCAAAACATATAACTTACTGACAATAACACATTTCTTGGTCTTATCGTATAATTTCTATAAAATGCGGTTAACTCATTTTCAATGAAATAGGAGTATTCTTTTTCATCGAAAATATTTTTTACGGAAAATGCAAACTCCCATCTGTTTCCGGGAAGATATGAAGCGGAAACGTCCGAAAAAATGAAATTTTTATAGTTGTTTCGGGTTAACTCATTGCAGTAGTGGTCAAACGTATAGCTCAATTGCAAAATTTTGAGCGGCGAATATGCCATTTTAAGCGATTGCGACAGGCGATTGGATGAAAAATATTGCCGGTTTAGCTCCATTCTGTTTATACTGTGGCTATAAGAAGCCTCGTAGGTCAAATTGCTGTTTTTACCTACTCTGGAAGAAAGTCTGCCCCTGAAAATATACGAATCAGACGAAAACGGAATAGTTATTCCATTTCGGGAAATGCTTGATTTATTGTGAACAAAGGCAGGATAAATAGATGCTACTGTGCGATTTAGCTCTATTCCTTTGCTCAACGAGCCCGAAACAGAAAACATTTCGCTTGTTTGATTTCCGGGCGAGAAATAATTTAAAATATAATCACCTTCAAAACCCTGTTCTTTAATTTTCGTTTGACGTCTTTTCGACAAAGTCACTCTCAAATCTGCGAAAAAAATTTTGACGACGTCCTTATATTCCATTCTTGTCGAAAAATTAGCGTTTTTTCCGGTAGAAAAATCGAAATAACCGGTGGTGAGGCTTCGGTAATTGTTCATAATATTGCCGTGAAAAAACATATTTTCATCCGGAAAAATTTTTGAATGAGAAAAACTTGTGCTTGCATTAAACCTTGAAGATGGCATCCAGCTGAATGATAAGCGGGGGTCAAAGCCATAAAATTGACGCATCCGGTTTTCAATTGATAAATTCTGAAAAAACAAAACGCCTGATAAGTTGATACGAAAATCGTAGAAATCAAGAGCTAACGAAGGTATAAAATCTAATTTTAATTTATTGGTATTCAGGCTATATGCGATTTCATTGCGTTCATTTTCTATTTGCCGGTATTGATATAATAATCCGGTTTGGGTTTGAATACGTATTTTTCTGATAGTTATTGCATATCCCGCGATATTATTGGAATTGAAAGAAGACAAACCTATATTTTCACGCGCGGGCGACTGTCCGTCTTTGACGACCTCTAAAAATTGTGGTTTGGCGGCATATTCATTATTGGAGCGAAAGGTAAAAAAATTATTTCCGGCGCGCTTGAGAATATCAAATTTATTGCTAAATTTTCGGCTTTCAATACCGGCGCTCTGGCTATTTGCAAAACTCCCGACAGTATTGATAAACGGGTCGCCACGGTCATAACTAAATTCAAAATGATTATTATAATAATATCTTTCCTGATTCGATTTCAGGCGGACGGCGCCAATAAATGACTTGGTTAAATTACTTGCATTTTCGGTATTGTCTTCTATTGTAACATGTTCATTTCCTAAAAAATAAGTAGTTTGAGAAACATATTCTGAATTGCGATGGTCTGATTTACCAATAAGCTCGAAAGTAAGGTCTAAATGGTCTCTTATTTTTACCAAACTGTTGGAAGTCAGACTGTTTGTTTTATTGAATATAGACCGGCTGCTGCCTATATCGCTTGCCACAGAAGGCGATACGCGGATATAGGTTGATAATTGTGAATTTATGACAGGGAGCAGGTCGTCCGGTAGGATAAATTGACCTGATTCGAAGGATTCATTTCCCGTATTATTGCCTTTATAAGTATTCAAAGTTTGTGTTGCCGGATTAAATTTCATTGCCACAGCCTCTGCTATCCACAAGTCAGGAATCCCAACGCCTGCTTTAATGTTGCCTGCCCATCTGGATTTGGCGTCTTCGTCCAATACAAGGTTCATTGCCGGCGCTTCGAGAAATACAAGCCCCTGCAAGGCTCTTATCGGTTGGTGATTTTCCAAAATTTCAACACGCAGAACGTTCCGGTGAGAAATGTTGTTTGTAGCCAAACCGTAACGCCCGCCCAGCAAATCGGAGCCTTCAATATAAAATTTGCTCAAGTCCTGTCCCTGATACCTTATCTGTCCGCTTGGAAGCACTTCTATTCCGGGCATTCTGCGCAACACATCTCCGATAGTTCTGTCTTCGATGGATGAAAATGCTGAAACCGTGTAAATTACTGTATCGCTTCGCAGTATAATATTTCGGTTAGTGACAATAACTTCCTTCAGTTCGATACTCGTTTCTGCCAATTCGATAATCAATAGTTCGTCTATATTCGAAATCTGGCGGGTTTGAGGTGCAAAACCTAAATGTGAAAAATACAATTCCAAAGAATCCGGATTAATTTCGTGCAGGTCTTTCTTCAGCTCGAATAATCCGGTTGCCGAAGTTTGCGTATAAGCAATTATTAAGCCTCCGTCGCTATATCTTAACATTACAAATACATTTTCTATGGCTTCATTGTTTTGATTAATAACTTTTCCCGAAATATGAATACTCTGGGAATAAACGGGAGATATGAAAAACACGGAAAACAATAGAATTATTTTATATTTCATCGCAACCAAGTCCTGCAAGGTGGGGTGTAAAAAATTTGAGGTTATTTTTTCAAATATTCGTCCAAAAAATGATATTGACAAAACCCTTATTTTCAAAAGAACCCTTAATAGAAAATCGGACACCTGATACCCCACTCCCCTTATTCCCTTATTATAAGCTAAATAAGGGGATAAGGGAGGATAGATATCCGGAACATGTGCTATTAAGTTCCTATGTTTGCACCCGGATATTTTCACTGTCTTTTTGCGTAAATTAACAAGTATAAAGGCATAAGTGATATATCCTGATAAAGTTTAATCAGTTAATATTAAATGGCTTATGCAAACAAAAGAGCAAGGTAACAAATTAGATTTCGAGGGACAAAATATCTACGTAGGTATTGATGTCCACAAAAAGGATTGGACGGTGTGTATTTTTTCAGAACACTTGGAACACAAGAAGTTCGCGCAGCCTCCCAAGGCAGAAGTTCTGAAAAACTATCTGCACCAAAATTTTCCCGGCGCCGGATATTATTCGGCTTACGAGGCTGGTTTTTGCGGTTTTCAGGTTCATTGGGATTTGGTGTCCCATGGCATTGAAAATATCGTGGTCAATGCCGCCGATGTACCCACCACCCATAAGGAAAAAGCCAATAAAACCGACAAGCGCGACAGCCGTAAAATAGGGCGTTCGCTTCGTGCCGGTGAACTAACGGGTATTCACATACCCAAGCGTAAAACTCAAGAAGACCGTTCTTTAGTGAGATTACGGTATACTGTAACGAAAGATTTGACGCGACTAAAACTGCGCATAAAATCATTTTTGAGTTATTATGGTATAGAGCATCCCGAGCAATTTTCAACTCCGGGCAAACATTGGTCGCGGCGCTACATGGAGTGGCTAAACACCATAGAGATGAAAGCGGATAGCGGAAGGGTTGTTCTAAAGAAACATATTTCGATTTTTGAAGAAATGCGCGCACAACAATTGTCTATCACACGGGAAGTAAGAGACTTATCGCGGACAAAATCATACAAAAATGATTTTGATTTACTTTTGGGTATACCAGGTGTGGGATTGATTACCGGAATGACTTATCTTACAGAAATAGAAGATATTAATCGGTTTTCGTCTACAGACAAGTTTGCTTCCTACGTTGGTTTGGTTCCCTCGAGCAACAGTTCGGGCGAAAAGGAAAACAACGGCGACATCACTTCGCGGGCAAAAAAAATATTGCGCGACCTAATCGTTGAGAGCGCTTGGTGCGCCGCACGAAAAGACCCCGCCCTACATTTGGCTTACTGCACATTTTGCAAAAGGATGCCGCCAAATAAGGCGCTTATCCGAATAGCCAGAAAAATGCTCAATAGAATTTATCATGTCCTGAAAAACAAAACTCAATACGTATGTGGAACTGTTAATTAAGTAAATGATATACAAAGAATAAACTGCTTTAAACGACCTCTATTTCAAACGACCGTTTGGTTCCCTTGCAATTTAAAATGCTCTATTAAGTGTGCGGCATTTGGGCTGATAGAAGGCTGTTTGAGGCAGTTTTTATATAAATGTTGGTATTGGGTTTTTTGCAGGCATAAAAGACCTCAAGTATATCTAAAAAAAGCGAAAAAGGATTGCGTGGAAGCAACCCTTGATTGACATACTCGTCGGTCTGTCAAATGTATCCCTGACAGGTTGCTCCCCAGCAGAGCCTGTTTCCGTTTCCAAATGACAGGCGCAAAATTACAAAAAAAAGGGAAAAACAAAAAAAGTTTCGCCCTTCTGGTGCATAAGTGACAAATATTATCTAATTTTGCTTTTTTTTAACATAATTTTAAAACCAAATAATATTGAAATTAATGCAAGTGCAAAGTAACAAAAAAATATTCGAAGGACAAAATATTTTTGCAGGAATTGACGTTCATAAAAAAAATTGGACAGTGAGCATTTTTTCCGAACAGTTAGAGTACAAGAAATTTAGTCAGCCCCCAACGGCAGATGCGTTGAAAACTTATTTGCAGCGCAATTTTCCCGGAGCAGTTTATCATTCTGCTTACGAGGCGGGTTTTTGTGGTTTCCACGTTCATTCCCGTTTGCTTGAAGCAGGGGTAAACAGTTTTGTGGTCAATGCTGCCGATGTGCCCACAACCCACAAGGAAAAGAGCAACAAGAACGACAAACGCGATAGCCACAAATTGGCTCGTTGGTTGCGTTCTGGCGACTTGACGGCAATCCACGTGCCAACCCGCAAAACGCAGGAAGACCGCTCATTATTGCGGTTGCGATTTGCAATCACAAAAGATTTGACGCGAATAAAATTACGTACCAAATCGCTGTTAAGTTTTTTCGGCATCGAGCATCCCCAGCAGTTCTCATCCCCGAGCAAACATTGGTCGCGGCGATACTTGGAATGGCTCAAAACCGTCGAAATGGAAGAAGAAAGCGGACGCGCTACTTTTCAGACCCTGATTAAGGAGGTTGAAGAACTGCGAAAGGTGTTGCTGGAAGTTACCCGAAAGGTTAGAACCCTGTCACAAACAAAATTTTACGAAAAGGATTTTGCATTGATGTTGAGCATCCCTGGTATAGGGCTGATTACCGGAATGTCTTTTCTTACTGAAATAGAAGACATCAAAAGATTTCCCTCTACCGATGATTTTGCCTCTTACGTTGGTCTTGTTCCGTCTTGTCACGACACGGGAGATGACGTACGCAACGGCGAAATATCCCCGCGCGCAAAAATTATATTGCGCAACCTGATAGTAGAATGTGCATGGAACGCTGCACAAAAAGACCCCGCCTTACAATTGGCTTTCAGTCAATTATGCAAAAGGATGGAGTCAAACAAGGCTATCATACGCATAGCCCGAAAATTGTTGAACCGAATTTATAATATATTGAAAACCAAAACAGAATACGTATGTGGAATTGTTAAGTAAAAGAAAAAATAATAAAAAACTGTTTAAACGCCTTCTAATTGATGTGACCGCTAAAAATCCCTTGCAGCTCGACTGCTTCTATTAAGTGTGCGGCGCATCGCCTGTTTGAACTGAAAAAGGAAAATGTAGCAGACAGGTTGTTTAAACGATAACCTGTTCATCTACTGATAGAAGGTTGTTTAAGCAGTTTTTTTTGATAAAAAAGGCA
>Ga0099364_10014451_pt1 | contig 10507 bp, 7 predicted proteins | sample TergutTh196P3_FD_73070 | JGI IMG/M metagenome (GOLD analysis project Ga0099364, IMG submission 73070) | Microcerotermes parvus P3 segment gut microbial communities from Pointe-Noire, Republic of the Congo - Th196 P3 | ecosystem: Host-associated > Arthropoda: Insects > Digestive system > Gut ...
GGTTTTCAACAGCCTTACTCCCGACCAGCGCATCGGACAGTTATTTTTTGCTGCAACCTATTCCAATCTCGGAAGCAGGCATGTCGAAACAATCAATGCTCTCATCAATAACCACAGCATAGGCGGTTTGATATTTTTTCAGGGAGGTCCACAACGTCAGGCATTGCTGACTAACCGATATCAGGCGCTTTCTAAAACGCCTTTGCTTATAGGCATGGACGCAGAATGGGGACTGGGTATGCGATTGGACAGTTGCATATCGTTTCCAAGACAGCGAACATTAGCAGCGATAGAAGACATAACGCTGATTTACCAAATGGGCTTGGAGATTGGCGGGCAATGCAACAATCTTGGCGTTCATATAAACTTTGCGCCCGTTGTCGACCTGCAAACGAACCCGTTGAACAGGGTCATCGGCACGCGCTCCTTCGGCAGCGACAGCCATGATGTATCAAAACGAGCATTAGCATACATGACAGGCTTGCAAGAACGCCAAATTTTAACATCGGCAAAGCATTTTCCCGGACATGGCAACACATCGGTTGATTCGCATTATGCGCTTCCGGTAGTAACACAAACATACGCAGAACTTGATTCGTTAGAATGGTATCCCTACAAGGAACTGATTTTGAATGATCTCACAGGCATAATGGTAGCGCACATACATTTTCCTGCAATAGACGATGCACATAACCTCGCAGCATCGCTTTCGCGGCGCGTAATGACAGATATTTTGCGCGATTCGTTGAGTTTTCAAGGGCTGATTTATACCGATGCGCTGAACATGAGAGGCGTAACAGACCATTTCGCAGCGGGCGAATTGGAAGTCAGAGCGCTCGAAGCCGGCGCAGACGTATTGCTGATGCCTGCTGATATTCCCAAAGCAATAGCCGCAATTCAAGCAGCCATAAGTAGCGGACGCATCGATCGCGAACATGTAGAAATGTCGTGTCGCAGGATACTTGCCGCAAAAGAATGGGCAGGACTGAACAACTACAAGCCGATAGAAATTAACGGTCTGACTGCCCGTCTCAACAGTCCGGAAGCCGTCATGCTGAATAGGAGATTGGTAGAGGCTTCAAGGTAGAAGAATTTTTTTCCGTATAATTTCAAAAAAAATAGACGACATGTTAAAATTATTAGAGTTTATACAGGATAATACAGATTGGGAGGAGCGCCTTTCAGATGAACCATACCGCATAAAAATTAAGCGGGCGGATGGTCTTATTATGTTTTCTTATGGAATAGAAGCCGATTTTCGCATTGACGTCGTCAGAGAATGTAGAGGGATAATTTTAGACGAAACAGACAACTATAAACCTGTTTGCGTTCCATTTTTCAAATTCGGGAACTATGGCGAACCTTACGCTGATGATATTGATTGGAACACAGCGCGGGTGCAGGAAAAAATTGACGGTTCGCTTATTAAGGTCTGGAACCATAAAGGCGTATGGCGCGTTTCGACCAATAACACTATCAACGCCGAAACTGCGAAAACAAACAACAATGACGATACATTCCTGAATATTTTTAACAGGGCATGGGCGCAAACAGGTAAACAGTTCAGCGACCTGAACCCTGATTATACCTATATGTTCGAACTTGTGTCGCCGCAAACGCGGGTAGTTATTCCATATGATGAAACGAAACTTTTCCATACAGGAACGCGAGATATCAATACCTTGCTGGAATTGCACGCGGATATTGGAATTGAAAAACCGAAAGAATACAGCATCGCCACGATTGAAGAGTGCGTTGAAACAGCCAAAAATCTTGACAGATACCATGAAGGATTTGTAGTGGTTGATAGTCAATGGCGACGAATCAAACTGAAATCGCCCGTATATGTTGCAATTCATCACATATTAAATAACATATCATCAGACAGACGTATCATCGACTTAATCATTTCGGGTGAAGATGCTGAAGTTATCGCGTATTTCCCTGAATATACCGACATGTTTAATGCCATGCGCGAACGTATAGACCGCTTTATTGACCATAACGAACATGAACTTGAAGCGGTAAGAAAGGCGCAATATTCTACCCAGAAAGAAATGGCTGAATATGTAACTAAAACGATATGCCCGGCATGTCTGTTTTTTGTACTCAACGGCAAATCGAAATCGGTCAAGGATTTTGTTTACAGTATGCCGTCGGATAAAATTATTGCCTATCTTGATAAATTCCAGTGAAATGAAAAAACGTCTTTTATTTTATTGTTGCCTTCTGTTTGTAGCGTTTTTATTTTGGATAGCGCGATTAACCTTTTTGTCGGAACGCGGAAGTTTGAACGTAGAGCCGATGGAAGCCGATTTAGTTTCTTTTCATCTCGACAACGCTTCCGAAACACAAACAATTATTGAAACCTTCGACCCGGAACCCCAAATTACAGAACTCGAATCGAAAGGCTTGGCTAATATCCGCAAAATTGACAATACCATACTGATAGACCTGAAATACGCCACTACTGATAATTTCACAGGAATGATACTGTACGAAGATTTTGACGGCGAATATCTGCAACCCGATGTAGCGCTTATGCTTGCAGAGGCGCAACGCTATCTGAAAACCTTGCAACCGGAAGGAATGAGCTTATTGGTTTACGACGCCGTTAGACCATTGAGCGTGCAGCAAATTATGTGGGATAAAGTAAAGGATACCCCCTATCACAGATACGTGGCATCACCCGAACGTTTAAGCCTGCACAACTTCGGAGCCGCTGTAGACCTGACCATTGCCGACAGTCTCGGACTGCCGTTAGACATGGGGACGCCCTTTGACCATTTCGGTCGTGCAGCAGCAATAAACAACGAACAGGGACTGATAGAGCAAGGAATATTAACGCGACAACAAGTACAAAACAGACAACTGCTGCGACAAGTAATGCATCATGCAGGTTTTAAAAGCATTAGCGGCGAATGGTGGCATTTCAACGCTTGTTCCCTGACAGAAGCAAAAGAACGATATACGGCGCTTTGATTTTTTCACGCAAAGACGCAAAGACGCAAAGATTTTCAGTAGAAGATTTTTGATTTTTTCAAAAGAAAAAAAATTGCTACTGAAAAATTCCGCATTAATTAACAATTAACAATCATTCCGTCTAACAGATTAATAATCCTGTGTCCGTAGGCAGCGTTTTTCTCGGAGTGGGTTACCTGAATTATGGTCATTCCTTCTTCCTTGTTTAGAGTGGTGAATACCTGCATTATTTCCTCGCCTTGTTTGGAGTTGAGGTTTCCTGTTGGTTCGTCGGCGAGCAGCAGTTTGGGCTTGATGATGAGCGCCCGCGCTATGCCTACCAACTGTTGCTGTCCGCCTGAAAGTTGTTTTGGAAACAGGTCTTTTTTACCTACAATTTTGAATTTATCAAGGATATCAGCCACAAGAGCCTTGCGCTCCATCTGCTTTATATTGCGATAATACAGAGGTGCCTCTATGTTTTCGGCAACCGTCAGTTCATCAATCAGATGATATGCCTGAAAGATAAATCCGATGTTATCTCTGTTAAGGTCAGCTATCTGGTCTACCTTGAGTTTGTGCACAGAGCGTCCCATGAACTCGTACTCGCCTTCCTCGAAATAGTCGAGCATACCAAGCACGTTGAGTAAAGTACTTTTTCCCGAACCCGAAGGTCCCATAATGGAAACAAATTCGCCCTTGGCGATACTCATATTTATGTCGCGCAGCAGAAAAATCCTCCCGATGCCGCTATTCACCCACTTGGTGATACGATTTGTTCTTAATATATCCATTTTTTTTATTTTTTGATTACTTAAAACTTGAAACCTGAAACTTGAAACCTGAAACTTGAAACTCAAATTAAACTCTCCCTCAAAAGGTTCATTGCCGCAATACTTGTACGTTGTATATTGCTTTCGCGATTATTTCCGTAGTTCAAAAGTTTTGCAACAGTCTGCGAAGCCGAAGCAACCGCTATCCATATTGTGCCGACAGGTTTAGCAGGGGTACCCCCTGTTGGTCCTGCAATACCTGACGTGGCAATTCCGTAGTCTGTGTTCATCAATTTTCTTACGTTTTCAGCCATTTTTGTTACAATTTCTTCGCTTACGGCGCCATATTTTTGCAGATCGCAGGATTTTATTCCTAAAATTTTTTCTTTGACATCGTTAGAATAAGCCACTATCGCACCGTTAAAATATGCCGAACTGCCTGATATTGAGGTTAACATGCGGGCTATGTTTCCGCTTGTGCAACTTTCGGCAGTCGCAACGGTTTGCCCTCTTTCCGTGAGCATACGGGCAACGACCTCTTCTATCTGCTCGTCTTTTTCGCTAATAATGTGGTTACCAAGAATATTTCGAAGTTTTTCGATTTCTTTTTCTGTTTGCGCTTCCATTTTGTCTAAATCGTCGCCACCTGTAATCGAAAGTCGCAATCGTATCGTCCCGCCGCCCGGCAGGTAAGCCAGCTTAATTTGCGGCGGAAGATTTTTTTCCCAGTTTTCGATGCGCAGAGCCAGCGCCGATTCGGGAAGACCGGACACTAATACGGTACGGTGTAAAATATTACCTGTGTTGAACCTTTTTTGCAGTCTTGGAATCACCTCGTCGAGTATCATTGTTTTCATTTCGACAGGTACTCCGGGCATGGAAATGAAAATCACGCCGTCTTTTTCGAACCACATACCCGGCGCCGTTCCGCAACTGTTGCGAAGTACGGTACAGCGCGAAGGTACTTCAGCCTGTTTTACGTTCAGCGGGTTCATGGCTATACCGCGCGCTGCCATCATGGTTTCGATATTCGTGAGCGTTTCGGTATGAGTAATCAATCGGTCGTCGGTAAATTCGGCAAAAACCGACTTGGTTATGTCGTCTTTGGTAGGTCCCAGTCCGCCTGTAACAATAACGAGCGATACACGTTTCGCTGCTTCTTCAAGCGCAGAAAGAATATGACGACGATCATCGGAAACAGATGTTATCTGATATACGCTGATTCCTATGCGGTTAAGTTCGCGGGCAATAAACGCCGAATTGGTATCAACAACCTGCCCGATCAGGAGTTCGTCGCCAATAGTGATGATTTCTACATTCATTTTCAATTTTCAATTAAATTGGGTGCAAAAATAGTAGTTTTTTCGATATTTTTTTGTTATTTCAAAAAATATACATATCTTTGTCGCGATTTTTTAATATCGTGGGAAAATGTTTTTTCCTGCAAATGTTTAATTTTAATTTATTTATATTCAAAAAATTGTAATATGGATTTAAGTATAGTTCCTTGGATTGTAATGGCAGCGGCGCTGCTGGCGTTGGGCTTCGCGTATTATTTCTTCAAAAAGATGATGGAAGAGAGCGAAGGCACCGATGCGATGAAAGAAATTGCTTCACACGTGCGTAAGGGGGCAATGGCTTATTTAAAACAGCAATACAAAGTTGTAGCAATTGTATTCGTTGTTTTAATAGTATTTTTCACTATTCTTGCTGTATTAAAACTTCAAAACGCTCATATACCGTTTGCGTTCCTTACGGGAGGCTTTTTTTCGGGTTTAGCGGGTTTTATAGGCATGAAAACAGCGACGTTTGCGTCGGCGCGTACCGCCAATGCAGCTCGTCGTTCGCTCAACAGCGGCTTACAGGTAGCCTTTCGCGCAGGCGCGGTAATGGGCTTAACGGTAGTTGGCTTAGGGCTGTTTGATATCTCTTTCTGGTATCTGGTTTTGGACTTGATAAAAGGCTCTGACTGGGGTCCCGGAGAGAAACTGATATCCATCACCACCACTTTGCTTACCTTCGGTATGGGCGCATCAACGCAGGCGTTGTTTGCACGCGTGGGCGGAGGTATCTATACGAAGGCTGCCGACGTTGGCGCAGACCTCGTAGGTAAAGTAGAAGCGGGAATTCCCGAAGACGACCCGCGCAACCCCGCAACAATCGCCGATAACGTGGGCGACAACGTGGGCGACGTAGCTGGTATGGGAGCCGACCTCTTCGAAAGTTTTGTAGGTTCTATCTTGGCAACCGCAGCATTGGGAGCCTCAGCCTTCTGGTTAATTGCGCCTGATAAGCAATTGCACGCTGTATTTGCGCCAATGTTGATAGCCGCCGTAGGTACAATACTCTCTATTGTAGGTATTTTCATGGTTCGTACAACAGAAAACGCCACAGCAAAACAGTTGCTTAGCGCTCTGGGAAGAGGCGTTAATACAAGCGCTCTGTTAATCATACCTTTTACATTCTTGATTTTATATTGGTTAGGTATTGAGCAATGGGTAGGTATTTCATTCTCGGTTATCATTGGATTGGTTGCCGGTATTATTATCGGACAAGCCACCGAATATTTTACGTCTCACTCGTTTAAACCAACCCAAAAAGTCGCGGAAAGCGGACAAACCGGTCCTGCAACAGTTATTATTTCAGGACTTGGCTTGGGCATGATATCGGCAGCTATTCCGGTAGGTACAATCGCTCTCGCAATTATTCTTTCCTTCTGTGCCGCAATAGGTTTTGATTTGAAAAACATGATGACTGGAGAAAACATTCAACTTGGCTTGTACGGAATTGGTATTGCCGCTGTTGGTATGCTTTCTACGCTTGGTATCACTTTGGCTACCGACGCCTACGGACCTATTGCCGACAACGCCGGCGGTAACGCCGAAATGAGCGGTTTGGAACCCGAAGTACGTCAGCGCACCGACGCATTAGATGCCTTAGGCAACACCACAGCCGCAACTGGAAAAGGGTTTGCTATCGGCTCGGCGGCATTGACCGCATTGGCGCTGTTAGCATCATATTTTGACCAGATTAAGGTGGCTCTGATTCGTGTAGGTGAATCAACTTTGCCGAGAACGGGAATAGATATTTCAAAAGCAACGATTATTGATATGGCTAACGAATATCAGGTTCACCTGATGAATCCCAAAGTATTGGTAGGCGTATTCATTGGTTCGATGATGGCGTTCGTGTTCTGCGGTTTGACTATGAATGCCGTAGGACGCGCAGCACAGGCAATGGTTGAGGAAGTTCGCCGCCAGTTCCGCGAAATAAAAGGTATTCTTACCGGCGAGGCAGAACCCGATTATGCGCGTTGCGTTGCAATATCAACCAAAGGCGCACAAAGAGAAATGATGCTTCCTTCGATTTTGGCTATATTAACTCCTGTTGTTACCGGCTTCTTCTTTGACGTAGCGGGCGTAATGGGCTTGTTGGTTGGCGGCTTGGGCGCAGGTTTCGTATTGGCTATATTCATGGCTAATGCAGGCGGCGCTTGGGATAACGCTAAAAAATACGTAGAAGAAGGCAACTTAGGCGGCAAAGGTTCAGATTTACATAAAGCCACCGTAGTTGGCGATACCGTAGGCGACCCGTTCAAAGATACTTCAGGTCCAAGTTTGAACATCCTGATTAAACTTATGAGCATGGTAGCCATCGTTACTGCCGGCTTAAATATCGCGTTCAGCGTATTCTAATTTTTTTTAAATATTACTGAGTAACTGAATAAATGATTTTATCCTTTATTCGGTTACTCTTTTTTTTTGTAAATGAAAAATCAAATGAACATACCAACTATAGAAGTAGGCATAATGTCGGGTAAAACAGTAGAGTTTCGTCTAAATGGACATTTTCGGATGGGTGCTGACAAAGAAGTTGAAAATATTAATGGAAATGTAACTGTTTCAAGCAACAACGAATTTACACTCAATTTGGGAGAAACGCAACAGACCTTCGACGATTGTGCAATGCTGGAGCCTGTATGCGAGGAAGAAGCAAATTTTGAACTGCATAAAGTCGTTATCGGCGTGCAGTTCCACTGGGAACGTGAAGAAACGCAACGTTTCAAGGGTAAACTGAAATTTTTTGTTGAAAATGGCGTGATGACTGCTGTCAATATACTTTCTATTGAAGATTATCTTTTGAGCGTTATTTCATCGGAGATGAGCGCTACCTCCTCTCTCGAACTGCTAAAAGCTCATGCAGTGATTTCGCGCGGATGGTTATTGGCTCAAATCGAAAAAGACAAAAAGTTGAAAGAAACAGAATATATGGCGACCATACGTACAGATGAAGGATACATCCGCTGGTACGACCGCCAGGATCATTCCCGTTTCGATGTCTGCGCCGATGACCATTGCCAGCGTTATCAAGGCATAAGCAGAGTTTCAGCGCCACAGGCATACAGGGCGGTTAAGGACACAGAAGGAAAGGTTCTGGTACACGAGGGTATTGTGTGTGATACCCGATATTATAAATGTTGCGGCGGCATTACCGAAAAATTTGAAAACGTATGGGAGCCGGTAACGCGCCCCTATTTGACTAAAATTATTGATAGTGAAAGCCCTCCGGCAGGATTCGATACCGACTTGACCGTCGAAGAAAACGCTCGCCAATGGATAACAGGAAATCCCCCCGCTTTTTGCAACACGAAAGATGATGAAGTTCTTAAACAGGTGTTGAACGAATACGATTATGAAACCAAGGATTTTTTTCGTTGGCAAATTTCGCTAACACAAGCGGAAATAAAGGATTTACTGATGCGCAAAATCAATGTTGATGTAGGCGATGTTCTAGATTTGATACCCTTGGAGCGAGGTGATTCCGGCAGAATTATTCGTCTAAAAATTTCAGGAACCCTGCAAAATATCGTAATAGGCAAAGAATTGGAAATCAGGAAAGCGTTATCAGAGAGCCATTTATACAGTTCTGCGTTCATTGTGGAAAAAACGTACAAACACAATTGGTCGAAGACGCCGGAAAAATTCATTCTGAAAGGCTCCGGCTGGGGACATGGCGTTGGACTTTGTCAAATTGGCGCAGCAATAATGAGCGCTAAAGGATATTCATATCAAGATATTCTAAATCACTATTTTCCTGACACCGAGTTGAAAAAAATATACTAAACGTTAAATTGTTCGGAGGCAAAACACGAATATTTTAAAAAAAACAGCAAAAAAATGAAAAAAAAATAAAAAAAACGAAACAATTTTGTGAAAATTTCGTAAGAGAAGGTAGAGAGTAAAGGTATAAATTAAATTAATGACATCAGAAAGCGAAGAAAAAATCAAAAAAGCTTTCAACGAAAAAAGTTGGAACGAGATAAAAATAGAAGATTCCTGGCGTATCTTCAAGATTTTGGCTGAGTTCGTAGAGGGTTTTGAAAAGTTGGGACGGATAGGTCCATGTGTTTCCATATTTGGTTCAGCACGCACCTCGCCCGATCATGAGTATTACGGGATTGCCGAGGAAATTGCGTTCAAGCTGACGCAGTTAGGGTACGGCGTTATCACAGGCGGCGGACCCGGAATCATGGAAGCAGGCAATCGCGGTGCCACGAAAGGGAATGGACGATCGGTAGGGCTGAATATTAATTTGCCTTTTGAGCAGAAAGCAAATCAATATATTGATTCAGACAAGCTTATAAACTTCGACCACTTCTACGTGCGCAAGACAATGTTCGTAAAATATGCTCAGGGATTTGTAGTTTTGCCGGGTGGATTCGGGACAATGGATGAACTGTTCGAGGCATTAACACTGATACAAACCGAAAAAATTGCACATTTTCCGATAATTTTAGTCGGAAAATCATTTTGGGAAGGCTTGGTAAAATGGCTTAAAGAAGTTATGTTGCAGAGACATGAATACGTAAGTATCAGCGATTTGGATATTTTTTCGATTGTAGATGATGCCAACAGTGCAGTCGAAATTATAAACAAATTTTATTCAAAATATCTGTTAAGTCCAAATTTTTAATATTTTTTTTGTTCTGTTAAAATTATTTTATGTATCTTTGCTCCGTCATTTGAAAATAATGTTTATGAGTCGTATTTTTACATTGATAGTTGCAAGTGTTTTGCTCGTTGTACTTACTTCGTTCTTCTGGATTTTCCAGAGCGGCACGATTATAACAACGGACATGCCTGATATTATAGAGGCTGGCGCCGAAGTCGTGGTCAATGTAACCATCAGCAATGTCAGATCGTCTGGATTTGTCAGATACGCAAGATATCAGCAAGAATTGCCTGTCGGGCTTACCGCTCGTTCGCAAAATTCAGCCAATGCTAATTTCAGCTTTCAAGACCAGACAGTGCGTTTGATTTGGATGTCAGTCCCAGAAAGCGAAGAACTGAGTTTTTCGTACATAATTACTGCCAATGAACGTTTGACAGGCAGCACAAATCTTGGCGGACAATTTTCACATATCGAAAACAACGAGCCTGTTCTCACCAACGTAAATTCCAGGCTGTTAGCCATTAGTCCGTCGCCTCACATCGAGCCCGACAGACGGGTTAACATCAACGAATATGCAAAAATTGCCAGCATAGAAGCTGCGGCAGCAGGAAGTGGTCAAACTATTGCGCTTAGACAGCAGCCTGTGTGGATGGAAGAAGACAGAAGTTATCTCGTGTCTATCCTTGTAAACAGAGATGCAGCACAGAAATACGCCAAAATTGAAGAGACAATACCAGCCGGATACATCGCCTCAAACCTTGACAGCAAGGGCGGAATATTTTCTTTCAGAAATCAGGTTGCAAGCATTATTTGGATGGATT
>Ga0099364_10014452_pt1 | contig 10507 bp, 7 predicted proteins | sample TergutTh196P3_FD_73070 | JGI IMG/M metagenome (GOLD analysis project Ga0099364, IMG submission 73070) | Microcerotermes parvus P3 segment gut microbial communities from Pointe-Noire, Republic of the Congo - Th196 P3 | ecosystem: Host-associated > Arthropoda: Insects > Digestive system > Gut ...
AACACCATTCTGGTGCGGGGATCGAGAGCAGAACGGCAGGAAGTTGGAAGACTGATTGCGGCGTTCGACATCCCGGACATCGGCAGCGGTGTGCAGGTGCTCAAACCGGTAACTGTACCGATTGAAAACACCGAAGTAAACAAGGTCTATACGGACGTGATGCGAGTCTATGGCATGAAGTTGCGGATGACTCCGTTGCCGGGAGGCACGACACCGCAGATTATTCCGAACAGCACGTCGAACTCGCTGGAGATTTTTGCCCCGGAGCCTTTGGCGACGGAGTTGAAGGAGTACATAGAGGAGGTCGACCGCCGGGCGTTAGAGGAGCCGGGTCGTCGGTTTCATGTGATTCAACTGGGCGTGAAGGCGACGGTTCTTAGTACGGCGATTCAGCAACTTCGTCAATCGGCTTATGGTTATGGTGTTCAACAGCCGTATGGTATGGGCATGATGCCGATGGTTCAACAGCCGTATATGGTGCCGATGATGCAACAGCAGCCGTATATGGTGCCGATGATGCAACAACAGCCGGTTTTGCGTCAGCCGGGCGTAGTTCAGCCGGGCGGAGCGAGGGTTGCTTTGTAACTGCGGGTGGCATTTGAAAAGTGCAGCGCGTAGCACGGCAATAGTGCAAGGAAAAATACAGTTGTTGCAAACTACATTTTACACCAACGAAAACCGAGGTACTTTTGAATTATCCACCCACACTTCATGGAAGAGAGCCCAAAAAATAAAAAACTGTCAAACAACACATTGAAAGGGCTGGGCTTAAAAGCCTATTCAGCACACTCTATCACATTCACAGATTGATCGTGTTTGAGAATCATGTCGATCAGTTTGTTTCTGTCCACCGGTTTGCTCATATAATCCGTACAGCCGGCTTGTAACGTCTTGTCGCTGTCGCCTGTCAATGCATGCGCCGTAACCGCAATGATCGGCTTCCGAAAACCGCTCTGCCGCAACCGGAACGTCGCTTCATAACCATCCATTACGGGCATCTGCATGTCCATTAAAATCACATCGATTCCCTGCTTGGACGATTCGACCGCCTCGATTCCCAATTTGCCGTTCTCCGCAATCTGCACCGTTGCCCCGGCATCCTGAAGCATTTTCGTCAAGACAAGTTGATTTACCTTTCCATCTTCGACAACCAACACATGCATACCCGACAGCGGTTTTTCAAAGTTGTTCAGAAGTACAATGCCGGAGTAGGAGACCGCACCGGAGACTGACAGAATCTCTTCAACGGCAAACGTGAGCCGGAATGTCGTTCCGACATTGACTTTGCTTTCAACGGTAATATCCCCGCCCATCAACTCCGTAAGATGCTTGGCAATCGACAATCCCAAGCCGGTTCCGCCGAACTTTCGGGTCAAAGACGCGTCCGCCTGAATAAATGGTTGAAAAAGCCTCGGCAGGAGTGTTTCAGGAATTCCAACTCCCTCATCTTGAACAACGAATTGCAGCAACGTGATTGGCGAACCTTTCGGAAAAAGTGCCGTGTTGATCGCCTGTCCATACGTTTCCTTAATTTCTTTGACCTTTTCAGGCGTGTTCTCGAACGTCAACTGTCGGCAGCCCAGCCGGATCGCTCCCCGTTCGGAAAACTTGACCGCATTGCCGCAGACGTTTCCCAATATCTGACGAAGCCGCGCCGGATCACTATAAATCCTTTTGGGTACCGTGTCGTCGGCTTCAAGGTAAAACGAGACCGTTGGCTTCTCCTTCAATCGCGAAAAAATAACGTTGTGGACATCTTGCATCATTTTTCGCGGTTCGACCGATATCCACTCAATCTCGACTTGACCCGCATCGACTTTGGAAAAGTCAAGAATGTCGTTGATAATTGTGAGCAGGTCGGAGCCGCTTTTTTCAATCAGAGCGATGGCTTGTCTGTTGTCGTCGAGTTGTGCGGCTGGACAGCAGTCCAAGAGGCGGCGACCTATGATTTCCGCAAATCCGAGTACCGCATTCATTGGTGTCCGAATCTCGTGATTCATATTGGTCAAAAAATAACTTTTAGCGTGGGCGGCACTTTCCGCCATTTTTTTTGCCTCGGTCAATTCTTCAACGGCACGGAGCAGACGATTAGCCGCCGCTTTTTCTTCTGCCGATGCAAGACGTAACCGGGTTATCAGAACGACCCCGGAAAAATACATCACAAGAACGATCAGTAAAAAAAGCGAATAGACAATTTGGGTTCGGTTAATGTTTCGTTGCCAGGTCGTAACGGGATAGTCCACGCCGACATATCCTTCGCGTGTTCCGTCGGGACGATACAACGCAATGACGGCACTGAACCATGTTCCCCACCGATCCGTAACAGGATATTCGGTCATCCACGGCTCCCGGACACCGGGCGGAATGCACGAAAAGTTTTCTACGGGATAGCGTTCTCCCACCGGGGCAAATCCTTCCGTTTCGGGATCAATTTCGCCGTCTTTGTTGGCATCCATTTCGGGACAAACAATGAACACGTAGTCCTGATCTGAATAGTCCCGCATCGTATAACTCGAGCCAATGTCGGGAATCGTCATCGTGGTGTCCACAAGAATCCGGCGGATTCTTTCATAGATTGGATCGTCCAACGGTGTAATCCGAAGGCTTCTGACCCGAAACCATCCCGACGACTGTGTCGGAATAAAACTCGTTTCTGTACCTTGATACATGGTCTCCCAGCCTTCTTCGGCATCAGGAGTTTCGAGGTAATCCAATTCGTATTCCGTTGCATCGGGAACGGGGTTCCAATGTAATTCTGCGATAGATTCTTCGCTCGTAATCCACCGAAACTGCTGAGGGACATCGAGCGGTCGGGTAGAATGTTCCAGATGGGGTTGCGGGAGTTCGGCTTCCAGAGGACGATTGTCAAAATGAAGGGGATCAGACCAGTGCGAATAGGAAAATTCGATTTGATCGTGTCCCGCCTCTTGGACGAGCGAACCGAAAAGTTGACATGTGGATGTGAAAAAACGTTTCCAATGTTGTTGTTCTTCACTGAGAGCATGAAGGACGGTCAAACTGCCGGTTACGGCGATGACGATGTATCCAATCCAAGAAATGGCGATAAACATGGGGGTCGAGCGGCACCGGACGAGCCACAACGTGACGTAACCCATTATCCCCAGTGAAAGAAGGATAATGCCCGATATTATGAAAAATTCACCGCCCCAAAAATCCCCGAACAAAAGATACCTCTAAAAAAGCCGCCCCGATTTCCCGTCCTCTGGGCAACACACGAAAAGCAGTATATCGGATTTTTGCGGAATTTCAATCACTGGAAGTTTGCCGGATACATCAGGTTGTACGCATTGCATGGATTTTTCCTTCGGTGTGCTTACAAGCGGCACCGAAAACGGTACAATGCCGATGACGTAGTAAGCAGAAAGAAATTGTTTTTTTCACAAAGGCACAAAGTTCACAAAGGGATTTCTGAAGATTCGACTCCTTGGTGTCCTCCGTGCCTTTGCGAGAAAAAAAGAACATTTTCACATTCAACTCCGTAATCGCACCATGCCGGAACTCAATTTTTCTTCCGTTGACAGTTTTATCGAAGCGGTACAAAATGGTGCCGGAGAATCCGCCTCCGCTTTTGCCCGAACATTCGATACAACGATTACAATCGCCCCCAAAGAAGGGGGAAAATTCAGCGTCGAAAAATTTTCTGCCAATCTCAACGAGAAAGGACTGGCACTTCTTCTGCAAGTCGGCGCACAAGGAATAGCGGTGTTGATACCTTCCTCGACCGGTTTGATTCCCCCATGGTGCGACGCGCCGGATGCCACCGGCAAGAGCAAATTGTCGACGTTCGCCCAAGAATGGGGAATGAATCTCGCTCCCGAAGACTTTTTTTCCGATGATTTTCACGCCGCCGTTTTGCAAGACTTGTCTCACGGACTCATGCGGGCAATGCCGGAATTGGATGCGGGATACTTGGAACTTGCACTGGGCAAAGCGGATGGAACTTCGGTACCAGCGTATATCGTTTGGGCTTTGTCCGCCCCGGAAAAATTTCTGGAAGAACCCGCACCGGCTTTTGACGAGATTCCGCATGCCCCGTCGATGGGCGGAGTCCCGCTGTCATTGGGAGGTCAGGCGGACCCCTTTGCGGGTCAAAATTTTGGAACCCCGAACTTCGTCGGCAGCGGAATGCCGCAACACCATCGCCTTGAAGACCTGCCGGGATATGCCCGAAGCGTCTTGAAAGTCAAAGTGCCCGTTGCCACAATACTTGCCCGGGGAAGAAAGTCGATCAAGACGGTCTTGGAACTCGGTGTCGGTTCGATCATCCAATTTGATAAGTCGTGTGACGAAATGTTGGACATCGAAGTAGGACAATCCATTGTGATTGCCACAGCGGAAGCGGTCAAGGTCGGCGATAAATTCGGTTTTCGTATCAGTACGGTAACGTTGCCGGACGAGCGGTTTCGTCGAGTGGAAGTCCGCCGTGAAGGGGAATACCATGTTAGATCGGAGTCTCCGCAGGTCATCGGCAAAGCCCCAATCAAATCTTTTGACAAGAAGCACTAGTGTCTTGGAAATTGCAATTATGGGATAAAGATGAAAGCCGGGAACACAGCGCAGTGAACGGATTATTTAGCCGATACTCCGAGTGATCCGGTCGCTCCGCGTTGCTGCGCTCTCGGCTTTCATGGCTTGTTTCATGTCTTACTTGTTATTTTGCGGCGAAAACATTAGCAGACTGCACGAACCCGAAAAGCGCAAGATACCAGGATTGAAATTCGTAAAATGATCTGGTAGAATGAGACGATAACAGAGCCGCAGTCTGTAGATAGCAAAAAAAACAGGAGAAAAACCAATGATAAAATACGGCTTCCAAACGTACACTTGGCAGATGTCGTACGAAAAGTACGCGGACAAGATCGAACACATCGTGGACATCACAAAGCAAGGCGGAATGCACGGCATTGAGCCGGATACCAGCCTGCTCAAAGGGTATTTCGACGATCCCGAAGCATTCAAGACAATGCTGGAAGGCAAAGGTGTAGAACTCGCCGCCCTGTGCGTCGTGTGCGACTGGCTCCACAGCAGCGAAACACCCGACGAAACGCAATTAGTCAACAAAGCAATCAACTTCGTTTCAAGGTTTCCCAATCCGATGCTCTTGCTGGTTCAAATGCCGCAAAACGACAGAGCGAACCTTGCCGAGCGGCAGAAAAACGCCTTGGCAAACATCAACACTGTGGCAAAACGTGCAGCCGATTCCGGCATCAAGAGCGTTTTTCATCCGAATTCGCCGCCAGGGTCAATCTTCCGCACCTTTGACGACTACAAACTGATGCTCGACGGGCTCGACTCTAAATACGTCGGTTACGCGCCCGACAGCGGACACATTATCAACGGCGGAATGGATGTGTACGGCATATTCCGCGATTACATGCCGCTCATCAAGCATGTACATTTCAAGGATGTCGGCGCGGACGGCGGTTGGCTCGTGATGGGGGAAGGAATCACCGACTTCGTAAAGATCGTCGAAATGCTTCATTCCAGCGGATTCAACGGTTATATTCTCGTCGAGGACGAATCGCCCGCCGCAGAAGACGACCCCGACGCAGTGTCCCTGAAAAATGCGGAGTACATTCGCAATAAGTTGCTGCCGATAGGATAAAGGAAAATGATGCTATACTGTTGCACGCCACTCATTGGGGCGGTTGCGTCGGCGGTAGCCGACGAAAGAGTTGGGGATGTAGCGCAGCACAATCCCCGGAGTCCCTCCGGCTCCAAGGAACAATCACGAAACACCAAGACTAAAGGGTGCTGGCTTTTGTTGATGTTCACAGAGCCCATGACTTAAATCAGGGAGTCCCTATCTTACGATACGGGCTCTGTTTGTCTAGTCGAGTCAGAAAAAGCCGTTCTATTATGGAGAAACAATTTTTCGCCGCAGTTCATCGCAACACTTTTGGATAAAAAAATCTGCCTGCGATCCAAAAGAACAACAAAAATACCAACATCCCCACAGCGCACAGGAAAATGTCCTCCCACCCAACAAACTCCGACGACGCTTACGACGCAACTCCGAAGCACTCAATCCAACATTGCTCGAACCCGCTATCCGAACCGCCGCCGATCCCCTCTTGAAAAAATCCCACTGTATAGTACAATGGAACCACCTGGTGGTTTAATCCAAAACAAAGAAAAGGAACAATGCCATGACTAAACGCCATTTTTCTAGCACCCTCAGGGGGGGGGGGGGGTAAATCCTTAACCCATAAGGACTTACGACGAACACACGCTCCGCAGGCGGAGCGGCTAACGGGGTTCACGCTCGTCGAACTCCTCGTCGTCATTGCGATTATCGGTATGTTAATCGCTCTTCTTTTGCCTGCGGTGCAGGCAGCCCGAGAAGCCGCAAGGCGGATGCAATGTGCAAACAATATGAGACAAGTCGGAATCGCCATGCACAATTACCTCGACGCTTTCCAGAGTTTTCCGCTGATGTCTGTCAACAGAGGACAGACGGGGGCTGTTGTGAATTCGATTCCTCCTTCCACCGCCCTTTCGGAAGTCCTTCCGTTCATGGAACAGGGGGCTGCACACGAAGCCTTAAAGTCAATGATTTCAGCAGGACCAGCCACGGCGATTGGCGCTGGTCCCGTCGACCCGGCAAACGTCGGAAAACTGCGCGAAGTATGGAATGCCGGTGCTGGTAACGGCGGCGGTGAGGCTTGGCGAGCGAGAGTCCCTTCCTACTTATGCCCTTCCGATAATCAGGGACAGAACTTACAACCATTGGTCGCGCCAGGACCCACGAATATTCGGGTATCTACGGGCGACCATGCTTACTTTGTCAACGGTGGAGACCATCAATTTCATCGCGGTATTTGGGGTGGCGGGAGAGCAAACGCCGACCCGGCAAATGCCGATTTGCGTTCGTACACATCCCGCCGCCTCGGATTGGGAGGGATTGCCGACGGAACAAGTAACACGGTTATGTTGAGTGAGCGTCTCATCGGCGAAGCGAGTAACTCAAACCCGAAAGTGGGGGCGGGAGTACAGCCCGGTGTTTTTGCCGGAACGGGTGCCACCGATGCTCTCGCAAATCCGCGGGAATGTCTTAGTTTGCCTGTCAACCGAGAAATACCGGCGGATAAAGTTGCCCTCCGGGTTGCTCCCACGGGGCGCGGATATACTTACGCAACGAATGTGGCGGGATTTGCCTGGGGAGATGGTGCACCGTGGAGCATTGGATTCGTAACCATTCTTCCGCCGAATGCACCAACTTGTACGACCAATACGGCAAACGTTATGAATAACCGCAATCTGACTCCTCCCACTAGCAACCATACTGGTGGAGTGAATGTTGTCGCGGCGGACGCGTCTGGACGTTTCGTTTCCGATTCTGTCGACACGGGTGATCTTACCGTTGCGCGGACACCGCAAGCGACGGGACGTTCCCCCTACGGTGTCTGGGGTGCCTATGGTACCACCGACGGAAAAGAGAGCGCATCGTTGCCTTAGAGTTTTACCAAATGTTAGCCGATATGCTGGATACCGGCTCCATGACATTGCTGGCATTTCCACACTTTTTCCCTTTATTCATCATGAGATTGTTTTTTACATTAGTTCTATCGGTCTGGGTTGTTTTGTCGGTCTTCACGGGTTGTTCATCGGAAGGGGGACTGAGCGGTCTGTATCAGTGTGAGGGGACGGTTACTCTCAACGGTTCGCCAGTAGTCGGCGCGTCTGTAACTTTTTATCCCGACAATGCTGGAGGAGAAGCGCGTGTTGCCGGCGGTTCAACGGATGCCCAAGGGAAATTCACGGTAACAACGCTAAAACCGAGTGATGGACTCTATCCCGGTACTTACAAAGTGACGGTCATCAAGTACGAAGAGTATGGTCCGGAAGCCCCGCCAACCAAGGGTGATGATGGTGAAATGATTCCGGGAGGACGAGCGGTCAAAAACGTTCTTCCGGCAAAGTACGAAAAGCAGGATAAAACAGAACTCACCGCAAACATAGAAAAGAAAAAGAACACGGTGAATTTCGAGTTGACTGAGTAAGTAGCAATGCGTAGTACGGGTACGTTTTCTTTGTGGAGGGTACACTCTTTTGATCCCGTTTACGGTATCACGAACATCAGCGCACCAAGCCCGGTGAAATGTCTAGGTCGAGCGGTTCAAACAAACCGGCTCGATAACGCTCAAAGGATTTTTACCATAGACCAGCAGGGTTGTAACTGAATCGGTCGTAAAAATCAAGCAGGACCCCTCTTTACCGCTTCTGTTCACAGAGCCGCAATCTTTAGATTGCGGGTGCAGTACTCCGCACTGGACGCTTCTGTCGGCTACATCCCCGGCTCTTTAGTCTCTGAAACGTGTCGACGGACTCCGTCATTGCACCGTACGTTGCCGACCTCTTGTCATCGGACAGCAAACCGGTTACAATACGGCAAATCGTACACTTTCCTTGTTCCTCATATTGGAGTCAAATTATGTCTCAACTTCCTGATTATGTAGCGTCCGCTAAACCCAATCCGCCGGAGAACCGGGTCGGTTGGCTAACCTCTACCGCCGCCACCTACGCCGGCATCATGCTCTGGTTCGTCTTCTGGTCCAACATGCCCGGTGCAGGCGGTGTCGCCGGAGGGGTGCTTTCACAGGGGCTTCTTTTTGCCCTCTTTGCGGTCGTCATTGCCGCCTTTATTTGTTATGCCGGATTCTATCATGTGCCAGGTATGCTCGGCATGAAAACCGGACTCCCGCTCTACATTGTCGGAACCTCGACTTATGGGGTCAAAGGCGGATTCATTATGCCCGGCTTCCTGATGGGGTGCCTCCAATTCGGGTGGTTGAGCGTCAACGGGTACTTCGCCGGTCTCGGTTTTGCACTGATCGCCGGTGAACCGATAGGCGGTGTCATGCACCTCGGCATCAGTATCATTTGGGCTGTTGTTGCTGCCTTTATTGGGTTAAAAGGGATCAAATATGTCGGTATGGTCGCATCGTACATGCCAATCATCCCCATTGTTGCTCTTCTTTATTTGCTTGCCTGTACTATCAGTGGTGTGTTTAAGTTCGATCCAAGTGCAGCGGTCAGTGCTGTCGAAGGTGGACAAGCGGTGGGGCTTTACGGAGACGGAACACTTGGCTCATTCTCCGGGCAACTCGGTGTTCTCTCGTTGCTTTGTGCTTACATAGTTGGGTTTTTCGCCACAGCCGGTGCTGCGGGTTGCGATATGGGATCGAACAACAAAGACCGCACCGCCGTTATTTTGGCTGGGCTCGTCGGAATTGCCGGAGCAACCATTTTCACCGGGGCTATCGCCTTGATCGCCATCGCTGGCGCACAAGGGTCGGGAACGCTTACCGGCACAGATTTGAATCCGTACGAAAGTATAAAAATACTCATGGGGAGTGCCGTTGGGGGAGTGTTTGCGGTGTTACTAGCAATCGCCGCTTTCCCCGCCGCCTGTTTTTCGTCCCTCATTGCGGCAAACAGTTTCAAGACTACGTTGCCGAAAACCAATCCTTTTGTCAGTTGCGGTATAGGAACGGCTGTTGCGTGTCTTCTGATTGTTACCGGATTCGCTGGTCAGGCAGGTGACGTATTTACGCTGATCGGTGCCTCGTTCGGTCCCGTTTGCGGGGCGATGATGGCGGATTACTTCCTCTCCGGTAAGAAGTGGGCAGGTCCGCGTGAAGGATTCAATCTTGCCGGTTGGATTTCCTGGGGCGTTGGATTTTTCGTCGGCGGAATCACGCTGCTCGTAGAAGGATTCATAGGCGGGACGATGCCGATTGCAATTCCCTGTCCGCCGGTGTCAGCGTTTGTGGTCGGTTTTGCTCTGTACTACATTCTTGCCAAGGCGGGATTGGAGTCCAAGAAACTCGACATGCCGCAGAGAATTGATCTGTAAAAGGCAGGACAACGTTTGCATTTTATACTGTAAAATGCCAATGGTTACACTTTTTTCTTTGTGTTCTCTGTGCCTTTGTGGTTCAAAAGAATTAACCACAAAGACACAAGGGGCACAAAGGAGACACGGAGGAAAAAGGTAAATTATTGCCGTGCCGCAGTATAGCCGTACAGTACGCTGAAGCGGCTAAAACGCAAGCGTGAGGTTAAATGAGAGTCAGTGCCTCATCGAGGGCACCGAGAATGTCGTCGATGTGCTCCAGACCGACGGAAAGCCGAATCACATCGGGTTTCAATCCCGTTGTCTTCCCCTCCTCTTCGCTCAACTGCGAATGGGTGGTACTGCCCGTGAAGGTAATCAGGCTTTTTGCTTCTCCGACATTCACCAGATGGCTGAACAATTTGATATTGTCCACAATCTTGATGCTTGATGGGACTCCGCCTTTGGGACCGAACACGACCACTCCGCCTGCTCCCTTGGGGCAATACTTCTTTGCCAGTTGGTGAGCGGGATCATCTTCCAAACCGGGATAGCGTATCCATTCAACTTTCGGATGGTTTTTCAAGAATTGTGCGGTTTTCAATGTATTGGCGTTGTGTCGTTCCATTCGTAGCGGCAGGGTTTCGA
>Ga0099364_10014453_pt1 | contig 10507 bp, 9 predicted proteins | sample TergutTh196P3_FD_73070 | JGI IMG/M metagenome (GOLD analysis project Ga0099364, IMG submission 73070) | Microcerotermes parvus P3 segment gut microbial communities from Pointe-Noire, Republic of the Congo - Th196 P3 | ecosystem: Host-associated > Arthropoda: Insects > Digestive system > Gut ...
TTTATCGGGGCAACTGATTATCAATTTTCGCAAGGTACGCAACCCCAAAGCCATTCTGAAAGCCAATCTTGGAATGAACATGGCAGAAATTGTGATGCAAACCGTTGAGGGCGTCATCGCCAAGAACAACGGCGCAACGTTAGAGCAAATCAACGACGAACTTATCATCAAAGGCTTGGAATTGGGCTTTCTCGACTTATTGAAAAAGGAATACACCGACTTGACGCCAATTTTGATGAACAGTTTCGACTACGACGATGAAACAGAACTGTTTACAATCAGAAAAAACACGGTTTTCAGAACGCATATAGACGTGAGGCTTCGCATCAAATACTACCTGATAAGTTACCTGCGCCGAATGGAACGTGAAGACAAAATCTCAACCTTCGACGAGATAATTTTGTACATTTTGCCGTTGCTCAAAAACGGCGTTACACCCGAAAATCAGACGGTTTTGAGTGTGCTTGAAGATATTGCCGACCGCGTGGGGCAAGACAGTTGGCGGCTGAAGCGGGAACAGACTCTGTTCGATTGAAATTTTAGCGCCCAATTTCTAATTTGTAAATATGAATAATTTTTTATACTTTTGTAAATTATTTTAGAATTGATATTTTATGCAAAAATATTCAGTAAGTCCACATCTTGTAAAAACCGTTTTGACGTGTGTCAATACGTGGTTGTGCGTTGTGTTCAACAGATTGCAGTTAACTGTAATTGGATTGCTCGTTGCAGTAGTGTCATCGGCACAACCAAACGTATATGTTGTTGGATGGGAAGGCAACAATGGTAGTTTTGCTAGATTTTGGAAAAATGGTGTATTGCAAGACCTCACAGATGGAATATTGCCAGAAATAATCGAAGAAAGTAAAATTGACAAAAATATTGTTGAAGACGATGGTGAAGTTTTTGAAATATCCATTGTACCTATAACAGTTAATGATGTAGCAACTTCCGTCTTTGTATCAGAAAACGATGTTTATGTGCTTGGGTCTGATAGATTGGCTTCAAAAATTTGGAAAAATGGTGTTTCACAAAACGAGAAGCACTTAGGAATAGCTCCAAGATCTCTTTTTGTCGTTGAAAATGACATATATGCAGCAGGCTTCACAAGAAATGAACAATTCATTAGTGTTGCTTCCCTTTTGAAAAACGACATAGTGCATAATCTTACCGATGGCGCTTACGATGCTTGGGCTAATACCGTTTTTGTATCAGGTGGGAATATATACGTAGTTGGGTATGAAAAAAATGAGCAAAACGTTCAAGTTGCAATGCTTTGGAAAAACGGAGTGGCACAAAAACTGACTGACGGGACTTACGATGCAATCGCTGTTTCAATATATGTGGCGAATAACGATGTGTATATAGCCGGATTTATGACGAATGAGCAAAATGTTCGAGTTGCAATGCTTTGGAAAAACGGAGCAGGACATGCACTTACTGCTGGAGTTAATTGGGCGCAGGCTAATGCTGTTTTTGTGTCAGGAAATGATGTATATATTGCAGGATACGAGAGAAATTCGCAATTTACATCTATTGCTAAACTATGGAAAAATGGAGTAAGCCAAGATCTGACAGATGGAAATGCAATCGCTGAAGCTGAATCCATATATGTCTTTGAAAATGACGTGTATGTTGCAGGAAATGAAAGTAGGATTGCGACAGTTTGGAAAAACGGAGTGGCACAAAAACTGACTGACGGAAGCATAAATTCATCAGCTTTAAGTGTTTTTGTAAAATAACTTTGAAGTCAAAAAGCCCGCAAAAGTAGAGCATCAAACAGATAGAGAAATACGAGGAGTTGGTAAGGGAACAGGCGGAACGGTTGGAACGTGCGCGGCGGAATTATGAGGAAGCAAGTAAGTTGATGGAGGAAATGAAAAGGATTAGGTAATTGATTTCAAAAGTAAAATACTGAATATCAACATCTAAAACCACAACACCCTCAATTTGAGCCACACAACAAAACACCTTTGAGCCGCAAAACAAAGTCCATATAAAAAATTTTGTGTAATTTTGCGGCGTCAAATTTTCATTAAAAATAACATGAAACAAACAATAGACGGAATAAATATAGTCAATTTTTCAAACATTTTTTTGACGTGCTTCACCGACAACGCTCAAAACTGTACGCCCAAGTTATTAGACCACGGGCTTGCCTACATTTTAGGCGGCGAAATGGAAATCACCGAAGATGGTAATATTACAAGATTTCACAAGGATGAGTGTGTTTTTGTACGGAAGGATAATCGTGTGATTATTAGAAAATTGCCACAAAATGGCGAGCAGTTCAAATCTATCTGGATTGCGTTTACCAGAAATTTTCTCCGTGATTTTTTTCAAACGCTCGACAAAAAACAATTTCCCGACAACGCCAAACGACACAAGGGCAGTTTACAGGTGCTACCCGCCAACCGTCCTGACATCATGAGCCTTTTTCAATCGCTGATGCCTTTTTTTGACGCTGACGAGCATCCTTCACCCGAACTTATCAAAATGAAAATGACCGAAGGCGTTTACTGTCTGTTGAACGCAGACAAAAATTTCTACACATCGCTTTTCGATTTCTCGGAACCGTGGAAAATTGATATTCTCGAATTTCTGAACAAAAATTACATGTGTGAACTCACAATGGACGAAATTGCAAGATTCACGGGTAGAAGTCTTGCTACTTTCAAGCGTGATTTCAAAAAAATAAGCCACCTGTCGCCGCAAAAATGGCTGATACAAAAACGCCTCGAAGTAGCGCAATGGAAACTTCGCAACGAAAACAAAAGCGTGTCGGAGGTCTACATGGAGGTCGGTTTTAAAAACCTGTCGCATTTTTCCAAAATTTTCAAGGAAACGTTTGGATATGCGCCAACACAAGAGAATACATCGAAATTTTAATTTTAATTCTTAATATATATAAAAAATGACACATAAAAGTAGATTTTTAGGGTTAGTTGCTGCGGTTGTAATGAGCGGCACGATGAGTATGAACGCGCAGGATTGGGCGCAGTGGCGCGGTACAGACCGCAATGGTATTCACACAGAAGCGGGTCTCAATTTGAATTGGGAGCAACGAAAACCGTCACTCTCATGGACTTTCAGACAGGCGGGCGCCGGATATTCCGCTCCCACAATAGTCGGAACCACGCTCTATTGTCAGGGCGCCGCCGATGGCAACGATTTTGCGTTTGCCCTCGACACGCAAACAGGCAATTTGAAGTGGAAACAAATTCTTGGCGCTGAATTTGTGCAAGACCGCGGACATGGTCCACGCGGGTCGGTTACCGTTGACGGCGACAAAATTTATCTTGTTCGCGGCGGCGGTCAGATACATTGTCTTTCGGCTGTCGACGGTAGAATGATTTGGCAAAAGGATTTCAGAAGCGACCTCGGCGGCAACATAATGTCGCGATGGGACTGGGGTTTTAGCGAATCGCCATTGGTTGACGGCAATCTTGTAATATGTACGCCCGGTGGCTCACAGGGTACTTTGGCGGCGTTAGACAAAAACACAGGCGAGGTTGTGTGGCGTTCAAGAGAATGGACTGACCTTGGCGGATACACTTCCGCGATTGTTGCCGAAATTCACGGCGTAAGGCAGTATATACAGTTTACGCGCACTGGCGTTGCAGGCGTTGCAACTGATGGCAAACTGCTATGGAAAGCCGATATGGCAGGAAATCAAACTGCTGTTTGCTCTTCGCCGGTGTATCACAACAACATAGTTTATGTATCGTCGGGATATAATGCTGGCTGTGGAGCAGTGCGCATAACAAAAGACGGTAACAACTTCAGCGCCGAAACAATTTATACCAACAGAAACATGTCAAACCAGCATGGCGGCATTGTGTTGATAAACGAACATATTTACGGTTTTTCAGACACTCCTCCAAGTTGGGTATGTCAAAATTTTAATACGGGCGAAATAGTTTGGCAGGAAAGACAGACGGGTGTTGGCAAGGGAACGCTGATAGGGGTAAACGACCGATTCATACTGTTTGAAGAGCGAACAGGAGGATTAACCGTTATTGCAGCATCGCCGAATGGATGGCGGGAGTTCGGAAAAATGGAAATTCCGGAACGCTCAAAACACGAATCACTTGACAATGCTACGTGGACAAATTTAGTTGTTGCCAACGGAAAACTGTATGTGAGAGACCACGAATTGCTGTTTGCTTTCGATTTGAAATAAAATAAACTTTTGTTATCATATAAAATAATGTAATTCATGTTGAAGAAGTTAAGAGTTTTATTTGCCATCATATTCTTTGGAATCATCACGTTATTGTTTCTTGATTTTTCAGGAACACTGCATACGTGGTTTGGATGGATGGCAAAAGTTCAGTTCCTGCCTGCCGTATTGGCGTTAAATGTGGGATTTATCGCAGCAGTTGTTCTGCTTACACTGCTTTTAGGGCGGGTCTATTGCTCTGCTATTTGTCCTTTGGGAGTGTTTCAGGACATTGCAGCGCGTATTGGCAAAACAGGCAAAAAGTTGCCCTATACATTTTCGCCTGCAAAATCGATGTTAAGATACATCGTTCTTGCTGTGTTCACAGTTGCGGCAATTTTTGGCGTCAGCGCAATAGTGGTTTTGCTCGACCCCTACGGTGCATACGGACGAATTGCACACAGTCTGTTACTGCCTGTTTGGCAGTGGGGCAACAATATTCTTGCAATGTTTGCCGAAAGAGCAGAAAGTTACGCCTTTCATTCGACGGATGTGTGGATGAAAAGTATCCTGACGTTAGTTGTTGCAGTGTCAACGTTTGCTGTTGTGGCATATTTGGCTTGGCGCAACGGACGAACTTATTGCAACACGATTTGTCCCGTAGGTACTGTTCTTGGTTTTTTGTCGAAATATTCGTTTTTCAAAATCAGAATTGACGAACAAAAATGCAACAAGTGCAGAATCTGCGAGCGACATTGCAAGGCTTCATGTATCGAAAGCAAAGAACATAAGGTTGACTATAGCCGTTGTGTTTCGTGTATGAACTGTATTGATAAATGTAACCGCGACGCGGTCGGGTATAGTTTTGCATACCCGACGTTTCGTCGTCATGCTGAACTTGTTTCAACATCTCCTGGAAATGAGGGGATTGCGGGTCAAGCCCCATAGCCATCAAGTTAAGGACATAAGTGTCTTATTATCTGCATTATATATTTAAAATGCTGAAAAATTAGCATAATACAAAACCCAAATCAGATGCTCGATATATATTTTTATACGCATAAGGATTTAATAAAAGTATAAAGAATGGCGCTTGAAAAAATCCGTAACCTTCTCCGAGCGATAATTTGTGTGCGGGAAATCTGTTGTAAATAAAAAATATCAAAGACAAAAGACAAAAAATTTAATGTCGTCCTACAGAGGATAAAGTCGAAGAACTATTTTGATTGTTTAGGCAATAAATTTATATGCGTAATTTGCTTGTTTTCAGGTCAGTATGAGGCACATCACCGTTTTCTCCATTTTTTTTCAGAACGGAGTCGGTTTTTTTTATATCTTTGCACTTCATATTTCAAAGACCTTTTTTAGGTTGGGCATAGCCAATATGGCTATGCCTTTTTCGATTTTTTCGAAGTGCAAAGATAATACATTATTTTTACACAACAATAAATAAATCAAATAAATCCTGATAATTTATTCTTTTTTTTCGTTTACATAAAATATGCCCACGTGAAAATAGCATCCCGATTTTGTCAAAAATTTGAAACAACATTTTTACATCAGCATTGATAAAACTACGAAGCAGGTCTATCTGCTGGCGTAATGTTTTGACGCATTTGCAGGGACTCAATAACTTTTTATCCTGTGCATACCGCTGCCTCGCAAAATGGCTGTGTATACGGTCGCTTAAAACAATCATCATCAACTTGGCATACAATATGCACATGTATCGCTCATATTTTACATCTTTGATTTTGTCAATATTCCAACCCGAAGACTTCCAATTTTTGAAGAAAAGTTCAATTTGCCATCTGAATTTGTAAAGCAAATATACTTTTTGGGTCGGTATCACTTCGGGATCGGTATTGGTGAGCATAATATTAAAACGCAGACGAATCTTGGTTTGGTCGCGGATACTCAACCCTTTTTCTTTACTCTCTTTTTGTAGTTTTCTAATACGCATCTGATAAGTTTGCTCGTCAACCAAAGAGAGAACCATACGTGCGGCAAAACGCTTTTGCCCTACCAAAACGTTTTTCTCTAAAACAGAAATATTATGTTTGGACATATTTTTATACTCCCGTTCAAAATCTATAGGCGTACCATCTGTTTGGTATGCGGTAGTTCTGGTATGTAGTCGACATACGTAGTGACTTCCGCCTTCTTGCAGACGTATCAGAAAATCGGCGTTGACGTAACCCAAGTCGAAAATTTCCAGACTGTTTTCTTCAACTTCTGTTTCTCTCGTGTAGTGGGCATCCGAAAAGGTTGCAGGATATAACTCTAACGAGGAGCCTGTCCGGTTCTTCAAATCATAACGAAACTGAACGCTCATACCTGACTGGGACGCGCTACCTCCAAAACCGGGAAAATCAGTTTTCATGTGCTGGGGCAGTTCTAATTTGGTAGAATCCCAGACACGAACCGAAGTGTAAGACTTCAGAAATGAATCGTCAATGGAGCGCGAAATTTGAGCGGTAAAAACATAACCCAAAAGCGTTTTGAGAAATTTGACCGCATAATCGTTAAAACGTTCGCTGATTCCTTGAGCGCTGATAGACACTTTGTGAGTGGACGCAAGTTCGTTGCTATAATCGCGTAAACTCATTCCACTTTCAGTGGAGGCATCCTTGAAGAGTATATCAAGAAATTTCTCCGGCGTCAAAACTGACAAGCGTTGAACAAATTTTGTAGAACGTGCTAATTCCTCCAATGTGTCCAAACTAAACAATGACTGAATTGAATCAATCAAAGGGGATAAGTAACCCCCATTATTATACGTGATTTGTTTTTACAAATTGAACAAAGTTTAATTGTCTGTATAATTGCGTGTTATGATCTTAACTTGATGGCTATGGGGTCAAGCCCGCAATGACGGGGAACGAGTACGCAATGACGGGGAACGAGCCAGCAATGACGGGGAACGAGTGAGTAATGACATTGACCGCAAGGCATTTCTTGTTGCTGCGATGGGTTTTGCTGCTTCGGCGCTGAAGGCGCAAATTATTGTTCCTACGGCAACTGATATTAAAGTCGATGGCGGATTAGCCGATATTCTCGACAAGAAGGCGTCTGTCCGTTTGACGCCGCTCACGCCGGCAGGCTCAAAAAGCGCCCGTAATATGCGACGACATTGCACAGCCTGCCAACTTTGTGTTACAGTTTGTCCAAACAATGTTTTGCGTCCGTCGAAATCACTGCAAACCTTTATGCAGCCTGTCATGTCATTCGAGCGAGGCTATTGCAGAACGGAATGTGTTAAATGTTCGGAGGTTTGTCCCACAGGCGCTGTCAGGAAAATTTGCGCGACAGAAAAATCATCAACACAGATTGGTCATGCCGTATGGGTTCGCGAGCGTTGCATCCCGCTTGTAGACGGACAACAATGCAATAACTGCGAACATCATTGTCCGGCTAATGCTATTGTAATGATTCCGTCGGTTCCGGGCGATGACGATTCGCTGAAAATTCCTGCAATAAACGAGGCGCTTTGCATTGGTTGCGGCGCATGCGAATATCTGTGTCCGTCGCGTCCGTTGAGCGCTATATATGTTGAAGGACATCAGGTTCACAAAATAATTTAAACTTTTTATCATACTGGAAAATGAATATAGATAAATATATAAATCGCAGAGATTTTCTTAAAGTAGCAGGTGTAACCGCAGCAGCAACCACAACGGCATCATTAATCGGATGCGGTTCGAGTAATGAAAGTGTGGACGCTTTGGAACATTTATCCGCCGATATGATGACTTACAGAACTTTCCCATCATTGGGCGATAAAGTTTCGTTATTGGGCTACGGATGTATGCGGTGGCCCACAATTCCAAATCCGGAGGGTCAGGGAATGATAATAGACCAGGATGCAGTAACCGAGTTGATAGACTATGCTATCGCTCACGGAGTAAACTTTTTCGACACAGCGCCGGTATACGTCATGGGGCAATCGGAACGGGCAGTCGGGATTGCACTAAAACGCCACCCGCGCGAAAAGTTTTTTATATCAACAAAAATGTCGAATTTTATGAATCCTGATTTCGACGTTTCTATTGCCATGTATAGAAATTCTTTTGAACAACTTCAGGTAGACTATATCGACTACTACCTGCTGCATATGTTAGGCTCCGTCGGGGCTCGCGGACTTGAAGGACGTTTTCTTAATAACGGATTACTTGATTTTTTGCTTAAAGAACGGGAAGAAGGACGTATTCGCCACCTTGGATGGTCGTTCCATGGAACAACCGAAGGATTTCAACAGGCGCTTGAAATGCACGAAGAGGTAAATTGGGATTTTGTACTGATTCAAATGAACTATTCTGACTGGGAAAACGCTTCGGGAATGAATATAAATGCAAGTTTTTTATACGAAGAACTTGCAAAACGCAATATTCCCACAATGATTATGGAACCTTTGTTGGGCGGTCGATTAGCAAATCTGCCGACGCATATTGTTTCACGCCTTAAGGAGCAAAATCCCACCGGCAGCGCCGCTTCATGGGCATTCCGATTTGCCGGCTCGTTCGACAATATTTTTACCATTTTGAGCGGTATGACATATATGGAACATCTTCAGGATAATATACGCACATACTCGCCTTTAGTTCCCTTGAACGATGAACAAAAAGGTTTTTTGTATGAAACGGCGGAACTTATGCTGCAATATCCCATAATACCCTGCAATGACTGCATGTATTGCATGCCTTGTCCCTACGGTATTGACATTCCCGGCATATTGCTTCATTACAACAAATGTATAAACGACGGCAATTTGCCAAGCAGCAGTAATGATGAGAATTATCGCAGGGCGCGTCGTGCATTTTTAGTAAGTTATGACAGAACTGTTGAGAGAATACGCCAAGCCGACCATTGTATCGGTTGCAAACAGTGTAATGAAACATGTCCGCAAAGAATTGACATCCCCACCCAACTGCGAAGATTGAACAGTTTTGTTGAACAATTAAAAAAGAATACTTTGTAACTCTTTAAAAATGATTTTTATGTTATTAATAATGAACATTTTGTTTTCTATGTTTGCATGTTCGTCGAGTTTGGAGGAACCTGTCTTTAAAGCGGCGCCCGAAGATTTCAAACGACAGATTTCAAACGGTGGACTAATCGAAAGCGTTGAATATACAACAAATGGTACGAACAAAACGGCGCTTGTATATTTGCCATATCAATATGACGCAAACGAAAAATATGAAATTCTATATCTGATGCATGGAGCCGGAGGAAACAATTCAACTTTGTTGGGAAACGCTGACAGGTTTACGACATTGAAATATGTAATAGACAACCTGATTGACAGGAACTTAATAAAACCTTTGATTATTGTAACTCCCACTATTTCAGGAATGAATGCGTCCGAAGTTTTTCCCAATGAATTAAAAAACGACCTTGTTCCTGCCGTAGAAAGTAAATATTCAACGTATGCAGAAAATACAAGCGTTGAAGGATTGATAAAATCCCGAAATCACAGGTCTTTTGGCGGTTTTTCAATGGGCTCTACAACAACATGGTACGTTGTATTGAACAATTTAAATTATTTCCGTAATTTCATGCCCGTTAGCGGCGATTGCTGGGCAATAGAACGAACAGGCGGCGTAAGAAGGGCAAAAGAAACTGCCGAACTTCTTGCCAATTCTGTAAAGGAACAGGGATATGGCGCCAATGACTTTTTCATATTTGCAGCCACAGGCAGCGAAGATATTGCCCATGAAGGTCTGACAAATCAAATCAGAGAAATGAAGACTTTAACCGATACTTTTATCTATGATTTTGACAAGTCGAAAGGAAATTTGTTTTATCTTGATGTACGGGGAGGACTCCATGATTATGAATGGTTTACAGATTATTTATATGTGATATTGCCAAATATATTTTGATAATTAATTATGTCAATTTTGTAAAAATTATGTAATTCTGTGAATACGTTGAATACATCTCAAAAAAATCATTATCTTTGCAGCATAAAAAAAATAAAAAATATGATATTTCAAAAAAAAAGTAAAATTTTAGTTATTGTATCGGCAATGCTGGTTTTTTCAGGCTGTAATACAAGAGTGCAAAACGGTAATGACTGGCATCAATTTCTTGGTCCCGATAGAAATAGCATTTCATCTCAAACCGGCTTATTGAGGAGTTGGTCTGAAGGAGGTCCCGAAGTTCTTTGGTCGGCAGGTGTTGGCATAGGCTTTGGCGGTCCGGTCGTGAAAAGCGGCAAAGTATATCTGCTTGACAGAGAAGACGGCGTTTGTGACATCATGCGCTGTTTTGACCTTGAAACCGGCGCTGAACTTTGGCGATTTACCTACGATGCTCCCGGCTCGCTGTCTTTTCCGGGTT
>Ga0099364_10014454_pt1 | contig 10507 bp, 9 predicted proteins | sample TergutTh196P3_FD_73070 | JGI IMG/M metagenome (GOLD analysis project Ga0099364, IMG submission 73070) | Microcerotermes parvus P3 segment gut microbial communities from Pointe-Noire, Republic of the Congo - Th196 P3 | ecosystem: Host-associated > Arthropoda: Insects > Digestive system > Gut ...
TGTGTGCCGCAGAAAATCCGAACGTTCGGATTTTCTCCGTTACCCTTACATAAATAAAATCCGAACCTTTCTGCAATAGTTCTGCTAATCCGCTTACTATCTATAGAAAAGGTGCGGATTTTATACTGTATACTTCCGAATTTTGAGGAGGTATACAAATGGATGTACAAAACTTGCGGGACAATTATCCCAATCTTATTGTCTACATGGAAGAATCCGGTTATAGCGCCTGCTATACCCAAAGGGTTAGGCGCGAAATACACCACATTCTTTCTGGAGCAGATTCAAAAAACTGGGCTTCGTACACAGATGTTTATCTGGAGTATGCCAAGAAATCAAGTTCTCGGCATTATTTGCGCAACAAACTGACTTACCTCGGTATTATAGAAAATTTTGACAAACGTGGGAAATACCCTGACGGGCGGCGACGGCAAAAGATTGTTATGCGTAGTCTGTATCATTTATTGTCGCCGGAGTTCAGAGCTGTGATTGACTGTTACCGGACCTCCGAAAACAAGCGAGACAAGAAAGCAACCACAATAACATCCGAGGCGAGTCATGGGGCGAGCTTTTTGTACGCTTTGCAGCAGAAAGGCATGAATACTTTTGGCGCGATCACAGAAGCGGCTGTGCTATCCGTTTTCATAGGAGAGGACGACATCTTGCGCCGAAGCTGCTCGTACAAGAAGGATATTGCGACAGTTTTCAAAGCTTGCTTAAGGGAAAACCATGACTTTTCAGAACCGCTCACGAGAATATTGGCTTACTTACCTGAACTGCGCGAACGGCGCAAGAACATCCAGTATCTGAAGCCGGAGGAAACGTATCGGATTAAACAAGCCCTCACGAACGAGGGTTCGGGTCTTTCGCTTAGGGATAGAGCCGTCGGAACACTGGCATTGTATACCGGGTTGCGTTGCTGCGACATTGCGGGGTTGACGATAAATGATATCGACTGGGAAAACGAGAAAATCCACATCCGTCAACAAAAAACGGACACTCCCCTTGAATTGCCGATGTCAATTACTGTAGGCAACGCCATTTATGACTACCTTGCTTCCGAACGCCCGAATATCGGCTGTGAGTACATATTCATATCGGAACACCATCCATACAGGCGCTTGGCGAGCGGTAGCCTCGGCAATATTTCCGATAAGATTATGAAAGCCGCGAACATCAGGCAAAACACTGGAGAGCGTAGAGGATTCCATATTTTTCGGCACCGCGTGGCGACAGAGCTTCTGGGCGGCGGCATTCCACAACCGGTTATCAGCAGTACGCTTGGACATACGTCACCCAATTCCCTTGAAGCGTATCTGAGCGCCGACTTTAAGCATCTTAAAGAGTGCGCACTCAGTATAGAACGATTCCCAATGCCGGAGGGGGTGCTTGATAATGTGTGAGTATACCTCTTTCCTCGCGCCGCTTTTGCGGGCATTTGTTTCTTATCGGAAGGCTTCCGGGCGCTGGAACGAAGCTTCTTACGAAGTCAATCTGAGGCTGTTCGATAAGCGATGTGAAAAGTATTATCCCAATGCTGCCGAATTGTCACAAGATATGGTGGATTCATGGTGCGCCAAACGCGAAACGGAAACAAACAATTCATGCCGCTCCAGAATATATCCTGTTGTAAGCTTTATTCGCTATCTGCGTAAACGCGGAATTACAAACGTGTCAGAACCCAATATTCCACGAAAAGAGCCGAGAACCTATATTCCACACACGTTTACGGAAACGGAACTTAAAAGCTTCTTTGCGGCTTGTGACTCAATTTCCGCCACGCTGACGACAGAAGAACAGTTGTCGCGCCGGATAACCGTCCCTGTGTTTTTTCGGTTGCTATACAGCAGCGGCATACGCACGAATGAGGCGAGGATGCTAAAGCGGGAAGACGTTGACCTTGGTGACGGCGTTTTGAACATACGCTATTCCAAGGGCCACGCCCAGCACTATGTTGTACTACACGATTCCATGCTTTCGTTGATGAGGCAATATGACAATACCATTAGCAAAATGTATCAGGGCCGCGTCTACTTCTTTCCCGCCAGAAACGGTAGCTTCCACAAAGCATCTTGGGTACAGCGGAATTTCAACGAGATGTGGCGTCAGCATAACAGCGGAAAAGCCGTCCCATACGAACTTCGTCATAATTATGCCATTGAGAACATCAATGGCTGGACGGATGTAGGGTTCGATTTCAACGCGAAACTGCTTTATCTCAGCAAGAGCATGGGGCATAGCGTTTTGGAAAGTACGAAATATTACTATTCGTTGGTTCCGTGGCTAGCTGACATAATTGAAGCCCAAACCAACGAAGGCGCGATCATCCCGGAGGTGGACTATGAGAGCCACTAACGAGTCCGTAGCGCTGGCGAGACATATTAACGCTTTTCTGAACGAATATGTCCCCTCCCAAAAAACCAGAAGCGCGCACACATTGAAAGCGTATAGTGATGCGCTCAGTTTGTATATCGGTTTTCTTGAAACGGAAAAGGGCATAAATTCAGGCAATCTCAACGGAAACTGCTTTTGCGCCGCGAACGTTGAAGATTGGCTCGTTTGGCTGATGGGAAACCGTTCGTGCGGTCCTGAAACCTGCAACAACCGACTGGCTTCGCTTAGAGCTTTTCTCAAATACCTTGGCAGCAGGGATGTTTCGTACCTCTATTTGTCACAAGTCGCATCACAGATAGAGCGCAAGAAGGTATACGCGAAAAAAATTACTGGCATGAGTAAAAAAGCGGTAAGCGCCTTGCTTGAAGCTCCAAATTCGTCTACAAAGGCCGGACGCAGGGATATCGCCTTGATGGTCGTCATGTACAGTACCGCCGCCCGAATAGACGAAATATTATCTATGAAGGTTGAACAACTGCACTTGGACGCAGACAAGCCAAACATAACAGTCATCGGCAAGAGGAGCAAAATTCGAACACTATATTTGCTACCAAAAGCCACTGCCCACCTTCGGGCATACATCAAAGATTCTCACGGAGCTATGCCTAATCCGTCATCTTTCGTGTTTTACTCAAGGAACACAGGCCCCACAGGGAAAATGAGTCAAAATGCCGTTAACAAGCAGCTTCGCAAACACGCACAAACGGCGCGCGCAGCATGCGGTGAAGTCCCTGCCGGCATTCACGCTCACCAGTTAAGACACGCCAAAGCTTCTCACTGGTTAGAGGACGGCATGAACATTGTCCAAATATCCTTCTTGCTGGGTCACGCCCAGCTTCAAACAACGATGGGCTATTTGGACATAACCACCGAGCAAAAGGCAAAGGCATTGGCCACGCTCGAAGATGAAAACGATATATCTGCACCCAAGAAGTGGCGCAGCGCTGATGGTAGTTTGTCCGCACTCTGCGGTATCCGATCTATGAAACGGTAATTTTTATCCGAACCTTTTTCTCGGGCCTTCTTTTGATTATCGAGGTCTTCGCCAAAGGTTCGGATTTTATTTATGTAAGGGTAACGCAGGAAATCCGAACGTTCGGATTTTCTCCGGCACACATTCTGCGTCCACACTTTGGAGTCGTTGGCCTCAAAAGGATTTGACCTACACACTTCCCTTCCGTTGCTGGTAGCCTATCTCGGTCACAAATGATGATATAGAGCGCTTCCTTTTGTATCTTGAGGAAAATAAAAATGTGGGGGTATCCACGAGAAACCAACGCCTTGCCGCAATCCATTCGTTTTTCAGGTATCTGCAGAAAAAAGAGCTGCCTTGTTTCGGTCAATGTTCCGAAATTCTTGCCGTGACTTTCAAGAAAAAACCACCGACCGTCATGTCTTATCTCAGCATTGATGAAATGAAGGTCCTTTTTTCTGTCCCTGACACGAAAAAAAGGAAAGGACTGCGTGATTTAGCCATACTAACCGTCCTCTATGAAACCGGCGCTCGCGTCCAAGAGTTGATTGATTTGACGCCGTCACATATGAGTATTGATGGAGAAACACCATATGTGGAGTTACGTGGAAAGGGGAACAAAGTCCGCCGTATTCCAATTGCCGCCGAAGTCGCAGTGATTCTCAGAAGGTACATGGACGCATTTCATATCCGTCCTGGTAATGGCTCACTGTTTACCAACCAGCAAGGGGAAAAGCTGACAAGAGTTGGCGTACAATACATTGTCAGCAAGAATCTGGGGCTTGCGGAACAAAAAGTCCCAGGACTATGCAAGCGGAAAATTACTAACCATTCTTTTCGCCACAGCAAGGCAATGCATTTGTTAGAGGCAGGAGTTAACCTTATCTATATCAGAGATTTTCTTGGGCATTCGTCTGTCACCACTACAGAAATCTACGCGAAAACTAACCCAGATATTAAACGTAAAATCCTGACCGAGAATAATTTGGTCGCTGGTGCAGATAGCCATTATGGCACAAAGGAAAAAGAAGACTTGCTGGAGTGGCTGAAAAACAGCTTATGAGCGACTCTCGTAGCATGAAATGTTATGCAAAGAAAATTGAATTGCCATTTAGGAACTATACTGATTAGGCGGCTTTTGTATATTCCGCTTCGGAAAGTCCATCTGCACGCTGAAATAAGTCCACAGACACGGAGAAATAAGTCCATTCTGCCGGGCGCAAGTCCATACGTTTTCTGATAAAGAACCTAAACTCCGTTAGATATTTTTACCTACAAAGCATACAAAGATGAAAAGAACAACCTCAAACTTTTGTATTAAACTGTTTATCATAAAAATGCACTTTGATAAATATTGACAAATACCCTTCTTGTAGGTAAAATATTTTTTGCCTACAAGAAGGAGGGGGTATGATGAGTTCATTGTTTAAGCCCGAGCAATCTGTCCGCCCTCGGCTCGTCAAAATTGTCCAAATGAGATAAAATAGTAGTAGAAAGGAGAGTCCCCCGAACTCTTTTCCCACATCAAGGAATTCCAAATCTCGGGGGACACCAAAAACATGTCAATTATAACTCAATTCGTTCTAAATTTCCCAAGACCATCCACATGTCTTTATTGTGGCAAACGCGGCAAACTTTACAAACACGGCAAACGCAAGCGACACGTCATTGAGCATGGAAAAAAGTTTGGTATACCGTGCAAAGATTACGCTGTTCCGTTTGCAAGCACGCATGCACCTTGCTACAGTCAAACATGCTGCCACATAAGCACTATGCAGCCTACGAAATAGAACAAGTCCTCCAGGAGCAAGAAGATCCAACAGTGCCTGCGTATGAAGGAACTGCGGAAGAAAGCACAATATACAGGTGGAAGCGTGAATTTCCCGGCGTTTTAACAGAAATGTTTTTGCGTCTGTCACGTTTGACTAAAACCGCAATAAACCTGATTTCTGCAGCGCCACCTTTGCAAAAACTATATGAAGTACTCAGTTACCTGGATCCGCCGCCACTGGGTTCCTCCCGTTTAGCTTGGGCGTTTTTTGTGAGTAAATTCCACCCAGTTTGCATTGAGTGACCGGTCATACGGCTTTATACTCCTTTCAAGATTCATTTGAAGGGGTGTTATCCATGAAAGAAAAGGTTATTGAGGCAGTGAGGGAGGAAGGCATGAAGCGTTTTGGGCTCATTGCCCCTCTTTTGGAGGAAGGGATCTCTGTGGGCGAATTGGCGCAGAGAAGATGTATGCTGCTTGAAAGGGAAGGAATGTCCGAACGTACTTTACGCAGATGGATAGCGTCGTATAAAAAGAATGGATTCGACGGATTATTACGCCGTGAGCGCAGTGATAAGGGTGTGAGTAAAAGTATATCAGCGGAAGCACTTGAGCTGGGGGAACAAATGAGGCGGGAACTTCCGAGGCGAAGCGCCTCTTTGATATGTGAGCTCCTTGAACGTGAGGGACACAAGGTTGCACGTTCCACATTGGAGCGGCATTTGCGTTTGAAGGGGTTATCCGGTAGACAGTTGGCTACCGAAGCGAAGGCGGGAGGAGCGACGCGGCGTTTTGTACGAGTAGGACGTAACACACTGTGGCAAAGCGATGTTAAATATGGTGTCTATTTGCCGGATCCGAACAATCCTAAAAAGAAAATCCGTACGTATTTGCTGGCCATTATAGACGACGCGACCCGGCTTGTAGTACATGGTGAATTTTACGCCGACCAAAAGCTTCCTATCTTGGAGGACGGACTGCGTAAAGGGATTCTGCGCTACGGTGTGCCGAAGAACATTTATGTCGATAATGGGAAAATATTTACGTCAACGTGGTTGCAACTGGCCTGCGCTAAGCTTAATATTCGCCACTTAAGAACCCGTCCTTATAATGCCGAAGGAAAAGGCAAAATTGAGCGGTTTAACCGAACAGTTGAAAGCTTTCTGGCGGAACTATCACTGCAAAAGGTACAGACATTGGAAGAATTGAATCATCTCTTCAGCGCGTGGCTTTCCGAAGGATACAACAACAAGCATCATGGAGCATTGAACGGAAAAACGCCTGCTGAAGTTTTCGCTTCAGACGACGCACCTGTGCGTTTTTCCAGCATGGAAGCACTTGCAGATGCTTTCCTCCATGAGGCAGAACGAACTGTTGATAAAACCGGGTGCTTCAAACTGAACGGGAAATTTTTCGATGCCGGCGCTGAATGGAGGAGGAAAAAGGTGATATTGCGTTTCGACCCGTTCAATTTGGAAGAAATGCAATTATGGCATGGCGGCGAGCAAAAAAAGCTTGTTCGAGCAGCACAGATAGGTGAATACAACGCAACGCAAAAGGTTGTACACGAAAAAGTGGAACAGAGCGCACAGTCCCGAGTCTTGAAGGTTTTCGTTGAAGACCAGCAAAAACGTTTCAGGAAAAAGGCAGGAGCTTTCAGCATGAGTCAGGAGGAGGCGTGATGAATATGGAAAAGTCAGGAATATACGAGGAATATTTTGCCCTCAGCGCTACACCGTTTGGGCGTGACATTCCAGTAACTGAATTAGTGAAAAGCAAGCAGTGGAATGAATTGAGCGGTCGTTTGCTTCATGTGGCAAAAAACAGGTTGTTTGGCATCTTTACCGGCGAAACGGGAACGGGCAAGACGACAGCGTTGCGCCGCATGGCTGCGGCATTAGATAAAAACCGTTTTCGACTTCTTTATGTTTACGATTCATATTTGACTCCACGCAATTTCTACGTGGAAACTCTGCATCAACTTGGTTACAGCCCCAAATTTTATCGAGGAGACGCTAAACGACAACTGACAAAGGCTCTTCAGGAAATAATTCAAGGCGGACAATTTCCTGTAGTCGTAGTGGATGAAGCGCATTTGCTTTCTCACGAGATGCTTGAAGAAATCCGTTTTCTGCTGAACATGGAAATGGACTCCAAAAGCTCGTGTTCACTAATATTGGTTGGGCAGACTGAATTGCGTTCAAAGATGAAGTTTCAAATCCATCAAGCCATTGATGGCAGAATTGACATGCGTTTCCATCTTGAAGCGATGGACAGCAAAGAAACTGCCATTTATGTAAAACGGCACTTGGAGCGAGTAAAATGCCAGAGAGAAATTTTCACAGAAAGCGCGTTAAAAGTAATTCACGATTATTCCGGCGGAACAGCGAGAAAGGTGAATAAAGCAGCACAAGCAAGCTTAATGGCAGCAGCAAGCCAGGAAAAACAGTTAATTGACGATCATCTGGTAAAAGAGGTCATAATGAGTGAGCTGGAAGTTTGATCCGTATTATTTGTCCGGGGGTACCTTTCTCCCGGACAAGCTTCTTGGCCCATTATGTCATTTTTCGGACATTTTCATAGAGCAAGCTCGCGGGCTTTAAAGTGACGGTAAGGTTTTCCCAGATCCGCATGTTGGAATCGAAAAATCTCTGTAAATCCAGCCAAGTTAGTGATTAACCCAGTTTTCAACTTTCACCCGTTGGGTGAAATTTTATCGAGAATAAGTCAGCTTAGACACTAGCTCTATAGAAATTTGACACCTTCAACCTGCGGATTTAGGGTCTTAAAAACAGTTGACAAACAAATTATTGAGAGAGAGAAAGAAGCCAAGGCCATTAAGAGTGAGCTTGGAAATTTAACTCATTGTATCTGGCCAACAACATATTTACGCGGTCAAATTTCTTCGGTTATCTTGGAGGACATTTATATAAAGCCATCATCAGACATTTAGCGTAAGCTGCTACATTAATTGCTTTCTTCGATAATCTCTCTAAAACAAATCAAATGATATATTCAACGCATTCTCCATTCCTTGTTGATCCTGCGAACATTGATAGGGCAAAAGTTGTTTACTCTGATAACAATGGGATGACAGTAGTATCAAGTGATCTTCGAGCATCAGACGACAAACTAAACGAAAAGTCTATTTACTCTGTACATGCGGCTCTTGGATTAAGTGTTTCTGACATACTTTTACACGGTTGTCAGCCAATCATAGTCGAGGGGCCATCAGACCAGCATTATTTTAATGCGATAAAACTCTATCTTATACGCAACAAAAAATATGCTCCTAACTTGGAATTGGTTTTTATGCCCTCTGGTGGTGTCCGAGGTATTTCTGGTGTTGTAAGCATTGTTGGCGGCAGAGATGGTGAATTACCATTCGTAATTTTAGATGCTGATGGTAGTGGTAAAGGTGCAAATGATAAGCTGAAATCAGGCTTATATCAACACGACAAGGAAGCAATAGTTGACATAGGTGAGTTTCTTGACTTTGACAATGGAGAAGTTGAGGACTTAATCCCAGCATCAATAATCATTCGCCAAATTGCTCGTTTTTTCCGGGATGTTGATGGTGAAGGATTTGAGGACATTCATATTAAAGGTCAAGCTATCGTCCCGCAAATTGAAGCATTTGCATCACGACACAGAATCGAGTTGGATAAAGGATGGAAAGTTGACCTTGCAAAATGGATTAAGCAGCAATTAATAAGAGCCAAGGCTGATGATGTCACTGAAGATTACATAACTAAATGGGAAGCGATTTTTAACAAATTTAACCGTTGATGATGTTGCTAAATGTACACTGTAGTAATTAACAGAGAAATAAAATCCGCAATTGTTCATTGGAGCAAATTATCTAAACGCTCAGGACTGTCAAGAAAGGTCTATCAAATGCAAGAACATCAAAACGTAGAATGGAAAGAATCATGGGATGACGAATATCTGAAGTTGATTTGCGGTTATGCGAATGCACAAGGCGGTATCCTCTATATTGGAATAAATGACTCGGGAAAAATTACCGGAATTGACCCTGAATCGGATTTGCAGACAGAAAGAACATCAAGTACAATAGGCGAGAGAAAGGGTGTACGAGATGTCAAAGAAATACGATCCGGCATACAAATTGGAGGTATGCAAATCGGTGGACAGTGGTCATGCTACAGTAGCCGAGATGAGTCGAGAGACGGGAATCAGCGAGAATACACTGTATATTTGGATGAAGCGATACAGGGAAAACCGCGACAAGCCATTTGTCGGAAGCGGGCGGATACTGCCGGAAAATGAGGAAATAGTCCGGCTCCGCCGTGAGAACAAAGATATGCGTGAGGAACTAGAAATATTAAAAAAGGCAGCAGCTTACTTCGCAAAAAACCAGCGGTAGAACGGTATAGGTTTATCAAAGCTGCGTCAAAAAAGGGGTTGCGAATTGCGAGGCTGTGCGGGGCGCTTGGGGTGCGAAGGAGCGCGTATTACGCATGGGATAAACGACCCGAAAGCAAAAGGGACAAGCGGCGGAAGTCGCTGACAAGCCGGGTGAGGAAGGAATTTTTCGGCAACCGCCAGATTCCCGGCTCAACAAAGATAGCGAAGAAGCTGAGTACGCCTGAGCATCCTGTCGGACGCCGCATAGTATCCCGCATTATGCGGGAGAACGGCTGGAAGTCAAAGGTTGTAAAGAAATACAAGGCGACTACCAATTCTAAGCACAATCTGCCAGTGGCGGAAAATCTTCTTAATCGCGAATTCACAGCCAATCGGCCAAACCAAAAGTGGGTCAGCGACATCACATATGTCCCCACAGACGAAGGATGGCTATACGTCGCCGGCGTTCTCGACCTGTATGGCCGCGAAGTGGTCGGCTGGGCGATGGGAGAACGCATGACGAAAGAACTCGTACTCGGCGCTCTCAGGCAAGCTAAAGGGCGGCGTGGAAACCCAAAAGGCATCTTGGCGCATTCGGATCGAGGAAGTCAATACTGCTCACATGACTATCAAAAAGAACTAGCGAAGGACGGATTTATCTGCTCCATGAGCCGGAAAGCGAACTGCTGGGACAACGCGCCGATGGAAAGCTTCTGGGGCAAGCTTAAGCAGGAATGGCTAAACGACAAAAGATTTCGGACACGCGAAGACGCGAAACAGGCTATATTCTGGTATATCGAGGTTTATTATAAGATGTATCGGCTACACGAAACAAACGGTTACACGACGCCGAACGACTACACTACCGCAGCATAAGCCGAGCAATTTGAAGCAATTATACCAAACAGTGAGATACTTGACGTTCTGTTTGTCCTAAACTACGAAACCGCGCCAAATAGATAACTCAAAAGAGCTATTAAAGAAGATTCCTGACAAAATCA